>Ga0310123_10002189_pt1 | contig 15746 bp, 15 predicted proteins | sample CB6_AW_1057_MG_FD_203505 | JGI IMG/M metagenome (GOLD analysis project Ga0310123, IMG submission 203505) | Marine microbial communities from Western Arctic Ocean, Canada - CB6_AW_1057 | ecosystem: Environmental > Aquatic > Marine > Oceanic | place: Canada: Western Arctic Ocean | collected... | reverse complement strand
GGAGTCGTCCTCGCTGTTGTCGTTCATATCGAAACAATTGAGGTATCGAAAACCAGCGAATCGGTTTCGCCATCGCACGGCCGCCGCCGCCGATAATCCTGGCCAACGACGGAGTCATCTCAGGACGAAGGGCCACATGTCTATCACCCTTGTCGGTGAACTCATAAAGCTGCCCCACGATCTCGTCTCCGCTCTTGGCTCTGTACAATTCGAGTGTTTCCAGGGGAGGCCCATCATACTCCACAAAGCCGTAGCGCCGGGAAACCCGGCGCCAGGCATCGAAAATATGGTTTCGAAGAGCTAGATCTTCCGGGAGAAAGTCTCGAAATCCCGGAAGTTTCACGTGCTTCCTAAACTCTGACATGGCGCGAATCTACCCGGAGTCAAACGGCACGGGCAAGGCTTCCAAAGGGATCCTTCCTAGGCAAGTCAGGCATTCTCCAACGGTATACGCGGAGCCGGTCACGACAACGGTTCCAGACGGTCCAGTCCTCGTGCGAGCCACCTCCATCGCTGCCCCAACCCCCGCGCTCAGGGACACGCGATCCGGCGACAAAGTCTGGGCTGCTATCTCAGGCTCCCAAGAGCGAGCTTTCGGTGCGGAACTCACGGTTGTAAGGATCACCGCGTCAAGAACACTGTCCAGTTCCCTCAGCATTTCCTTCCATGGCTTATCGTCGAGGATCCCGACCACTCCTATAAGGGGCCGGGATGGGTTCACCTCCTCAATAGTCCTTACGAGAGCTCGAACCCCGTCGAGGTTGTGGGCGATATCCAGGATCCAGGTTCGGCCTCTCTCACGCTCGACCTGGAATCGGCCAGGAACCCGGGTCCGGTTCACCCCTTGCTTCACGGCCCGTGCTGAGACCGGCAGTCGGGGAGGAAGGGCCTCGAGGGCGTGCACGGCTAGAGCCAGGTTGCGCAGCTGATGTCGTCCAATGAGTGGAGAGTCCAGATCAAGCGCACCCCAGCGTTTAGTAACGAGGCGGAGCACAACTCCATCCAGCTGCACCCGACCCTCTGGCGGAGGCACCTTATGCAGCAGCGCTTCTCGCAGCGCAGCCTCTTCGGTCAAGACGGCAAACGCGGCAGGATCGTCCGTGGCAGTGAAAACAGGGATGCCAGGCTTCAAGATCCCCGCCTTTTCCCTCGCGATAGCCTCTTGGGTCTCTCCTAAGATGCCAGCATGATCAACTCCGACATTCGTGATCGCAGTCAGGACCGGATTGACCACGTTCGTCGCATCGAGCCGCCCCCCCATGCCTACTTCAACCACCACTACCTCAGCTCCGAATCGAGAGAAGGCGAGGAAGGCCAACGCTGTGGCCGCCTCGAAGAAGGACGGAGCTTCGCGAACGAGCAGAGGGCGGAGATCACGCGACCATTCTTCGAGAAGCTCATCGGGCAGGGGGCGTCCATCGACGAGAATCCTTTCCCGGAAGGAGACCAGGTGAGGAGAGGTGTAGAGACCGGTCCGGAACCCAGCTGCCTGCAGAATCTCAGCCCAGATCCGAGCGACTGACCCCTTCCCGTTGGTTCCTCCAACATGGAGGACGGGATAGTCGAGTTGGGGATCGCCCAGGGAGGCCAGAGTGCGCTCGGTGCGCTCCAGGCCCCACTTCACATCACCTGGCAAGCCTGGAAAGATACGAGCCGCCAACGGATCATTCTCCGGCAGCCCGAACGCGATCGCTGAAGTCAGGCGCTCCTGCGCCCCGTGGCTCACCCGGTGTCTTCCGGAATGTCAGCGAACATGTATCGGAGGAGTCGGACCGTCGTCTCCCTGAGCTCCCGACGATTGACTACTCGATCCACAAAGCCGTGTTCAAGCAGGGTTTCGGAACGCTGGAAGCTGTCGGGAAGTTCCTGCTTGATGGTCTCTTTTATGACCCTTGGTCCCGCCAGGCCAATGAGGGCTTTCGGCTCGGCAAGATTCACATCTCCAAGCATGGAGAAGGATGCGGTCACGCCTCCGGTCGTGGGGTCCGTAAGAATGCTGATAAATGGGACGCCCGCCTCGTGGAGCTGTGCAAGCCCCGAGGAAACCTTGGCCATCTGCATCAAAGAGTAGATGCCCTCCTGCATCCTGGCACCACCCGTCGCGGAGGCGATGATCAACGGTCGCTCCTCTGACAATGCCCTATCCACAAGCCTCGCGATCTTCTCCCCAACAACCGACCCCATGGATCCACCTATGAATCCGAAGTCCATCACGGCGAGCGCGATCGGAATCCCCTCGAGAGTCCCAACTCCGGTTACGACGGCCTCCTTCCGGCCAGTTTTATTCTCCGCGGCCCGGAGTCGAGCAGGGTAGGGCTTCAGATCGGTGAAGGAGAGTGGATCGGTACTGGACAGTCCCTTGTCAGTTTCTTCGAAGCTGCCCTCATCGGTCAGGATCCGTAAGTACAGGTCCGGGCCCACCCGAAAGTGATGTCCGCACCTAGTACAAACGTGGAGGTTCTGCTTCAGCTTCTCTCGATAGAGGATCTCACCACATCCCTCGCACTTGTCGAACACGTCGGAGGAGAGATCCCTTCGGTCTTCAGCCTTGAGTGGTCTCTTTTGCTTCTTGAACCAGGCCATTAGCCTCCCCCGTTGGTTTTAGTCCGTCAGGTTTCCCCGGCTAGCCGGACGGCGAGTGCCGTCATCGTCCAACAGGTGAGTAAGAAGGTGCCTCCATAGCTGACGAACGGCAGTGGGATCCCTGTAATTGGGACGAGTCCGACCGTCATCCCAACATTCACGAAGATATGGACCAACCAAGTACCGAAGATACCAAACAAAACCAGGCCGGCAAAGGGATCTGCGCTGTGCTCGCCGAGGCGCACAACCCTTAGGAGGAGTAGCGAGAAGAGTAGTATCGCACCGAGCGCTCCCAAAAAGCCGAGTTCTTCCCCAATAACACTGAAGATGAAGTCCGTGTGCTGTTCGGGGAGGAAGTCCAGCCCCTTCTGGGTCCCCTCAGTGAAGCCCTTTCCGAATAGCCCTCCACTCCCGATGGCAACCTTGGATTGAATCAGATTCCACCCTGCCCCTCGTGGATCCATGGCCGGATCGAGAAAAACGAGCAGCCGATTCTTCTGGTAATCCGCGAGCGAGTTCCAGAGGGGAAGTGCTATGGTCCCCGCGGCAAGGTTCCCGAGGATCACAGCCACGGACTCGGCCAAGAAGAGTCGATAGCGGAAGAGGTAGAGAAAGATGACCAAGGCAACGAAGTACGCTGACCATATGCGGGTATCGAAAGATAGAATCAATCCGATCCCTGGACTCGCAAGCAGGAAAAGTAGGAGCGGTGGGGTACCTGCCCAGAATAAAGCCGCGAAGAGAAGGCCGACGAACGCCAAAGCTGTCCCTAAGTCAGGCTGAAGGACGACCAGGCCTAGCGGGACCGCTATCAACGCTGAAGGCGCGAGGAGATCCCTCAGGTAGGCCGGAGGCTCATCCCGAGCCGAAAGTAGGCGTGCAAGTCCAAGCACCCCTGCCACTTTAGCGAACTCGGATGGCTGGAATCGAATAGGGCCCACCTCAATCCACCCCTCCACTCCCTCCGCCGTCCCCGAACCGGTCCCTATCACGAGCGTCAGCCCGAGGAGGATCACGGCCACCAGATATGCCGGAACGGAGACCCACTCAATCCAGACAGGCTTGACCCGGGTAATGACGGTGAAGGCCCCGAGCGAGAGCACAAGCCAAACGACCTGCCGGAGCCAGGCACCCTCGGTCACCGGGTTCGGCACATTTAGGACACCCGCCGAGAAGATCATGGCGACACCGAATAGTGACAAGACGAGCGCCACCCCCACCAACTTGGGATCAAGCGCCCACTGCCTGTGCCACTTCATATTACTCCTAGTCCAACTCCTCTCGGGTCCGGCCGGCCCAGGGTGCGGGAACACCCGTCTGGTAGTGCTCACGAAGCGTCTGGATCGTGTCGGTCGGCATGCCGTACTTCCGACGCAGGTGGAAGTCGGCAGCCTTGGCGGCGACGGGTGCGGCCATGGCCGATCCAGAGACACCCTCCTCCACGATCACCGTGACCACAATCTCAGGGTCAGCCCCCCAAGGGCCAGCAAATCCGACAAACCAGGCATGCGCAGGCTCCTCGCTCAGTCCCTGCTGGGCGGTACCCGTCTTCCCGAGCAGATCCCAGTGCTCGAGCGTTGATAGGAAGGCCGTCCCACCAGGAGCCGTCACCTGACGCAGGCCTTCCCTGATCGCCTTCAAGTTCTCCTCACTCAGATCCAGGCTCAAACCCGGGCCCGCCTGGTCAGCCCCGTCAGATTTCGCCAGCCGGGGGACCGGCGCACTCCCATCCCGAGCCAGGGCAAGGTAGAATTGAGCCATCTTGAGCGGGGTTTGGTCGTTCGGACCTTGGCCGATAGCCAGGCTGAGAACTTCGTTCTCCGTCGGTGGAAATCCGTACCGGTCCTCCCAGAAACCGAGGGTCGCTGGGAACACTCCGCTGGACTCCGCCGGGAGGTCGACTCCACACGGCACTCCAAACCCCAACTTCGACCCCCCTCGCACCATGTTTTCCAATCCCACACGAACACCCAGCTGGTAGAAGTACACGTTGCAGGAGTGAGCGAGCGCGCCCGCCAAATCCAGGTGACCGTGACCGGACGCATCCCAACAACGGCGAACATCATTTCCGAAGCGGAAGGATCCCGTACAAGGCTGGGGCATGAATTCCTCCGGCTCCAGAAGGCCCATCTGCAATGCGATCGCAGCCGTAGCAACCTTCCATGTTGATGCCGGAGGATATCTCCCCACGACTGCGCGGTCGAACAACGGCCGAGTGGGATCCCGGCTCAATCCCTCCCAGAGCTCCCGGTCGATCCCTCCCACAAAGTCATTCGGATCAAACGAAGGGGCCGAGTAAAGCGCTAGAATGCCACCATCCTCGACGTTCAAGGCCACCACAGCCCCCCTACGACCTTCAGGGAAGATCTCGTGGATGTACTCCATGAGCTCCAAATCGAGGTTCAAGTGGAGGTCCTCCCCCGGGAATGCCGGCACCGCCGCCTGACCCTCAAAGGATCCGACAACGCGTCCAACCGCATCGACCTCAATGTACCGAACCCCCTGGGACCCCTGGAGAAACTGCTCGTACTGTCTTTCTAGACCATCCTTTCCAATGACCATCCTCTGTTCGTAGCCCGCAAAAGTCGGGATCTCTAGCTCCTCACTAGAGATCTCACCCACGTATCCCAGGACGTGTCCGAGCGCCACGCCGCCTATGTACCTCCGTTTCGGCCGCATCTCCACGAAGACATCAGGAAATTCGGCCCGAAGCTCTTCGAGGGTGGCAACCACTTCGTACTCTGCGTCTTGGAGCACGGAAAGCGACTGGCGCCGATCGGCCCGAGCCTGCCCCATGAGCTCAGCCACGGTCGCTCCCTCAAGGCCAAGTAGGGGCTGCAACCTACTCAGGCTAGCATCGAGCGAATCAAGAGGAGCTGGGAACAAGGAGATCGAGTAGGACGGAACGTTCTCGGCAATGACCTTCCCATAGCGGTCGAAAATTGTCCCGCGGGGCGCCGGGATCGGGAGGACTCTTAGGCGATTCGACTCAGACTGTAGGGCCCAGGCTGTCCCACGCACCACCTGGGCCCGAAAGAAAACGATCGTCAATAAGCCCATCAAAGCAACTAGGACCACCGCGGCAGCCCGGGCTCGACTCCCCCTCACGTTCGGATGAGATCTCTTCATATTCCGAAAGGGTTCGTCAGTAGCAGTTTCACCGGCTCGGCCCACTCTTCCAGATGCCAGTCACCATAAGCAATACTGTCCCTACAGCAGCGGCGTAAGCTGCTGCCATGGGCAACTGCACCACGAAGACACGGACAGCCTCCTCCCTTGCTCCATCTCTGGTCAACAACCAATGGATCGCTCCCCGCAACCAGATGCCTAGCGCCAGATACGAGGCCAGGAACATGAGGGATTCTCCCACGAAGACATCACGTGAGCGGGCTCCCAGAATTCCGACCACAGTAAGCGCCACTGAGTTCGCACCGAACGATAGTATCGAAAGGGCGTCCTCCATAAGTCCCAAGGCAAACCCCATCCCAGCGGCAGTACCCGTCCGCACCTGCCGCGCAGTCACCAGTAGCCCTACCGTCAGAAGGTCGGGGGCCCCCGCACCGATTCCCAGTCCGACGTGCAAAGTGAAGTGAAAAATGGGGAGCAGGAGTGCCACTCCCCAGAAAAATAGAAAGTGCTTCACCGACTCGGCCCGAGTAGTCGTTCGCCTGGCAACCAGAGATCCTCAAAGGGCTCGCTATCGGTGGGCCTCTCCTCTGTAAGGACCAAGACATGGGTCGCACTGCCGGGTCGAACAGACGGATCAAGCCAGTAACTTCTCCGCCACCCTGCTTCGATCTCGGCCAAGCCGGCAATGGTCCCGACAAGAATTCCCCTGGGATATACAGCACCCCGACCACTCGTCACCACCGGCACTCCATCCTCTACCGGCGTATGGAAGGAAACCCCGTTTAGAATCAGACGATCCTCTTCTCGGAAAGCTCCCTGTCGCGGCTCTACGATCCCGAAAACCTCACCGTCGAGGGTCATCCCGCTCACCCGAAAATCGGGGTGAGTCCAGTCCATGGCGAGTGCACTACGAAGTCCTACTTCACGAACCATCCCGATCAGACCATCGGCTACAACAACAGGATCGCTCACCTCGACGCCATCCAAACGACCCACGTCCAGCAGAAACATACTTTCAGACCCCCGGGTCCCAGACCGGATCGCGGAGGCGGCGAGAAAACCCGCGGAACTTCGATCGCGAAGATCTAGGAGGGCACGGAGCCGACGGTTTTCCTCCTCGATGGTACTTTGGGAATGGAGCACCGAAAGCGTCGAATCCAATTGGAACCGGAGATCCCCGAGGCTCTCCGACAAAAGCCTAGCCTGATGAAGAGACTCCTGGATCTGGATAAAGGGTGCAAGGACAGAGCCACGGAGCACCGAAGAGACCCGCCCCTGAGTGGCTGGAGGGACTAGCAGGAGAAGAGCGGACAGAACCAGAAACACCAAAGGGAGAATCAGACCCCGTCGTCCCCTAGATTCAACCCTGTCCGGTTCAAAGGAAGCCATGGGCCGGAAGCCCCCCTGAGATCAGTTGAGAGAAGGCCATCGACGTACCAGGTCAAGTAGCTAGAACATTCCGATACTTGTGAACATCGTCCAAGATCCGCCCGGCCCCTCGCACGACACAGGTCAGGGGGTCTTCGTCCATGTGGATCGGCAGATGAGTTTCCGTGGTAAGCAGACGATCAAGACCTCGGATCATCGAGCCCCCCCCGGTCATTACGATCCCGCGATCCACGATGTCCGATGAGAGCTCCGGCGGCGTGATTTCCAGCGCTCGCCGTACTGCCTCCACAATCGCCTGAATCGGTTCTTGGGTACACTCTCGCACCTCATCCGAGTGAATGGTCACCGTCTTCGGGATCCCGCTTACAAGATCGCGACCCTTCACGTCCATCGTCCTCTCATCGCCGGAATCGAAGGCCGATCCGATCTGGATCTTCACCGCCTCAGCCGTCGGTTCCCCAATCAGAAGATTGTAATTCTTCCGGACGAACGTCACGATCGAAGCGTCCAGCTCGTCTCCTCCTACTCGGATAGAGGTGTTCGACACGATTCCTGAGAGCGCAATCACCGCGATCTCTGTCGTCCCCCCACCGATGTCAATCACCATGTTTCCGGTTGGGGTTTCGATCGGCAAGCCGACTCCAATCGCCGCGGCTGTGGGCTCAGCCACCATATATACCGCCTTCGCTCCGGCAGCGATCGCCGACGACCTCACTGCCCGCCGCTCCAGCTCGGTAATCCCCGAGGGCACGCCAACCACGACCCGTGGCTTGATGCGGAAGATCCGCTTAGAGGTGACTTTTCTCAGAAAGTGACGAAGCATCATCTCTGTCACATCGACATCTGCAATTACCCCGTCCTTCAGGGGGCGAACTGCTTCAATATTCGCAGGGGTCCGGCCCAGCATTCGCTTCGCTTCCAGTCCGATCCCAAGGATCCGATTGGACCCACGCTCAACGGCGACTACCGAAGGCTCGTTGAGGACGATGCCCTCACCCTTAACGTACACGAGAGTATTCGCGGTCCCGAGATCGACCGCGATGTCATTAACCGGAACAAGAGATCCGGACTTGAACCACTTAGAGAACAGAGACAAATTCGATGCAATTGGAAGGCAATTGATGGGCAGGTCCGCCACAAACGACAAACTCAGGCGGACCGCAGTGCCCAAGCATCCCCGAGTCTATAGGTACGGCATAACAACGGCAAGGCTCTCACCTCAACCATGTCAGAGAGATGTTGCGAGCTCCCAGAGGAGAAATCAGTCACGCCCCGTCGATCCGAATCCACCCTGTCCTCGTTCACTTTCCGAGACTTCAGTAACCTCGACGACTTTCGGCACTTGAAACCAAGCGAACACCAGCTGAGCGATTCGGTCACCTCGCGCAATCCGGACAGGCTTCCCCCCCTGATTTAGCAGGATCACCTTCACCTCCCCCCGATAATCGGGGTCGATCGTTCCGGGCGCATTGGGAAGTGTAATCCCGTGTCTGAGGGCAAGGCCCGAGCGGGGCCGGACTTGGCACTCCAACCCAGGGGGAAGCTCCAAGACGAGCCCCGTCCCGACCACCTTTATCTCCCCAGGCTGCAGCAGGAAGTCCGCATCCGAAGAGCGAACGTCGTATCCCGCCGAGTCAGCTGTGGCGCGGACAGGGAGAGGAATGTCAAGGTTCTCGGGCAATCTCCGGAACCGAACAGAGAGATAGTCTTGCGGAGTCGAACTCATCCCTTCATCGGTCCCCTAGAGCCTGATCAGCTCGGCTCTGGACCGAGCCGGAGCACCGTCTGAGACCCTGGATCGAAGAACCGTCGAGCTGCATCTGCAACATTGTCATGGGTCACGTCGTCGATCGCTTCGAGAAGCTGGTCCAGAGTGAATAGTGGTTCATCGTACAACGCAAAACCCACCAAGCGGAAAAGTCGAGACCCGGTCGACTCCAATGAGAGCATGACCTGACCCTTGACCTGGCTCTTGACCTCCTCGAGATCGGTGGAGGTGAGCGCCTCCTCTGAAAGCTTTCGATACTCCTCTCGAACAACCTCGACGGCCCTGTCTCCCCACTCTGGCCGGGTCCCCACATAGACCCCCGCGATACCCGCTCTCAAGTAGAACGACTGGTAGGAATAGACGGTGTACCCAAGGCCCAGTTCTTCCCGGACCTTCTGAAAGAGGCGGGAACCCATCCCACCTCCAAAAGCGGCGGAGAGCAGAATCAGAGGAAACCGGACGCGATCCGACCTGGGGGGGGTCTTGGTCCCGAAAACCAGGTGAGTTTGGGCGCCGTCCCTCTGGACCCAAACGTCCTGGCTCTCTGTTTCCAGCTCCACCTCGGGAACGTCCAACGAATCCCCCCCTGGGATTCCACCGAACTGGCGCGAGACCTCCTCCACAAATACGTCATGTTCCAGGAACCCGGCCCCTCCCACAATCATCTGGCCACGGAGGTAGCTTCCTTCGTGAAGTCTCCGTAGGGTGGATGCGCACATCCCTCCAACCGACTCCCGTGTCCCGAGGATCGATCGACCGTACGGGTGGTTCCGCCAGAGCTCTTTGCCGTGGAGCTCAAACACAAGATCATCCGGTGCATCCTCCATTGCGGAGATCTCCTCGAGGACTACTTCCCGCTCGAGAGCCAGATCCTCCTCACGGAGGAGTGGATGCAGAACCAAGTCCGCGAGGACGTCCAAAGCAATCGGAAGGTGCTCAGAGAGCACCCTGGCCTGAAACGCCGTGTGTTCGCGAGAGGTAAAGGCATCCAGGGAACCGCCCAACCGCTCGAGGGCCAGTGCGATCTCCTTTGGGTCACGCCGCTCGGTCCCCTTGAATACCAGGTGTTCGAGGAGGTGACTTGCCCCAAAGAGATCAGGTGTCTCATGGGCACCACCTTGGCGAACCCATACCCCAGTTGTGACCGAGCGGACTCCCGGGATACTCTCAGTCAGCACCCGGATCCCATTGGGAAGTAGGGTCTCCCGCATTTCTCCACGGGTCCAGTCCGGATTAGAATCAGTTGCGACTCGCACCAGCCGGCTGGTCATGTCCGACTGGCGGACTCGTTCTCCTCGGCTTTCTCCCCTTCTTCTTCGAGTGCAGCCTTTCGAGAAAGACGAAGGCGGCCTCGTTCGTCGATGGCCAGTAGCTTTACTCGAGTGATATCCCCTCGCTTCAGCACATCCTCCGTCTTCTCTACCCGCCCCTCGCTGAGTTCCGAGATGTGGCAGAGTCCTTCAGTGCCCGGGAGGATCTCAATGAAGGCCCCAAAGGTGGTGGTGTTCTTGACGGGTCCCTCATAGATCCGACCCACATCGGGCTCTTGGACGATCGCCTCAATCATTTCTCGTGCGCGTGCAGCTGCTTCACCAGATACGGCCGCGATCTTTACGACACCCGAATCCTCAATGTCAATCTTAGCGCCCGTCTCATCCTGTATTGCTCTTATTGTCTTTCCTTTAGGACCGATTATATCCCCCAATTTCTCGGGATTTACCTGTATCGTGGTGATCCGAGGCGCATGAGGAGAGAGCTCTTCTCTGGGATCCGCAATCGTCTGATCCATCACGTCGAGGATGTGCGTCCGTGCCCGGTGGGCCCGCTCAAGAGCTTCCCCGAGGATCTCCGCGCCAAGCCCCTCGATCTTGATGTCCATCTGGATGGAAGTAATGCCGTCACGGGTTCCTGCGACCTTGAAATCCATATCTCCCAGGGCATCTTCGAGCCCGAGGATATCCGTCAGCACGGCAACGCGGTCTCCTTCCTTAATCAGGCCCATGGCGACTCCGGCACAGGCAGATTTGATCGGAACCCCAGCCGCCATTAACGCCATCGAAGTGCCGCAGACCGTGGCCATCGAAGAGGAGCCGTTGGATTCCAGGATTTCGGAGACAATCCGGATCGTGTACGGAAAGCTTTCGTGCTCGGGCAGGAGGGGCCGAATCGCCCTCTCGGCCAGAGCCCCATGCCCAATTTCCCTTCTCGACGTTCCCCTCATAGGACGAGCCTCCCCCACGCAGAACGGAGGGAAGTTGTAATGGAGCATGAAGGACTTCGTGGTCTCCTGTTGGACATCGATCGAGTCAATCCGCTGCTCGTCACGAGATGTTCCCAGCGTGGCCACGCAGAGTGCCTGCGTCTCACCACGTGTAAAGAGTGCTGATCCGTGCGTACGGGGGAGCAGTCCGACCTCGCAGGAGATCTCGCGAACCGAGTCCAGATCCCGCCCATCTGTACGCGTGCCATGCTCCAGTATCCGGTCCCTCATGCTGGACTTCTCGATCCCTTTGAGGATCGCTCCCACCTGATCTCGTGACTGTTCGAACTCTTCCTCTGAGAGTTCATCCTGGAGCCGAGTTAGCACGTCATCCTTAACGGCCGACATCGCATGGTTCCGCTGTTGCTTCTCTGCCAGTACCATGGTTTCAGCTACGCGGGGGAAGGCCATCGCTTCGATCCTGGCCTTGAGCCCCTCCTCAGGCAACTGCGAGACCCAATCCATATCCGGCTGGCGGAGGTCACCAATCAGATCTTCCTGGATATCAATCAGCTCACGGATCCCGTCGTGGGCAATCTGAAGGCCCTCAAGGATCTCAGCCTCCTTCACCTCCACCGCTCCGCCTTCCACCATCGTGATTGCCTCTCTAGACCCAGCCACGACGACGTCCACATCGGAGTACTCGAGCTGCTGGAAGGTCGGGTTCAGAATCCAATTCCCTCGAATCCGCCCGATCCGGACGCCCGCTACAAGTGTGTGAAAAGGGATCTTGGAGATGTTCAGTGCCACGGAGGCACCGAGCAGGCCCAGGACGTCAGCATCATTTTCCTGATCTGCAGACAAAATGTTGCAGATGAGCTGCGTCTCGTTCATGAACCCATCAGGGAAAAGCGGACGGAGAGGGCGGTCGATCTGGCGAGCCGACAAGATCTCCTTCTCACCAGGCCTCCCCTCTCGCTTGAAAAATCCACCCGGGATCTTCCCGGCCGCATAGGACTTCTCGCGGTATTCCACAGTCAGCGGAAAGAAGGGAAGGTGGGTTGGCCGGTCTTGCACGGCCGCCGTACACAGAACCGTAGTCTCTCCAAACTGCACTAGGCACGATCCCTGGGCCAGCTTCGCTAGGCGACCCGTCTCCAAGGTCAGGGTCCTGCCCGAAAATTCTCTTTCAATTCTCTGCATCACTTAGTTTCCATTACCCGCAAAATTGTCTTGAATGCACGAGCGGAATGAGTTCCGCGCTCGCGGATCGGCTTGGGTACGATGATTCCACGGGTCCGGTTGTGGTACGACAGACCACGATCGACGGTCTTCGGGCTGTCGAATCAATCGCTTCGAGCTACTTCCGAAGACCCAGATCTTCGATGAGGCTCAGGTATCTCTCCAAGTCTGTCTGCTTGAGGTACTCAAGGTGCCTGCGACGCCGCCCAACCATCCGGAGAAGGCCGCGGCGGCTGTGATGATCCCCTTTGTGCTTCTCGAAGTGGGCCCGTAGGTGGTTTATCCGTTGGGTGAGAAGGGCGACCTGAACCGGTGCGCTCCCCCGGTCACCTTCGTGCAGTTGGTGTTTCCCGATAAGTGCTTGCCGTTCTGTCGTATTCACGCTCGTCATGGCAGAGTGTGTTACCTACGCAAGAGTCGGCTACTGCAAGGTAAACCGCAGGTCCTTTCTCTGGCTGCCATCGTTCTCCCTTTCAGCTCTCTTTGGTCCTTCCCTTCTTTGATAGCCCCAGAAGCTACCCCGTAGGATCTTACCGAACAACCCCGTCGGAGGACGTCGAGTCCCCGCAGAGTGCAGCTCTCGTCTCAGTCACGTCGAGTTCTATCTGTCTGACAAGTGCGGCCGCTGACCGGAACACTCGAACAGGTCGGAGAAATCGGATGAAATCCACTCGAACCTCTTCGCCATAGATTTGTCCGGTAAAGTCCAGGAGATGGAGCTCAATCGTAGGCAGCGATTCCTGAAACGTCGGACGCGGGCCCAGATGCAAAGCCCCGTGGAACATCCCCCGCCGAAGGGTACCTCGGACCGCGTAGATTCCGGAACGTGGAAGAAGCTTGTCAGCGACTCCGAGGCTCAAATTCGCCGTCGGGAAGCCTAGATCTCTCCCGCGTCCATCACCTCTGATCACAAGCCCCCGCAGCGAGTAAGGCCGTCCGAGACCCTTGCGGGCCAGACCCAGGCGGCCACGTGAAAGTGCGTCCCGGATCCCAGAGGATGAGACGGCATCAGCTCCAGTTGTGACTGGAGCCACAACGTCGACTGCAAACCCGAGTTCCTTCCCGATCTCGCGAAGCATGTTCGCATCACCCGACCTCCCCCTACCAAACCCGTGGTCGTGACCGACCACTAGCTCTCGGACACCCAGCCGGCCAACGAGGATTTCCTCTATGAACCGCCTCGGAGGATACCGCGAGAGTGCTGGTGTAAACCGGAGGAAGACCGCGTAATCCAAACCAGTCTGGGCCAGGATTTCCTTCTTTTCGACTGGCGTCGTAAGTAGAGGTGGGGCAGCCTCCGGACGGACGATCCTCAAGGGGTGGGGATAGAAGGTGAGGAGGACAGCTCGCCGGTCCATTGCAACGGCGCGAGCTCGGACCTCTTCCAGAATAGCTCTATGCCCTAGATGCACCCCATCGAAAGTGCCGACGGTAACAACGGCACCCCTCCCATCGTCGGGCAATCCGGACGGAAGCGTCAGATCAATCGCCACATCAGTCAAGGGAGAACACCTTTCGTGGTTTAATCTGCCGCCCTTCTCGAACCGCGACAGCCAAAAGATGGGCACCGAACACCACTGCATGCTCGCCCTCCCCTTTCGGCTCAGCCTCTTCGTCGAGCGAAAGGCTCTGGCCCGACTGGATCCGTATCGCTTCTTCGCGTGTGACTTCCAGCCGCGGTAGATGTGAAATGGCATCCAAAGGCGAGAGCATCGCTCTCGCTACCTCGGCGGAGTCAAACAAACCTTCGGGCCCGAGTGCATCATCTACGTGGAATGGGCCAATCACGAGGCGACGGAGTTCAGTGAGATGGGCACCCACTCCAAGGTACTCCCCAAGATCCCGGGCCAGGCTACGGATATACGTTCCGGTAGAACAACGGACCCGGAATCGCACGTCGGGAAGATCAAGGGACTCTAAGTCTATCCCGTGAATGGTCACCGGAACGGGGGTCAGGGACACCTCTTCTCCCCTCCGGGCAAGCACATACGCGGCCCTCCCCTGCATCTTTTTGGCGGAAAAATCGGGCGGTCGCTGCTGCGTAACGCCCGTGAAAGTCTCAAGAGCGGCAGATATATCGCCAGGGCTTAATCCCTTCCAGGCATCAGACTGCGAGGTGATTTCCCCCTCGAGATCATCGGTCGTTGTGGCCACTCCAAGTCTCGCGCAAGCGATGTAGTCCTTCGGAAACGAGTGGAGGTATTCAACCAAACGAGTCGATCGGCCCAGAAAGACCAGCAGAAGACCCGACGCGAAGGGATCCAGCGTTCCGGTGTGGCCCACCCGCCGGATCCCCAGGCTCCTCCGCGTGAGGGAAACCATGTCATGGGAGCTTAGCCCCACGGGCTTATCCAGCAGAAGCAGTCCCTCAGGGAGAGTGCCTCGATTCACCGCTAACCGAACTCCTGAGGCATATCGTCCAGGGTATCCCCTGGTGGGTCGTGCTCCTCCCCCGATGATTCTTTAATCGTATTGGGCAACACGTCTTGAAGGATGCGCTCTATTCGAAGCGCCTCCTCCAGGGTACGGTCCGGCAGGAAGCGGAGTTCCGGAACACGTCGGACTTTGAGTGTCCTCCCCAAGGCTCGCCGGATGAATGGCGCCGCCGTCGCCAGTCCGTTTAGAAGCTCGCTTGGAAAATCCTCGTCGTGGGTCGGCCCAGGCCGGACATAGACCCGCGCGAGCCAGAGGTCCTCCGTCACCTCTACGGCTGTGACAGTCGGCAGCCCGACCCTCGGATCCCGCACCTCAGTCCTCAAGAGCTCGGAGATGTCGCGCTTGATCTGCTCATTCAGGCGAGCCAGCCGGCGTCTTGACATTTCTTGGCTCGGATCGGAGGGAGGTTCTCGGGCCTCATCTCGCCCGATGGCAACCGGATCAGACCTGCTCTCTGCGTGATAAGATGATTAATGCGCCACCCTTTTCCATCACGAATCTGTCAATCTTATCCGCCATCGACTGGGCGAGTCGCCCATCGGAGGCCACGAAGGCCACCGTAAGCTCAGCGCGATCACTCGTATCCTGAAAGTCAGTCTCCGCAACAGACACCTTGAACCGGTGTCGGATCCGGTCCTTCAGCGAGCGAATCGTTGCTCGCTTCTGCTTGAGTGAGCGGCATCCCGGAAGACTGAGCTCCCAAGTCAGAACGAGGACCGAAGACACCTCATCGACCCTGACCGGCGGACGACCCTGCGAGGGTTCGGGCTATCTCCTCGACGAGATAGCACTCGATTGTATCGCCCTCCTTTAAATCGTTGAAATTTGCAATTCCTATTCCGCACTCAAAGCCCTCGCGGACCTCCTTCACGTCGTCCTTGAAGCGCTTCAGTGACTCGATTTTACTGTCATAGACCGCTCTTCCACCGCGCATGAGACGTGCTTTTCCTTTCCGATCAATGATCCCATTCTCAACGTAACACCCGCCAATCGTGCCAA
>Ga0310123_10002188_pt1 | contig 15750 bp, 11 predicted proteins | sample CB6_AW_1057_MG_FD_203505 | JGI IMG/M metagenome (GOLD analysis project Ga0310123, IMG submission 203505) | Marine microbial communities from Western Arctic Ocean, Canada - CB6_AW_1057 | ecosystem: Environmental > Aquatic > Marine > Oceanic | place: Canada: Western Arctic Ocean | collected... | reverse complement strand
CCAATCAGTTACTCCAATTGTTCGTCGACAACAGGCTGGTCGAGACTCGGCGGTGCGACCTACCGGCGGGGACCGAAGTGACAATCCCCTTTATGCATAGGTTCGACTTCGGTGGCGAACACGAGCTTAAAGTGCGATTGGAAGAAGACTCGCTACTCGTGGACAATGTGCGACGGCTGTCGATGTCGTCCAAGGGGGAATTGAAGGTGTTGCTGGTCAACGGCGAACCAGCCGGTGAATCCGAGAAAACGGCCACGTATCATTTGCGTCTGGCGCTATCACCTTCGACGGCAGACAAACCGTGGCACGGCATCATGCAGCCAGATGTCATCAATGAGGGAGATTTTGCCACTGCCGAACTGGGTCGATATGACTGCATCTTTCTTTGCAATGTTGCCATGCTAACGAATCAAGAGGTCCAGATCCTACAATCGTATGTCAATAGTGGCGGCGGATTAATCATCAGTTTGGGTGATCGCGTTAAAGTCGATCAATACAATCTTCGCTTGTATCGAAATGGCACGGGGCTGTTGCCTGCTAAGCTGGGAGATCGAGTGGGTGACCAGCAAGCAGAACCAGGAACCTATTTTCATTTTGATCCAAGAGAATTTGAGCATCCGATCGTCCGCGCCTTTCAGGGGACTCCGGGATCGGGACTGGAAACGGTCCTCACTTTCCAATACTTTCAGGCGACGGTTCCGTATGAAAGTCATTCGCGTGTTGCGATGCGGTTCGACTCGGGTGACCCGGCCATCGTTGATTTGCCGGTAGGCCAAGGTCGCTGCATCCTGGTCACCACATCGGTTGACGTAAAGTGGAGTAGTTGGCCCCTATCTCCCAGCTATGTGCCATTCATGCACGAGCTGATCTTGTACGTCGTTTCAGGCCGTTCACGTGAACGCCAAGTGTTAGTAGGGGAACCGCTAACTCGCTCGTTTTCCAGCCAAGCGTTCGACATGCCGGTGACTCTGAAACGGCCGGACGGCACGAAACAGCCTGTTCGACTAACCGAAAGCCAAGAAGTCGCCCATATCGTCTATGAGTCTACGGATCGGAGCGGATTCTACGAGGTTACATTAGGGTCGCCTTTGAATCGGACGGAAGTGTTTGCGGTGAATGTCGATCCGCGTGAAAGTGATTTGCGCAAGCTGGACGAAAACGAATTGAAGACCGAAGTGTTGCCTGGCGTGGAATTCACGTACCGAACCGAGTGGCGCGATGTTGAACGTAGAACAGACATACCAATCGTCGAACGTGGACGTTTAACACGAAATCTGTTGTTTGCAGTGCTTTGCCTGGTGCTTGTCGAGCAACTGATGGCCTGGAGTTTTTTGTATGGGTTCCTGTCACTTTACATTGCAGTTGCGTTCGTTGTCGTCCAGTGGACAGTCGATTGGGACATGCTGTACGGTTCAGGATTGCTATTGGTTTTCATAGTCGGTTTTGTGTTGATGATTGGTTTTGGTCGCCAAAGCATACGTCGCTCATCGCGGAAGATTGCGGATCGTAGTTGAACGTGTTACCGCTGGGGTTTGTGAGAATCAGTGATTCGATGTGCAACCAATGACGGCCAGATTTCGACTGACACAGGATTCCCTTTATTCCCTAGATTCCCGCCAACGCGACGGGTATCTAGGGAATCAGAAAAACTTGAATGTTTCCCAACTTACTGTCCGCAGGCTGCGTCGATGTTGTTGAATAGTTCATGAAGAACCGACGTCTCTGACACATCGGTTCTGACGAATCCGGAAATCGTGACAGCGAAAGTCTCGTCACCAGCAAAGATAAAGATTAGACTTTACAATTGGGTGAAGACGAATTTTTTGGAAAGTCAACGTGGTAACGGTGCGTACAAAAAAAACAACACAACGGGCAATCAACGGAGCCGACATTCTGATTGATGCGGTGATCCGCCAGGGAGTCAATCATATTTTCGCGTATCCCGGCGGTGCCAGCATGCCGCTGCACCAGTCATTAATCAAACGATCAGACGTGTTGCGGACAATACTGCCGCGACATGAGCAAGGCGGAGGTTTTGCCGCTCAAGGATTTGCTCGCAGCACTGGACGGGTCGGTGTGTGTATGGCAACAAGCGGTCCAGGCGCAACAAACCTTGTCACTGCTTTGGCCGATGCGAAAATGGATAGCGTGCCGATCGTCGCTATCACCGGTCAGGTCTCAAAGCAAGTCATCGGAACGGATGCTTTTCAGGAAACACCGACGGTCGAAGTCTGCCGAGCAATCACAAAGCACCACTACCTGATCACTGAATTGGCTGATGTACCGCGGATCGTCAAAGAGGCGTTTTATATCGCTCGTACCGGGCGTCCGGGGCCGGTGCTGATCGACTTTCCAAAGGACATTCAAGTGACGACCCAGGAGGAAAAACCGAATTATGATGTGCCCATGAACTTGCCGGGATACCACCCGGAAGATCGCCAAGCCCAGCCAGAGCAAATCAAGCAAGTGATTGCCGCCATTCGCCGTTCGCACCGGCCAATTCTGTATGTCGGCGGCGGTTGTGTTAACTCTGATGCGTCCGACGAATTGAAGCAGTTTGTCCGGCGGACGGGCATTCCTGTGTCGATGACCCTGATGGGACTCGGTTCATTTCCCGGCGATGATCCTCAATCGTTGCACATGCTGGGCATGCACGGGACGGTCTACTCAAATTTCGCCATCAACGAAGCGGATTTGTTATTGGCATTTGGAGTTCGATTTGACGATCGAGTGACCGGAAAGCTGACGGAGTTCGCCAAGCATGGCAAGATTGTGCACGTCGACATCGATCCGTCGGAAATTCACAAGAACAAGGAAGCTCATATTCCAATCGTCGCCAACCTGAAAGACATGCTGCTAAAGCTGAACCAAGCGATTAGCGATGAAGATATCCCCCAACTCGAGGATTGGAACCGCCAGCTTGCCGACTGGAAACAGCAGTATCCCCTGACTTACAAGAACGATGCTGATTGGATTTACCCACAGTACGCTATACACGAATTGTGGGAGCAGACCAAAGCTCAGGACGTATACGTTACGGTCGGAGTTGGTCAGCATCAGATGTGGGCGGCTCAGTTTTACAAGTTTAGCCGTCCACGCCGTTGGATGAGCAGTTCCGGTTTGGGCACGATGGGCTTCGGTCTGCCCGCCGCCATGGGCGCTCAGGCCGCTCATCCTGACAATTTGGTCATCGACATCGACGGCGATGGGTCGCTGTTGATGAACCTGCAGGAACTTGCGACACTGCATTGCGAGAAGCTGCCGGTGAAAATTCTTCTCTTGAACAATCAACACCTCGGTATGGTCGTACAGTGGGAAGACCGTTTCTTGGATGGCAAGCGGGCGCACACGTATTTGGGTCCGGTGGATCATCCCGAAGCGATCGGCAACGGCGATGGCAGTCTGGATCAGACATATCCCGACTTTGTCAAAATTGCCCATGGATTCGGCGTCCAGGCGCAGTACGTTCGCAACAAGGACGAGTACTCCGACGCATTGGCTGACATGCTATCGCACGACGGTCCGTATCTACTGGACGTGATCTGTCCTTATCAGGAACACGTACTCCCCATGATTCCCAGCGGAATGACTGCGCGCGACATCATTACTGAGTAGTACGTCTGGTGCTTCTCGCTACCATCGCATTGCAATCGAGATATACTATAGCCGCAGTGCTTGCGTGAAATTTATTGATCCGAGTCGTGTTGATTCAGCGAGAATAATGGCTAGTTACGACAAATACGATCAGCGACTGGAATCGCTGGTGATGGAGGCGACGACGTTCTGGGATCCCGAAATCGGTGAACTTTCCGATGACGACAAAACGTGGTTGGCTGCGGCCGTCCACAAGAATCCGGAACATGCCGCGAAAATCCATTACGAACGGTCCCACACAGGTTTCACTCGCGAGATTACAGTGACTGTAGCAGACATCGAGAGACTGTACGAAGATAAATTCAGCGGCTGAACGTCGTCTAAAACTATGACAGTTTTCTCACATTCATTCAGTGCAATATGCCAGAGCAGATCTTAATTGACGGGGTAACTTTGCGTCTTTGTCAAGCCGATCCGTCGGAAGATCAGTGGATTGGGCAGGGCGAAATTCTGAAGCAATTGATGGCATGCTGGATGGTTATTGACAAGGGCGATTTTCCACTGACTCCTCGATTAATCGGAACGCCGGGAATCGGGAAAACGACACTCGCCATTGCAGGCGCACGGATGCGTAGTCAAGAACTGTTCATCTATCAATGTACGGCCGACACTCGCCCTGAAGACTTGTTGGTCACGCCGGTCTTGGCAGAAAGCGGTGCGATCAAGTACCACGCCTCTCCGTTGGTCACTGCGATGTTGCGTGGCGGCGTCTGCCTGCTGGACGAAGGCAACCGCATGAACGAGAGGTCGTGGGCCAGCCTGGCGCCGCTATTGGATCACCGTCGTTACGTCGCATCCATCGTGGCCGGCATCACAATTCACGCTCACCAGGAATTTCGCTGCGCGGTGACAATGAACGACGATGAATCGACGTTCGAGATTCCGGATTACATCCTTAGTCGGTTGCAACCGACCTTGACGTTGGAACATCCCGGTCGCGCTGAAGAAATGGCGATCCTGCAGTACCATCTGCCGTTCGCCGCCGAAGAGATGCTGAATCTGACAGTTGAATTTTTGCAAAAATCCCACGATCTGAAACTCGATTTCTCGACCCGTGACGGCATTAACGTGCTGCGTTACGCTTTGAAAAGAATCTCGCAGGATAGCGAGCACCCGTTGAGTAAGGATCAGACGTGGCAGGAATCGCTTCGGAATTGTCTTGGCGAAGAGGCACTTGATCTAACCACTTTGGGAGAGAAAAGGAATCGAACGCTTGGTGGTAATACCGTGCCGATGGGCTTGGGCGACTTTTTTTTCTCGCCCGACGATCCCCTACACCCCGATTTTATTGACGAGGACGAAGACGAGGACGACAAAATTCAATTTTGATTCTCAGGGCGGCTGAATTGTACTCTAGAATCGCAGATTCCGATGCTCTCCGACTTTCTGAAACTCAGCCCACGGATCACCGTTCTGCCCGTCATTCACGGGAGTGGCGACTTTGCCATCGAAGTCCGCCGCATCATGCTGTCGCGCGATGTCGATTGCCTGGCCGTTCCGTTGCCTCGCTCATTTCAGGGAAACGTTGAACAAGCAATCACACATTTGCCCAATGTCACGCTAGTTGTTCAGGAAGAACCAAGACGCTTTTCCGTTGACGTGTGGTCGAATCAAGACGTTGATGAGGGCGATTGTGACAATGAGCGAGTCTTCAGTTATGTTCCCATCGATCCTTGTCAGCCAATCATTGCGGCATTACGGATTGCTATCGGAGAACATATACCACGGGAGTTTATCGATCTAGAAACTGAACGGTTTCACAGCATCGTGGCCGCATTGCCCGATCCGTACGCTCTGAAAAAGGTTTCTGTCGAAAAGTTTTCTGCAGGAATTCTACCAGCGATTTCGCGACTGCCGTCAGGGCAGTCGACCGATCGAGTCGTGATGATGGCTCATCGTCTGCGTGAATTGGAGTCGCGATTCAAGTCGATCCTTTTCATTTGTTCGATCATGGACTGGCCGTGGATCAAGGATGCGTACTTCGATCGGGTTGAACCAAGGACAGAAGACGACACCGTAGAAGAAACGGTAGTCTTTACAGCTGAGCGGAAGACGCTTGTCTTTCTATTGGGCGAGTTGCCTTACGTTACAGGTTTATACGAGCGAGCTCGCGCGGAATTGGACGATGACGAGAATTTGGCAATCGATGGCATTAAAGCGATGCTGTTGGCAACCCGCGATCGTTACGAAAACAAGTTGAAGATGCGGATGCGAAAGATTACTCCTAAAATGCTGTCGCTCTACCTTCGCTACGTCAGGAACCTGTCATTGATCGAATGCCGTATGACGCCCGATTTGTACACGTTAATTACGGCGGCTCAGCAGGTTATCGGAGACCGATTTGCCACTCAGTTAGCTGAGATGGCTCGCACGTATCCATATGAGCAGGCGCTGCCGTACGCCTGGTTTGAGATGGGAATCGACGAAGGTCGACTTCCGGACGGAGACATCGTCGAGATGAAGACTCGCCTGCCCGGTCACCCGATCTCGTGGCGAATCTGCAAACTGAAACCTTTGCCACCAAAACGACAACAGCGGCAATGGCAGATGCGTTGGGACCCATTCCATCAGTGCAGTTGGCCACCTGAAGATGTTTCGATCGAGAAGTTTCGCACGCACGTAAAGGATGCGGCATTGGCCACCATGGGGGCTGACTTGGCTCGCACCGAAAGATTCACCACTAGCCTGAAGGATGGTCTGGACATCCGCGAAACTCTTCGAAACTGGCACAGCGGTGATTTGTACGTCAAAGTTTTCCCACCGGCCCGCGGTTTGCTGGACTGTGTTCTGATGTTTTTCGATTCACCTGCCGACCCGCGCGATTACCCGTGGCGGATCACCTGGATGGCTGAGAACCACGATGAATCCACTTTGGTCCTATTTGCGACAGATTTTCGGAAACAGATGATAGGGCCGGGCATTGGGCTGGCAACATATGGTGGAGGGTTGTTTCTATTCCCGCCTCGCTCGGTCCCCGACATGTGGCAGGACCCGCGTCTGGACTTCGCTGACACTTTGGAAGAACGCCTGCTGGCCGGGGCATGCTTATATAGCGAAGAGTCTCACATCGCTGTCCTCAGCCACGCGCCACCCGGACCTGGGTGGCGGCGATTGGCGAAACAGTACGGCAAGAAATTAGTCCACGTGCCGCTGAACAAGTTTAGCCAGGACATGATTCAGCAACTGCGGCTGGTCCACGTATTGAACGGCCAACGGATCCGCAGTTTTGCAGCCCACTTTATTCGAAAAGCGTAGATGGTGTCGCATTTGCAGTCCGCTGCTTGAAACGAGTCATCGTCGTATGGAAAACTCAACTTGTCAGACTGGGAATTCACAGATCGCCCATTGGCCAAAATTCTCTTCTAGTTCGACACGAATTGTTTCGATGTGACTTTGTTCTTGCACGTAGATGACGTCACGCATACGACTGGCAATCCAGTGGGCAATCCGTTCGGCGGTCGTGTTTTCAATGGGCAGCAGTACGCAATCTTCGCATGGAAAGACCCAGCGACGTTCCTGAAAGGTCACTTCGATTTCCTGGTCATTCGGGTTGACTTGAATCGCTGAGTGCTTGGTCGGCAAAAGCATTCTGTGATCCAATTTGTTCACGATGTCCTGTAGTGAATTGCGCAGGGCGATGAAGTCGAATACGTAGTAGTTTTCGTCCAAACGACCAGTCAATTCAACGGTCGTACGCCAGTTGTGTCCATGCAAATGTTCGCAGACGTTTTGGTTGAGCGTAATAAAATGTGCGGCACTAAAGACCAATTGATCCTTCGTCACTCGGACGCGATATTGTTCTTCACTCATCAGGCATCTCGATTGTCTTGCAGGGACTGGTGAAGTAGTTGGTTTGGTGGTGCCTTGATCTGTTCTTCTCGTAAAGCGGCGAATAGGCACGCGGTTATCAAATCAGCCGTTGTTCCTGGGTTGCGACGATTGTCGCGCGCTCGCAGCCAGTTGTCGAGGTTGGTCAGCTTGATGCGGCCGGCCGGCGTGTTCGGCCACCTGGCGTCCAGGACGGATTGTGCCAAGATTGCGGACTGGCGTGCCTCGGCCAATCCGCATTTTCGAGCAATCAGGGTGTCTGGATGGCTGGCCATCAACGTCAAATGCAGCCGAATAATTGCGGTTTGCCAGTTCTCGTTGAAACTTTGTTCGAGAAGCGGCATTCCAACGGTAAATATCAATTCGAAGTTGTTCGCATATTGAGCGGCTACCAAATCTCGATCCGAGGCCGAGCACATGATTTCCATCAGAGTGTCTGTCGGCCGTTGTGAGATGTCTTGTGCAGTCAATCGCCCCATCCCGCCGGGTCTGGCGATTCGAATTGCCTGAAAAACTAGTTTGGCGTCCCGACAACTCAGTTTGTTTAGGACGGCTGAAATCCCGCCAACGAGCGGGATTTCAGTTGGAATTGCCGCTAGAGGCGCCAGTAATAGGATGATACCCAAATTGGAGTTGCATCCGACCGCAGCATCGGTGGCCTGAACGGATTTCAGCACGGCTTGTCCAATGCCAAGATCTCGCGTAGCAGCCAGTATCGGAGCGATCACATTGGCAGATACAATAAGATCGTTGTAGGTCAAATCGGCGAATGACGCGCCGGGATGAACGTTGCCCGGTTTACGAGCCGTTGCTTCCATTACGCACGATAAGCAAATCCATTTTCTGATTTGAGCACACAGATTTGAAGACACAGCAGGACTCTTGATCGAGGAGTCCCTTCAACATTCCCAAGAGGGAGACGTTTGCTCTTTTGGCATTCATCTGCGTCAGATTGTTGAAGGGGGTAGCATTTACAAGTGATCCTTCAAGGAAGAATTGACGGGTACTATGGTGTGGCTTGCCCACTGATGTGCATCGACATTGATGGGTAAGTTGCCAGCGGCATCCAATCACGAAAGTCCGGTGTGAGGTTCCCTACTCGTCTAGCGCCGCCTGCGCTGCGGCTAGTCGCGCTATCGGGACGCGGAATGGGGAGCAACTGACGTAATCCAAACCAATTTGTTGGCAGAATATCACGCTGGCTGGGTCGCCACCGTGTTCGCCGCAGATTCCGATCTTCAAATCAGGTCGCGTTTGGCGTCCACGCTCAACGGCCAGCTTCATCAAACGGCCGACACCTTCCTGGTCTATGGTCTGAAACGGATCGTTTGGGACGATGTCGTTTTCACGGTAGTAGCCAATAAAACCGCCGTAATCGTCGCGGCTGATACCCAGTGTTGTTTGCGTCAGATCGTTCGTTCCGAAGCTAAAGAACTCGGCCGACTTCGCGATCTGATCAGCACAAATTGCAGCGCGAGGCACCTCAATCATCGTTCCAATGGAGTAGTCGACCGTGCTGTTTTTCTCTTGAAAAACAATTTTGGCTGTTTCCCGGACAATTGCTTCCTGGTTTTGAAATTCGGTCAGGAACCCGGCCAGGGGGATCATTACTTCCGGATGGACGCGAATTCCCTCTTGCTGAACTTCGCAGGCTGCTTCCAAAATGGCCCGAGCCTGCATGGCTGTAATTTCTGGATACACGATGCCAATTCGGCAACCGCGGTGCCCAAGCATCGGGTTTTCTTCGTGAAGTTCTTCGACACGACGCTTGATCTCGTCGTGCGAGACCTGCAAGCGTGTGGCCAGCGTGTCGGCAAGATCGGGTTGTTCGTCAAGGTGTCGCTTCGAGAGAAACTCGTGTAAAGGCGGGTCGAGCAGCCGTATTGTCACAGGTCGCCCCAGCATAACACGGAACAGCCCAGCGAAGTCTTTTCGCTGATGCGGAAGCAACTTTTTCAAAGCGACCTCGCGTTTTGCTTTTGTGTCGGCCAAGATCATTTCGCGAATTTCATCCAGATGGTTGAAAAACATGTGCTCGGTACGACAAAGGCCGATTCCTTCCGCACCAAACGCGATCGCTTCAGCCGCCTGATCGGGATGGTCGACGTTCGTGCGGACTCGTAATTTTCGGGCCTTGTCGACGCATGTCATCAGTTGTTCGAATCGCTGATACGTTTCCGATTCTACGGGCTGTTTGGTCTTATGAATCAAGACCTCAACAATTTCACTTGGTTTGGTGGTGACCTGGCCGGAAAAGACTTCGCCTGTGAAACCGTCAAGGCTAATCCAATCGCCTTCGCGCAGGACTTGATCACGGACTGTGACAGTGCCCTGTTGGTAGTCGATGGTCAACGCTGCGCAGCCGACGATACAGACTTTCCCCATCTGTCGGCTGACTAGAGCTGCATGAGAACTGGCGCCGCCAAACGCGGTCAAAATGCCTTTGGCGACTCGCATACCGCGCAGATCTTCGGGGCTAGTCTCTCGGCGGACTAAGATCAACTCGATGTTTGGGTCCGTTTTGAATTGTGCCTCGGCGTCTGTTGCGTGGAAACAAATCATTCCGCATGCGGCTCCGGGACCGGCGTTGATGCCTCTTGTTAAGAGACGTCCTTCTTGATCCGCATGGGCTTTCGCTTCGGGATCGAAGATCGGCTGCAGTAGTTGATTCAAATCGTCGGCCGGAATGCGCCGCTTTCGCAAGGCTTGCTGTTCTGTGATCAAACCTTCGTTGACCATGTCGATGGCAATGCGGACGGCGGCGAATCCGGTTCGCTTAGCATTTCGCGTCTGAAGCATCCAAACTTTGCCACGCTGGACCGTGAACTCAATGTCCTGCACGTCCTTGTAGTGCTGTTCCAGAATCTGGCCTATGCTTTGCAGTTGCTCGTAGACTTCGGGCATATCCACGGCCAGGCTTTCTTCAATTCGTCTTGGAGTGCGGATTCCGGCGACCACGTCTTCGCCTTGTGCATTGATCAGGTAGTCGCCGTTGAAGCCGGGAGTACCCAAGGCACCATCGCGGGTTAGTCCAACTCCGGTGGCACAATCGTCACCGCGGTTACCAAAGACCATTGCCTGTACGTTGCACGCCGTCCCCCAGTGGTGGGGAATTCCGTAGTCGCGACGATAGACGATTGCTCGATCATTCATCCAGCTGCGAAAGACCGCTCCGATCGCACCCCACACCTGTTCGTGTGGGTCAGTGGGAAAATCATGGCCGGTGCGGTCCTTGATTACCTGTTTGAACGCGGCCACTAGTTCTTTCAGATGATCGGCACTCAGTTCCGAATCGTATTGGACTCCAGCCGCTTCCTTTCTTGTTTCTAATAACTCTTCGAAAGGGTCGGTGTCGGTTTTGTCCCTCGGTTTCAAGTCCAGTACAACGTCGCCGTACATTTGTGTGAAGCGTCGGTAGCTGTCCCACGCGAATCGCTCGTTGCCCGATTGTTCGGCCAGTGCCTGGACCGTTTCGTCGTTTAGGCCGATATTCAGTACGGTGTCCATCATGCCTGGCATCGACTCGCGCGCACCCGACCGGCACGACAACAGCAGAGGATTGGTGCGTGAACCGAATTCGGCCCCCATTACCCTTTCGATTTTCTTTAGTGCTTCGGAAACCTGATCGTCCAGTTTGGGTGGATAGTGATTGGCATTGTCGATGTAGTAATTGCAAACTTCGGTCGGGATGGTGCAACCGGCAGGGACAGGCAGGCCGATGTTGGTCATCTCGGCCAGATTGGCACCCTTGCCGCCCAAAGAGTTCCGCATGCTGGCGTCGCCGTCAGCGCAGCCGCCACCGAAGCAATAGACGTACTTAGACTCGTTCGCCATGCAAGCGACCTTGTTTGATAGTCCGGCCGTAGCGAGCGTGGAAGCTAGCATTGCATTCACGTACCGTCAAGGCAACAGTCAATTCATAGGAGTACAGAAGTTTTTGTGAGAATTTTGTAAAAAGTCATTCCGGGCGTGTGTCAAATCATTGAATGGCTGCTTGACATGCCAACAACAGGGTGGAGAATTGACTTAGCGTTTGTCACTACAGTCTAAATTCCAATTACCATGCAAGCGAAGCTAATTTCACTTGACGGTGAGCGGCCGATTCGAATCGGAAAAGATGTGACTGTGGTCGGTCGCAAGCGAGGAATTTGCGATATCTATTTGGATCGCAGCAGTGTCTCAAAGTTGCACTGTCTGATCGTGAAGACGGACGGATTGTTGTTTGTCCGCGATTTGGGCAGCACAAACGGCACTAAGGTCAACGGCCAACGAGTGACTCGGGGAGCCCTGTTGCCGGGCGACGAATTGGCTTTCGCCAACGCAAGATTTCAGGTCCAGTTGGGCCCGGACGACTCGAATGTTGGCCGCGAGGAGGGCACCGAAGTCATGAGCTTTCCGCCCAAAGTCCCGTTAGGCGAAGAAGAATCACGGGATGAACTTGGACTCGACAATTCCAGCGACAGTGAGGTTCGGCCGCTGGATGAGAAGTGAGCAGCACTCCACGTCGAATTTGGGAATCTGAATTGCGAAATCCGAAACAAATTCAAATATCAAATGATCGAAACTAGAAATCCGATTGTTGGCCCATTGTGAAATTTGGTGCATCAAATTTTGAGTTGTATCACCCGGTCTCTCAACACGCGTCCTTACATGGCGATCCGGAGCTTTAACTCTTCGGCATTTAGCGACACAATGGCGATGCCGAATTTGTTGGCCAGGTCGATGACTTCGTCACGATCCAGCATGATTGTCATGCCACTTTCGATTGCCAGAATCCGGCCGCCCGATTCGTGCATGGCTTGAATCGTTTGAACGCCGATTGCTGGCACGTCAAACCGCATGTCCTGCTGAGGCTTTGCCACTTTGACTACAGTAAAACTACCGCGCTGACATAGCTCGCCAGCTCGGCGAATGGCCTGATCAGTGCCTTCGATGGCTTCAATAGCGATCACGGCCGTGTCTTTGACGACGACGGTCTGGCCGATGTCGAGTCGGCCAATCTCTTTGGCCATGTCCCAGCCGAACTTAATGTCGCGCCATTGTGATCGCGACGGTTTGCGTTTCGTCAGAAATCCGTGTTTCACCAGTAACTCCGGACAAAAATCGAGTGCTGTTCCGAAAGATATCTGATCCCGTTTAAATTCTCGGATCAGTGCCAGACTGAAAGTGTCGTCTTTTTTATTGGCGCGGACGTACTGCCACAACATGTGCCAGCCACGCCAGTCAGGCATAATACGTAACAGGTGGAACTGTTTGTACCACACCTTTTTGTCGATTTTCCCGGCCAAGACAACTTGATCTATGTTCTCTCGCTTAAACAGGCGAATGGCTCGGCCGACTTTGCCCAAAGGGACCATGTCAAATCCGTCACACATGGTTTCCAATTCCTCGGAAGCCATCCCCAGGACGCCTAGACAATACACTAAATATCCTTGGCTGCGGGCCGCTTGGGCAACAGCGATCGGAAATCGACCGCTGCCTGCTAGTAGTCCGATGCGTTTGTCGATCGAGCAGTTTGTCGTTTGTTCAAGTTGCCTCATAGTTCATTAGTTTTTCGGTACACAATTCGCACCGATGTACCGTGTTTATCGAAGTGGAATTTCCGGATGGTTGGGGAACAGATTGACAGAAATCAATTCGCGTTTGATGAGGAAATGCGGAGGGAGGATCACGGTTTCGTCTCAGGTGAAATCAGAGATTCCAGACGAGCCGTTAATTCAGCGACTTGGGTTTCGAGATTTCGCAGTTTGGTTCGCATTTCCGGCAGCTTGGCGAATGTTGTCATGCAGCGAATCTGATCGCTTGCAGGTTGAGCAGGATAACCAAAGTAAGTTTGCTTGGTGGGGATGTCTTTGTGGACGCCAGACTGTGCATCGATTGTACAACCAGAGCCCAAGTGCACATGGTCAGCGACACCGACCTGGCCCGCGCAGCGGACATAATCGCCGGTTGTCACTGAGCCGGCGAAGCCAACCTGCGCCGCAAATGCATTGTGCCGACCAATTTCGCAGTTGTGGGCGACCATAACTAGGTTGTCAATCTTAGTACCTTCGCCGATCTTAGTCGCGCCAATCGTTCCTCGGTCAATCGTTGTACACGCTCCAATCTCGACGTCGTCATCGATGTGCACCGTCCCCAGTTGAGGAATTTTTTCATATCGGCCCAAACCGTCCGGTCTCAGATTATCGAGGGTGTAACCAAATCCGTCGGTACCCACAACGCACGCGGCGTGGATGATGACGCGATTGCCGACTATCACGTCCGCATACAGGACAACGTTTGGGTGTAGAACGACATCATTGCCCAGCTGACAATCGGGTCCGACATAGACTCCTGGGTAGATGTCACAGTTGTCTCCAACGACGACATTCTCGCTGATATACGTGTTGGGGTGGACGTTCGTATTCTTACCAAAACTGGTTCCGTGACCGACATAGGCATCGGGCGAGATGCCGATTTTTCGACGCGGCCGTTGACGGCGGAATTGCTGCAGCGCCCACATGAATGCCGACCGTGGGTCGTCGACAACGATGAGGGCAGACGGAATGCGATCGTCGGCAAACGAAGAATTCATCTCTTTGCTGACAAAAACAGCCCCAGCCGCAGATTTTTCCAGTTGTCCGCGAGTTGCTTCATTACTGGCAAACGTGATGTCATGTGGGCCAGCTTGATGGATAGCTTGGGCATCGTGAATGATGAGTTGCCGGTTGCCCCGAACCTGTGCCTGAAACTGATTCGCCAGCATCTCGACAGTCGTTGACATCGACGGAATCCTTTCCGAACGTTGCACGTGTCGTTTCCGGTGATCGAAGTCTTTAGTATTAGGCAGGATGTACGGCACACACCGATTGCGGGGCGCTAGATGTGGCGAAGAAGGCAAGAGTTTGTAATGGAAATTGGCAAAATAACGCAAGGTCGGTTTGGAATTCGACATCGTCACTCGTGTAATGTTGCTGTTGATGCATCCCAGGTTCGTTTCCTACAGGCGATTGGCTATCATAGCACCAGCCTATCAACGACCATCGCGTCTCGTGAGGAAATCAATAGTACGTGAAACGAAATACTCGAGATCGGCGAGCTAATTGTCACTCGGTTAAAAGTTCATCCTGACCGGTCAACCAAAACTGAAGTGTGAGAAACGAAGATGTCGGTACGTGGAATTCGTGGTGCCACCAGTGTCGAGGCCGATTCGCCCGAACGGATTTTGGATGCGACTCGCGAACTCTTGCAAGAACTATTACAGGCCAATGGAATGGACGGGTTCGATGAAATCGTGTCGGCACTTTTCACTACGACTAACGATTTGGTTTCAACATTTCCTGCCGAAGCGGCACGGGATTTGGGAATGAATCGGGTTCCTTTGCTTTGTGCATCGGAAATTGCTGTCCCTGATGGCATGCCTCGATGCATCCGAGTTTTGCTGCATGTGAATACGGGCAAGAGGCAGAATGAAATGGTTCACGTTTATCTGCGAGACGCCAAGAAATTACGGCCGGACGTGACGAGTGCCCAGTAGCGGCTGCAAGGCACCTTAGTTGCTGGGAAACGCAGCCGTCATTGCGGTGTCCGGCCCAAAAGGTTTTGCGAACTTCGTATTGGGAGAATTGTTTCCGACGAGGGCGTCTTGCAAGGCTCACTCGATCGATTGTCGGAACCACTTGCTGTCAATTCCTGGAACGGTACACCATGTTCTTCAAATGGCCATTCGCCACTTTGGATGTTTTCCAATCGTTTATTGTTTGATGTCCCCATGATAATTCAGTATCGGATTTTCTTGCGATTTGATTTAGCTCGGCGCATACGCGAAAACTAACTTGGAGTACTGGATTTCTGGCACGGAAAATGTCCGACTCAAGTGACTCTTCCGGGATGTTGCTAGGACTACCACCGCTGAAAACAAAATGTCCCTTCATCGTCGATTAACGATCCGGCACGTCTTCTTGCTCATCGTCTTCTGCCGGTACGATGAACGGCGTCGCCTGGATTTTTTGATCGAGATGGAATCCATCGACTCGAGTGACCGTTGCAGCACAGACTAAAGCTTGCAGCAACAAGATAACCAGCCAACCCACCAAACGTCGGCGAGTCAAGTCTGTCGTTACTTGCAAGGTGCAAGCGGACACCCAGATCATCCACGGCATCAACACGATCCACAATCTCGCCGCCTCGCCCATATTCGTGCCCGAAAGCCACAATAAGACCCAGGCCGCCAGACAACACCACAGTGGCCCGCAGCATTTGTCACGCCACGAAGTATCTCCTTTGATT
>Ga0310123_10002187_pt1 | contig 15752 bp, 18 predicted proteins | sample CB6_AW_1057_MG_FD_203505 | JGI IMG/M metagenome (GOLD analysis project Ga0310123, IMG submission 203505) | Marine microbial communities from Western Arctic Ocean, Canada - CB6_AW_1057 | ecosystem: Environmental > Aquatic > Marine > Oceanic | place: Canada: Western Arctic Ocean | collected... | reverse complement strand
GACTCTCGGCGGGGTTCCCGCCCCAGAAGATCACGTAATCCGCCCGGTTCTTCACCTCGCCCAGCGAACAGGTCACCTCGCCCACGCCCTGGAAGGCGATACCCGAGGGACCGTGGCAGACACTGGTGGTCGTGTCGACGATGCCCCCGATCCAGTCGGTGATCGCCACCGCCACCCTCTGAGCCTCGCTCGTCGTGTCGCTGAGCCCGTAGGTCAGAGGGAACCGGGCCGCGAGCAGGATTTCGGCCGCGCGGTCCATCGCCTGCTCGTAACCGGCCGGCTCACCGTCGATCAACGCCTCGGGCCGGTCCTCGATGTGATGGTTGAAGAACCAGGCCTTCCCCAGCACGCAGGCGTTTTTCGCCTTGGTGATCCGGTTGCCCTCGACCGTCAGGTCCATGTCGTCGCAGACGCACCCGCAAAACGTGCAGGTGGCATCCTTGATCACCCGAATCTCGGGTGATGACTCGGTGGCTGAGCTGGCTTCACTTGTGCTCATTCGGCTCTCTCGTCCTCTGCAACCTGGCGACTCCCCGCCGACTCCCCGGAAGCCGCCTCCAGAAATACGTCCAGCCCCTTGCTGTCGGGCATCCCGCAGCCCTGCGTGTCTCCGCCCATCAGGCGGCTCGATTTGTCTCCGTAGCTGATGAACAGTATGCCCGGCGGCAGCTCGTCTCTACGAGACGCCTTGCAGGGCACGGTGATCGTACCCACGTCGTTGTAGACCCGCACCAGGTCCCCCTCTTCCAGCCCCAGCCGCTGCATGTCCTCGGAAGCCATCTGCAAGGTGCTGATCTCCTCGAGGTACCCTTCGGTCGACTTGCCCTCGCTGAGCGTCGTGCCCTGCCGGCTGGTTCGGCCCGGGATCAGAATGAAGGGTTCAGCCATGAGCGGCACGTCGAGAGAAAGGGGGGCACCGGGCGATTCTCGCACCAGCGGTCACCAAGGTCAATTCACGCCCGACGACAGCGATCAGGCCAGGCCCAACTCCGCCAGCCGCTCATCGGTTACATACCCCTCGGCCGTCCAGCCCCGCAACAGGTTGTAGGCTTCGACCTGGGCCGACAGCTGATCGCGGTCCAGCCGCGCCCCGGCACTCTCGCCCTCGACCAGCGTCTCCTCGAAGAAACGAGGCGGCAGAGTGTCCTCGGAGGGTGTCCAGCCCTGGGCGATGTTGTAGACCTTCTTGGCGGTCACGATCCGGCCAGCCGTCTCGATGAGTTCCTCGGATGTGACGTCCCAGCCGGTGACCGGCTTCAGCAACTCGGCCATCCCCGCCACCCTGTCCTCGAACACGCCACGCAGAAACTTGCAGAGGATCAGCGAATCCATCAGCACCGCCTCGTCCTCGACCCGCACCACCGGCTCGATCGTCTCCGGACCCGCGTCGATCCGGTCGACATCCGGAGAGAAATCGACCTCGTAGGCCCCCGACCGGTTGTGATCGGCACCGCGGGTGCCCACGGCAAAGCCCAGGGCCATGGCCTGCATGGCACGAGGTTCGTAGCCGGGGATCTCGAGACCTTTCACGTGAGGAGCAAACGCGTGCGACCCGCCCCCGATCCGCTCGGCAGCCGCTCGCGTGCCGTCAGCCAGCATGTCGCCCCAGTCGCGGCGGTGACCGATGTCGTCGATCATCCTCAGCAACGCTTCACCCTCACCGAATCGCAGACCGGGAATTTCCACCAGCCCCCGCTCGGCACACTCCATCGCAAACGCAATGCTCGCGCCGGTGCTGATCGTGTCCAGGCCCAACTCGTCGCAACGGTGCGAGGCGGCCAGCACCGACTGGGGATCCGACACACCGCACAGCGGGCCCAGCGCAAAGAGATTCTCGTACTCCATGCGTACCCCACCGTCGGAATCGGCCAGGGGGAAAATGTGCTCACAACCGATCGTGCAGGCGGCACAACTGGCCCGGGTCCGGTCGCGATCGGCCTCGAGTGACTCCGGGGCCAGGCTCGCGGCTTCCTCGAATACGCCGGCCTGGAAGTTCCGGGTCGGCAGCGAGCCGAGACGGTTGAAGGTCACCAGGTTGTCGACGGTTCCCAGTTCGCGGTACTTGGCGGTGGCCGGACCGAGTGATCGCTTCGAGAGGTCTTTCGAGATCTCGAGCAATCGGCCGGGATCGGCGAACTCGACCCGGCGATCCCCGGCCACGGCGATCGCCTTGACTCGTTTGGATCCCATCACCGCGCCCAGCCCGCCTCGACCGGCGTGACGCGCATCGTGCGAGATCGTGGCGTAACGGACCAGTCGCTCTCCGGCCGGCCCAATCGCCGCGACCTGGAACCCCTCGCCCGCGGCATTCAACCGCTGCTTGACCCTCTCGCCCGTCTCGCGGCTGCTCAGGCCCCACTCCGACTCGGCCGACTCGAACCGCACCCCGTCGGGGGTCACCACCACCGTGGTCGGACCCTCGGCGGATCCCACGATCACGATCGCGTCGTGACCGGTCCTCTTGCCGGCGATGGCGAAGTGCGAAGAGGACAGCGAATCGTTGATCCGACCCGTCAGCGGACTCTTGGAGAGCACGGCAAACTTGGCCGAGGTGGTCAGCGGGCTGCCGACCAGCGGGCTGAAAACGAACACCAGCGGCGCCTGGTCACCCAGCGGGTCAATCTCGCCTGCAGTCTCGTGCCGCAGCACCCACGCCCCCAGCCCCGCTCCGCCGATAAACCGACGCAACACCCCCTCGGGCCACACGACCCGCTGGCTGGTGCGATCTGTGAGATCGATGCGGAGGTATCCGCCGTGGTAGCCGGGGACCGATGCCATACCTCAATTGCAGACTGCCCGGCAAGCAATTGCAACACCAGCACTCAGCCACCCGCGTCGGCTGAGAGCAGTAACACGTGGTCACCGGCCTGCACCAGCACGTCCGGATCGGAGGTGAACCGGCGGGCGTTGATGTTGGCCAAGTAGCCCTCGCGGAGCCGCGACCCATCGAGGCACTCCCTGGACAGGCCCGGCAACTCCGCGGCGGCGGCCAGCAGCACGTCGCCCAACCGAGTCGACTCGGTACCTTCGCACACCACGATCCGGGTCCGTCCCGCCCGCCGGCGGGCGATCCCGAAGAACTCAACCGTCACCCCGTTGGCCGTTTCACCCGACATCAGCAGATCGACTCCAGCGCACTCACACCGATCTCCTCGCGACTCGTCAACGGCTCACCGTAGGACCTGCCGATCGCCCAACCCCAGTAACGGCCGCAGTCGCGGATGTCGTCCAGCAGGGTGGGAAACTCGGTGCTGCGGCCCTCGATCACCTGGCTCTGGTAACAACCGATCGCCTGCATCTTGGTTTCGATGTGATCGCTGATATCAAACACGAACGACGGTCGGGGGTGGATGCGGAGATGGATACTGAAGTAGTAGTACAACCGCGGCGGCCAGAACCGCTCGCCGGCCATCTCGGTCTTGCTCAGCTTGCTCCAGAATCGAGCGTCATCGACCAGCCGGCTGGCGGCGACGTGGTCCGGATGAGCGTCTTCCCAGTAGGGGGCCAGCACGACGCCCGGCCGGGTCAGGCGAAACACCTCGGCCAACCGCTCTCGTGACAGCAGGTCGGCCTGCAGGCTGCGGTTGGGCAGACCCAGGTTGCCCCGCCAGGCCAAGCCCAGCACCTCGGTCGCCGCCGCCGTCTCCGAGGCCCGGCGTTCGATGGTTCCCTTCGGAGTCGGTTCGCCGTCGGTCAACTCCAGCACACCCACCCGATTGCCGGCGGCGACCGACGAGACGATCAGTCCGCCCACGCTGATCTCCGCGTCGTCAGGATGAGCTGCCACGACGAGCAGATCCAGCGGCTCGCCCGCGTAGTCCACCCCGCTACCCATCGATTCCTCCGACATCATCCCACCTCTGGATCACTTACGAATCCCACTCCGAGAATCGATCTGGACGCCCAACCCGTTTTCAACAGAATACCGCCTCGCACGGGGGGCGAGCGAGGACCAGATGACTCCAAGACACGTAACAACCCACTTCCTGCTCCGCATCACCGCCTGCCTTGTGCTGGCAGTGACGCTGACCGGGATCACCGGCTGCCAGTCGGTCATGGACTCGGCCCAGACCTCGAAGCGACAGCTCACCCGGCAGTTTACCCCTTCGCCGCACGACTACCGCGATTCGACCGCCGAAACCGAAGACCAGTGGCTCGAGTACACTCGCGAGGCCAAGGCGGCTCATGTGGCCGAAAAGGACCCCGACCCGTGGTATCGCCGCTGGTTCATGTCCGAGAAGGCACGTCAGACCGAAAGCCACCTCGGAATCGATTGACCAGTGAACCACTCGAGGCTCCCCGTCACCCGCCGGTGTCGGTGGGCTGATCCGTGAGAGCCCGCTCGACTGAATCGAGCAGCACGTCCATGGTGAAGGGCTTGCGGAGGTAATCGTGGACGCCAAGCATTTCGGCATAGGCCTTGTGCCGACCCCCCTCGTTGGCCGTGATCATGATCACGCGAGGCGGCTGCTCAAGCGTGCGGAGGAACTCCAGCACCGGGAAACCGCCCATCCGTGGCATCATCATGTCGGTGATCACCAGGCCCGGGTCGTTCGCTTCGACCAGCTTACGGCCCTCGATCCCGTTGATCGCGTGTTCGACAGCGTAACCGGCCGATTCGAGCACCCCGACCAATGTCGCGGCCGTCTCGCGGTCGTCCTCGATCAACACGATGCTCTTGGCCGTCTCGCTCACGTAACCATTGTTGCCGCGCACCAGTGCATTCTCAACGGCTGACACTCAAAGGCCATCACAAACACCCCGCTCCACCCCGCTCCACCCCGCTCCGACACACACCCACCCCACACCCGGGGCCTCTCAACCGTCGTCGCTCAACGAGTAGAAGACCAATCCCGAGAGCAGCTTGGGATAGAAGAAGGTGCTCTTGGGCGGCATGGTTTCCAGCCGCGAGGCGATTTGCCGGACGTGATCGAGCGTGGCCGGAGCCACCAGGACCGCCAGCGGCACACCACCCTCGGCCGCTCCATCGACCGCGTCGTCCACTTCGTCCATCAGGTGCACGTATCGGCAACCGACCTCCGCACCGGCAAACGCCGGCTTCAGGATCGCGTCAACCAGCAGGGTGTGCAGGCGGCTGACCCCCAACCCACGCCAGTCGTCACTGCGATCGGGGGCCAGTTGAGCCATCACGGCCGGGTCCTTCAACCGAGCCAGCAGCCACTGTCGATCCGACGAGGTGCCCAGCGCCAACGCGGCCTGGTCTGTGGTCGCCTCGATCTGTGCCCACGCCGCCCGAGCCGCCTCGCGGCCGCTGCCCAGTTCGCTCACCTCGAAATGCTCTGCCAACAGCCCCGAGAGCCTCGCCGCGTCGAGTCCATCGACTCCGCTGACCAGCCGATGAGTCGGCAGGATCGCCAGGCCGGGGTCGTTCATCGCCACCATCATCATCATCGTGTACCCGGCGGCGTCGACGTCGGGATGAGCCCTACGGTAATTGAGTGCCGTCTCGTAGCGGTGGTGGCCGTCGGCGATGAAGACCGGCACGTCGACCAGGGCCTCGCACGCCGCGGCAATCGCCTCGGCATCCTCAACCGCCCACAGCCTGTGGATCACTCCCTCGGCATCGACAACCTCATGCGACACCGTGCCGCTGCAGGCGGCGTCCAGCGGACCCTGGACGCTGTCGGCGTCGGCCGGATAGAGGCCGAAGACGGGCGAGAGACAGGTGCGACCGTGTTCCAACAACGAGAGCCGGTCGGCCTTCGGTCCGGGCATCGTCTGCTCGTGAGGAAACACGCTGCCGGTGCCAAACTCTTCGAGACGGATGCGGCCCAGGAACCCACGCCGGAGGTGCGAGACGCCTTCCCAGATGAACTGCTGGTGATAGACGTACAGCGATGGTACGGCGTCTCGGAGCAGCACGCCGTCGTCCTGCCAACGGTCCAGGAACCCGGCAGCCCGCTGGTGACGTGCCGACTCCGAATCGTCTCCGGGTTCGCTTCGATTGAGGATCAGGCGGATGACGTTGCAGGGGTGCTGCTGGTAGAGCCGGTCCTGCCCGGTGGAGTCGATCACGTCGTAGGGTGGGGCCACGACATCCGACAGCGATCCAACCTGTTCCAGCGCGTAACGCCATCCCCGGAACGGTGCCATCTCAGCCATCGGTCTCACCCTTGCTCTACCCGGCCGCGGCCCGCGCGGTTCTGACGAACCGCACGACCGCCTCCAGGTCCATCTCTCCGTCCTCGTTCTCCACTCCACCGGCAGTGTCGACTCCCGAGGGAGACACCTCGTCGATGGCTCGGCCAACGTTATCCGCTCGCAGCCCTCCGGCCAACAGTAGCCGCGGCCACACTTCGCCCCGGTAGTCGCTCACCAACAACGACCACGGCGGCGATTGGCCGGTGCCTCCAAACTGACCCTCGACCCGCGCATCGACCAGGCACCCATCGAGAACCACGCCGAGTTCAGTGCACCGCTGCAGATAGTTGTCCAATTCGCAAAGCCCCGAGTCTCCCACCCGGATCGCCCGCAGCAGCCTCACCCCGCCGCAGGCCTGCTGCAATTCGGATACGTATTCCGGAGTCTCATCGCCGTGCAGCTGCAGCGTCCCCAACCGCAACTCGCGTTGCCGCGTGACCACCTGCTCCAGCGGCGCGTCGACGAACAGCCCCACCGCCTCGATCGACTCGCCCAGGGCCGCCACGATCAACTCGGCCGTCGGCACGTCGACACACCGCCGGCTGCCGGAAAAGAAGTTGAGCCCGACCGCGTCGGGCCGGTCGCCGTCGGGAAGGCCGGCCAGCGCCGTGGCCATCGAAGCGTCACGGATCCCGCAGACCTTGACCCACATCGAGAACACGTCCGTTGAAGGTGGCTGAGGTCGGCGATCAGGTTCGGCAGGCCGAGGGGCCGCTCATATTACGTCGCTGGTCATCGCCCGATCAAGGGAGTACAAACGGAGTCATGGCGGCGTTCACGCACCATATCTTCGTCTGCTGCAACCAGCGCAGTCCGGATCACAGCCGAGGCTGCTGTGACCCCGACGGCTCGGCGAGCCTGCGAGCGGCACTCAAGGCGGCCGTCAGAGCGCGGGGACTGCAGCCGTCCGTCCGAGCCAACTCGGCCGGATGCCTTGACCAGTGCGAACACGGACCCACCGTGGCCATCTATCCCCAGGGCATCTTCTACGGCGGAGTGAAACTCGAGGATGTGCCGCGGATCGTCGACGAGACAATTATCGATGGAGTGGTACTCGAGGACCTACTGATCGCCGAAGCGTGCCTGAACAACCGCTCGTGCGAGCATATCACCGGCGGGGAGTCCGGCGGCATGGCGGACGAGTCGACATGAATATCGTCATCCTGGGCGCCGGCACGATCGGCACCTCGATCGCCCGGGCACTGTGCGCCCGGCACCACAACGTCTGCGTCATCGACCAGTCGAAGGTCGCCTTGGCCGAGGTGCAGGAGCGGCTCGACGTGCACACCGTCTGCGGCAACGCCTGTGACCCGGTGACGCTGTTCCAGGCCGGAGTCGCCTCGGCCGAACTCTGCCTCGCCCTGACCAGCTCTGACGAGGTGAACATTGTCGGTGCGAGTATTGCGTGCGAGATGGGTGCCGGGCGGAGCGTTTCTCGGATCCACCACCCCTCATACCTCGACACCACCACCTTCGACATCGCCGACCACTTCGGAGTGGCCCGGCTGATCAGCCTCGAAAGCCTGACCGCCCTGGCGCTGGCCCGCGAGATCCGAGTCCCCGGCTTACTCGCACTGGAAAACCTTGCACAGGGGGCCGTCGAAGTCCAGGAGGTCAAAGTACAGGAGGACGCTCGGGCCGCCGGACGTCGACTCGATCAACTCGACCTCCCCGGCGAAACACTGGTCGGATTGATCGGCAGCAACAATCGCACCGTCATCGCCTCGGCCGACGACGTCGTCGCCGTCGGCAACCGCGTGACCCTGATCGGGCGATTAGGAGAACTCGACTCGGTCCGACAACTTTTCGAACATAAGCCGCCGCCTCGACAACATGTCGTGATCGCCGGAGGCGGCGAAATCGGCTTCTCGCTCGCTCGGGTCCTCGAACACCGCCGACGCTTTGACGTGACGGTGATCGAAAGCGACGAGGACCGCTGCGAACTGCTCGCCGAACGACTCGGATCCTCCACCGTGCTCCACGCCGACGCCACACGCCGCAGCCAGCTCGAGGAGGCTCGAGTCGGAACCGCCAGCGTGTTTGTCGCCACCACCGGCCACGACGAAGACAACATCGTCTGCGGGGTCGAGGCCAACGAAATGGGGTGCCCGAAAATCCTCTCCGTCGTCAGACGCCCCGACTACGCCGATGTCCTGGCCAAGGTCGGGATCGGACAGTCGGTCAGTCCCCGCGAAGTGCTCGGTGAGGAAATCCTGGCGCTGCTGCAGAGCGGACCGGTGATCAGCCGCCGGGATATCTCCGACGGCGGAGCCGAGGTGATCGAACTGGAAGTGGGCCAGGGATCCGAGGTCACCCGGGCACCACTCAAGGAACTCCCGCTCACGCGTGGACTGGTTGCCACCGTCGTCCGCTCACCGGCGATCTGGGTCCCCGGAGGCGACGACCAGCTGAAGTCCGGTGATTCGGTCATCGTCCTGGTTCAATCCGATAGCGCCGACGAAGTGCTGGGACTGTTTACCGCCAGGAATGGTGATTGAACGCCGGCTCGTGTCTCGATCCCGGAGTCTTCCAAGAGTCCTCAAAGAGTCCCAAGGAATGGCTCCGTGCAGCGGGTCTTCGTTTCCGAGTACATCACCAGCGGAGCCTGGGCCGATCGACCCCTAGTCGGCTCGCTGGCAACCGAGGGCCAGGCCATGCTCGTGGCGCTCGCCGAAGACCTCGCCGATGATCCCCAGACCGAGATGGTCACCAGTTGGGACGCTCGGCTGGGTGAGTTCCCGATCGCCGGGACCCGGGTCGTTGCCGTCGAAACCACCGACGAGGCCCAACTGACGTTTCGTCGCCTGGCCGGCTCGACCGATCGAACCCTCGTGATCGCTCCCGAAATCGACGGGCTGCTGCGGGACCGCTTCATTCAGGTGACCGAAGCCGGAGGAACCTGGGTGGGATGCCACGCCGACACGATTACCCTGTGCTCGGACAAGCTGGCAACCGCCCGGCACCTGGAACAACACCGGCTGCCGGTCATCGATACCCGCACCGCCGAGGAACCCCGTCCCGACTCAGAATCGGTCGTCTGGAAGCCTCGCGATGGAGCCGGGTCACTGGGGATCTCGACCACCTCGCGCAGCGATCCCTCCCCGCACCCCGATTACATCGTCCAGCCACTCGTGGAAGGTCGTCATGTCTCGGTCGCAGTTCTGTGCGGCGATCACGGCACCATCAGCCTGCCCGTCGCCGAACAGCATCTCAGCGGTGACGGCCACTTCTCCTACCAGGGTGGCCGGGTCCCCGGCTTCCCCGTCGACTCGGCTCCGTGCCAGGCGATCAGTCGCCTGGCACGGGACGCCTGCCACAGCCTGGGCCACGCGGAAGGGTGGATCGGAGTCGACCTGGTGCTGCTGGAGGACAACACGCCGGTGATCATGGAAATCAACCCGCGATTGACCACGTCGTTCCTAGGGTACCGCCGGCTGGCCCCCGACTTCCCGCTCAGCCAGGTTGTCACCTCGACTGGTCTCCCGGCCGGCATAAGCTGGGAGTGGTGTCACGCGGGGGGTGAGCCGGTGGAGTTCACTTCGAGCGGAACGGTGGTCGAAGGGAACTAGCTGCAGACGATGAGGACCCATATGCAGATCGTCGGACTGGACATCGGGGGAGCCAACCTGAAGGCGGCCAGCGCCGAGGGCCAGGCCGTGTCGCGGGCGTTCCCGCTCTGGAGTGAACCGGATCGGCTGGGAAAGGAGTTGGAACTTCTGCTTTCCGGCCTGCCCGCCGCCGACGCTCTGGCGGTCACGATGACGGCCGAATTGGCCGATTGCTTTACGACCAAGGCCCAGGGAGTCCAGCGGATTCTCGAAGCGGTCGTCGAGACCGCGGCCGGGCGACCGGTTGTCGTCTGGCAGACCGGAGGCGAGTTCGTACCGGTTGCCGATGCGAAGGAACTGCCACGGCTGGTAGCCGCCGCCAACTGGCATGCGCTGGCTACCTTCAGCGGCCGCCTGGCCGAGACGGGCGAAGCTTTGCTGATCGACATCGGCACCACCACCACCGACTTCATCCCGATAAAGGACGGAATGCCGGTGCCATGGGGACTGACCGACCGCAATCGACTTGCCAGTCACGAACTGATCTACACCGGGGTCGGCCGCACGCCCCTGTGTTCGCTGGCTTCCCAGGTCACCCTGGATGACCGCCCCGTCGGATTGGCGGCCGAGCTGTTTGCCACGACAAGGGATGTCTACCTGTTAACCGGTGACCACCCCCAGGACGCCAACTGCCGGGATACCGCCGACGGCCGGCCGGCCACCCGTGCCGACGCAGCCCGGCGATTGGCACGAATGCTCTGTTGTGATGAAACCGAGATCAGTGACGAGGAACTGATCGACGTCGCCGAACAACTCGCCACGATTCAACTCGACCGCCTGGGCTCCGCGGTTCGCCGAGTGATCGGCATCTCGCAGGATGGGTGTCCGCTGGACACCGTCCTGATCAGCGGCAGCGGCACCTTCCTGGCCCGTCGCGTGGTCGCTGCGCATCCCGACCTCGCCGGAGCCCGGCTGGTCGATCTCTCGGAGTGCTTCTCGGGCAACGTCGCCACCGCGGCGTGTGCGTTTGCGATCGCGAGGCTGGCCCAGGAACGCGTGGCCGACTTCCTCTAGGATCCCACCACGACTTCCGATCCCCGTGCCAGCGATTCGCCAACCGCGTCGATCAGCCGCGCCAGACAACCAGCTCGATTCAACACCGCCCGGCGGTGAGACCCATCGTCCCACTGCACCAGCAGGTCGTCGTAGACTCGATCCAGGTCGATCGACGGCGACTCCAACCGAGTGCCGTAGACCTCCTCATCATCGGTCACTGTAAACAGCTCAAAATCACGGTAGCCTCCGTCTCTGCCCGCGATCACCCAGCCGGTTGCCAACGGCACGGGGCTCGAAGGGTGGTGCTCCAGCCCGGCGGTCACCTCGTCCGGAAACCGCACCGTGATTCCGATCCCCCGTGATCGCCCCGCACCGGCCAGATGGCGGGCCGAGACAGACAGCGGGTCGATGCCGACCAGCATCAACAACTGTTCGAGACGGTCGAGCACCGAGGTCGGCAATCGGCTGCCCGGCTCCGCAGCCGTGATCGAGTCACCTCCAATTAATCCCCACGTGCTGTGCGACAGCGTACGGGGTTGGCCGAGACGACCCGAGCGGACCAGGGCCAGGGCCGACTGGAAGTCGTCGTCGGCCAGGCAATTGGAAAGCACCAGCAACCGGGGCCCCGACTCACTTCCGGCAACGCACTCCAACTCCGGTTCGCTCACCGGAGACGGCACAGCGACGGGTCTGCCGAGCTCGATTGCCCGGCGAACGGTTTCCAGCCGCAGGGGATCGGTGCCGGTGACCAGCACCAGATCGATGCCCTCGTCACTCAGCAACTCGCCCGCATCAGCCACCTCGCGACACCCCCTCAATTCTCCGACCGGCTCGCCTCCGGGTCCCTCGGCAACCACCGCGACCGGCAACAGGTCGGTCCGGAGGCAGAGTCGCTGGAGATGGAAGCGGCTCCGGCGACCCGGACCCACCAGCCCGACCTTCAGACGATGCGTCGATGTGACCATCAGCGAATGCCTCGCCACCGGCTACGGCTTGCGGACGCTGCCGGTCATCCGGACCCTTAGCCGTCCGGTGCTCTTGTGACCGACCGGTGCATTGACCTTCAGGAACAACAGGCCGGTCTCGCGCGGAGTGATTGTGCCTCCGTTCCCGACAAGAAACGGCTTGCCCGGTTTCGGCTTCTTGCCGCCCTCGGGGGCTGGCACGATGACGCCGATCAGGGCACCGCACCTGATGCCCGCCGCCATGTCGCGGGCCGTGTCGGCAACCGAAAAACCGGCCGGACCGATCGACAGGCTCGTCACGAATCGGTAATCACCCACAGCCTGGATCCGGAACGGCTGACCCTTGAAGACCGCAGCCACCGGTTGAGCCCAGCCGAGCGACGAATCGACGTCTGCTTCCAATTCGTTGGCCGACAGCATCTCCTCGTCCAACTGCTTGATCTTGGCACGAACCCCCTTGATCTCAGGAGACAACTTCAGGATCAGCTCGAGCATCTGTCGGGTCTTGACCAGGTTCCCGGCCTCCTCGTACTGCTTGGCCAACGTCGCCGCTTCTCGCACAAACGACTCCTGGAACCGCTGCACCTTCACGTCAATCGCCTTGGTGCTGGCCCCCTTTCTGGTCGACTTGCCCGACTTGCCGCTCTTGGCTCGCGACTTGCGAGCCTGGCCGGTCTGAGCCTCGAGGACCTCGCCCAGGCACAGTGCGGCAGCCAGCAGCACACAGCCGCTGAGCAGTCTCTTGATGCTATTCATGCTCTTCATGTTTCGACTCATCGGATCGCTCCCGTTTTGGTCAAGCCGGCTCCATTGTCGACGATCCTCCACCCTGCTGCCAGCCCCGCATTTCACGTAGCCGAATTCGTAAGAATTTGGACGCTCATCTCAATCGGTCCAGATTCTCACGAATTCGGCTACATGGCCCCGGCAGGCTACTCAGCCAGAGGGCGGATCACGTTGCTGGCCAGCAGGATCCCGAACACGACCACCCCCGCCAGCAAGGCTCTCACCGCCCAGAGACCTCCACGTGGGCCGAACCAGCCGATCAGCCGCCGACCCTTTGACGTCTGCTCGAGCAGCCAGCGGTGGTGGTACCAGCCCACCCCGCCCAGCACTGCCACCATCGAACCGATCAACTGCTGTTCGTTCATGTCTTCTTCGGGTCGTCGGCCGGACCTGTGGATGAATCGAAGCCGGAGAGGCAGCCTGTTGGCCACCGGTAACCGCCGCTAGAATCAACTCTGGCGACCGTATTCCCGACACGACCGGACAGGAACGAGACTCGCGATGGCTGGGTTGGGAGTCAACATCGATCACGTGGCGACGATCCGCCAGGCACGTCGGACGATCGAACCGGACCCGGTGTGGGCCGCGGCACTCGCCGAACTGGGCGGCGCCGACGGGATCACCATTCACCTCCGAGAGGACCGCAGGCACATCATCGATCGCGACGTGAGACTGCTCAAGGAAACAGTCCAGGTGAAACTGAACCTCGAGATGGCTGCCGAGGAGGAGATCATCGGGATCGCGCTAGAGACTCTGCCGGATCAGTGCACGCTGGTGCCTGAGAAGCGTGAGGAGATCACGACCGAGGGAGGGCTGGATGTCCTGGGGCAGACCGAACGCATCAGCACGGCCTGCCAACGACTGCAGCAGGCCGGGATGCAGGTCAGCCTGTTCATCGATCCGGTTGCTGAACAGATCGCCGCGGCCGCAGCACTCGGAGCCGACGCGGTCGAACTGCACACCGGTGCCTACGCCGATGCGGGTTCCGACGGGCAGGCCGACGCCGAATTCGAAGCCCTGGTGACGGCGGCCGAAGCGACGCTTGGGGCGGGACTGGTGCTGCACATGGGGCACGGTCTGACCTACCGCAACGTCGCCCGCGTCGCCGCAATCCCCGGAATCTGCGAATTCAATATCGGGCACTCGATCATCGCACGAGCCGTACTGGTGGGGCTCGAACGAGCCGTCCGCGAAATGAAGACACTGGTCGGGTGACCCCCCGTGGGCTGGCCCGGGCCGACTAACCGGCCTGCGTGCCCAGGTACTCCTGGATCGCCACCCGGACCTCGTCCCGCACCCGGCGGAACACCGCCCGCTTCTGGTCGTCGGTCCCCGTCGCGTCCGCCGGATCATCAAACGGCCAGTGCAACCGCTCGACCTCCCGGCCGGGGAACACCGGGCAGCGAGCCGCAGCGCTGTCGCAGACACTGATCACGACGTGCGGAGTCGTCTCGGCCGGATCAAGGAACTCGTCGATCGACTTGCTGTGCTGTCCCGAGATGTCGATCTCCAACTCGCCCATCACCTCGACCGCCATCGGATGCACGTACCCCGACGGCTGGCCGCCCGCCGAGAGACTCAGGATACCCTCCGGGGCCAATTCGCGAAGCAGCCCCTCGGCCATCTGGCTGCGGCACGAGTTCCCGGTGCAGAGGAACAGCACGCGTCGGGGCGGCGGGGTCACGGGCTGGGTCATGAGGCCGATGGTAGCACGCTGATCGCTGCGATCGTGTCGGCCACCGGCCCACCAGAGCCTCTGGCAGCCGACTTGCCGGGTCCGGGTGCCTTGGTATGATCGGGTTGCACACGGTGTCTCGACCCGCCCGTAGCCAACGCTCCATGGCCCCGCTCACCTACAAGGACGCCGGCGTCGACCTGGATTCCTACCGCGATGCCATGCAACGGTTGCCGTCGTTGCTGCGGAGGACTCACGGACCGCGGGTAATGGACCTGCCCGGCGGCTTTGCCGGCCTGTTCCGGCTGAACCCCGGCAGCCGGCTGCTCGGCCGAGCCTACCGCGACCCGGTGCTGGTGGCCGGCTCCGATGGAGTGGGCACCAAGGTCAAGGTGGCCGCGGCCGCCGGACGCTTCGACACCGTCGGCATCGACCTGGTGGCGATGTGTGTCAACGACTGCCTGTGCCTGGGGGCCGAGCCCCTGTTCTTTCTCGATTACATCGCCCTGGCCGCCGACAACCCGCCGCTGATCGCCGACCTGGTCTCGGGCATCAGTGACGGCTGCCTGCAGGCCGATGCAGCACTGCTGGGGGGCGAAACCGCGATCATGCCCGACCTGTATACCGGCGACGACTTCGACATGGCCGGGTTCTGCGTCGGAGTCGTCGAGCGGAAGAGACTGATCGACGGGCAGGCGATCAGTCCCGGAGACGTCCTGCTGGGGCTGGCCTCCTCGGGAATCCACTCAAACGGCTACAGCCTGGTCCGCAAGGCAGTCTTCGAATCCGCGGGGCTGGGCGTGGATGACCGCGTCGCAGCGCTCGATGCCACCGTCGGAGACGTGCTGCTGACTCCGACCCGCATCTACACCCGGGCACTGCGGAAGGTGATGCAGCGGTACCGGGTCAAAACCGTCGTGCACGGGATGGCTCACATCACCGGCGGTGGACTCGAAGAGAACCTCGAACGTGTGCTGCCGACCGGATGCCGCGCGGTCGTCGAAACCGGCACCTGGCCCGTGCCCGCGGTCTTCGACTGGATTGCCGAGTTGGGCGAGGTCGAGACCGACGAGATGTTCCGGGTGTTCAACATGGGGATCGGCTTTGTGCTGGTGCTCGATCCCTACTACGTCGAAAGCGTCCAGAGGCGACTCGGGGAGACGCGGACCCAGTCGTGGGTGATCGGGCAGATCGAGGCGGGCGAGACCGGTGTGCAGCGGACCGGGTCATGAACGGGGCCGGGAACGAAGCGGGGAGTGAGGCGGGGACCTACCGCCGGGTCTGGCTGACGTTTGTCCGGAATGCGCTGATCCGCGAGATGACCTTTCGTATGAATTTCATCATCACGATGCTCACTCGAGCCCTGTGGTTCTGCAGCCAGGTACTGCTCTTCAAGATCATCTTCAGCAACGTCGCTCAAATCACCGAGGGCTGGAACGAATACCAGTACTTCGCGTTCATGGCGACCGGGATGCTGATCAACGCGTTGATCGAGTCGCTGTTCATGCCCAACGCGGCGAACTTCAGCGAGTTGATCCGCACCGGCAACCTCGACTTCGC
>Ga0310123_10002182_pt1 | contig 15783 bp, 8 predicted proteins | sample CB6_AW_1057_MG_FD_203505 | JGI IMG/M metagenome (GOLD analysis project Ga0310123, IMG submission 203505) | Marine microbial communities from Western Arctic Ocean, Canada - CB6_AW_1057 | ecosystem: Environmental > Aquatic > Marine > Oceanic | place: Canada: Western Arctic Ocean | collected... | reverse complement strand
GCATCATCCTGGTGACCGGCCCCACAGGCTCGGGCAAAACGACCACGCTCTACGCCGCCCTCAACGAGCTGAACCGCCCAGACCGCAAAATCATCACCGCCGAGGACCCAGTCGAATACTACCTGGCAGGGGTCAACCAGACCGAGGTTCGCCACAACATCGGGCTGGACTTCGCCCGCATCATCAAGTCCATGTTGCGACAGGCTCCTAATATTATCCTGGTGGGAGAAATGCGGGATTTGGAGACGGCATCGATGGGAATCCAGGCTTCTTTGACTGGACACCTGGTATTCAGTACACTACACACGAACGATGCGCCTAGCGCTATAACACGCATGGTTGACATCGGAGTGCCGGCTTATTTGGTTGCCAGCAGCGTGATTGCGGTGTTGGCGCAACGTTTGGTGCGGGTGGTTTGCTCGCGCTGTAAGGAGCCGTACGAGCCACCGGAGCATGAGTTAGAGGCTGCGGGAATCGCCTTGGAGTTGGCCGATTCGGCCAGTTTCATGAAGGGTAAAGGCTGCCCCCATTGCGGCGGGGGTGGATTCCGCGGTCGGATTGGCATTTATGAATTGATGTTCATGACCCCCAAAATCCGCGAGTTGGCGTTCCGGGGAGCGTCGCCCGCCGAGGTCCGCAGCCAGGCTATAAAAGAAGGCATGAACACGCTTTACCGCGACGGAATGGCCAAAGCTTTGAAGGGAATCACCACCTTTGGAGAAGTCTTCCGGGCGGCAAAACGCACGGAAGACGACCAATTGATCACCAGCATCGAGGAATGACGCCGCGATGAATGACGACGCAAGGACGGCGGCCGGGCAATTGAGGCTGGTGCGGCAGTCAAAGGCGTAACGATATAGATACCAGGGATTTACGGTGCCTAACGAGTAATGATTCCGCGAACCCGTAGCCTGGGACTCCCGTCCCGGGCATCAGGGTGCTCAGCTTGGTACGAAACTTTGCTTCAACGCGTTAAAGCGACAGAAAACGCCCGGGACGGGAGTCCCAGGCTACACCGCACACGCGTTACCGGCAGGAACTGTAGTAGAGGCACTCCGGCATCCTCCAAAATGCCGTGGTCCTCCAAAATGGCAGCTGGAGAGTGCATTTTCGGCCGTCGATTTGTGTTGGAACGCCGTGATGAGAATAATCCCTTAAGCCCAGGTCAGCGTACCGAGAGGGCGTTTTGCTGAATTATTGTGGAAAGTTAAATCATTGTAGAAAGCTAAATCTTTCTAGGCTGAGTATTTTACGAGAGGTTTAGCCAGCAGAGGTTTAACCAGCAGAGGTTTAGCCAGCAGAGGTTTAACCAGCAGAGCGCGGAATTTCGGAAACCGACGGTGGAAGCGACGGCCGGTCGCTAACACCCAACGAAGAGGATCCCTGACTGGCTGTTGGTAGAACCAGGAATTCAAGTCCAAGGCGTGCCGCGCGCGGCAGCCTCGCTTGACGTTCGTTCGATTTGCCGGCAGATCACGGGGATGATTGACAATGGGCACTGTATTAATTGATAAGCTACTGTCGGCTTGCATTAAGCAAGACGCGAGCGATATCCATCTGACCGTCGGTCAGCCACCCGTGTTTCGTTTACACGGTCGTATGCGCAAGCTCGAGACGAAAGTGCTCGAGTCTGAAGACACGACGGCATTGATGAAGAGCATCGCGCCGGACCGTTGCCAGCGCGAGCTTCAAGAGATTGGCGGCTCGGATTTCGGTTTTGCCTTCGGCGATATGGCGCGTTTTCGCGTCTCCATTTTCAAACAAAAAGGCAACATCGCCATGGTGTTGCGGCAGATCCCCAACACCATGCTGACCTTTGAACAGCTGGGGCTGCCTGATCGCGTCAGCGAACTATCGTTGCGGCCTCGCGGATTGTTCCTAGTCACCGGGCCTACCGGATCTGGTAAAAGCACGACGTTGGCCAGCATGATCAACTACATCAACGAGACGGTGGACCATCACATCATTACGATTGAGGACCCGATCGAGTTCTATCACCACCATAAGAAATCGACGGTCAACCAGCGTGAAGTGGGTGTGGACGTGCCCAGTTTCGCCGAGGCGATCAAGCGGGCCTTGCGGCAGGATCCAGATGTGATTCTGGTCGGCGAAATGCGTGACTTGGAAACGATCGAAGCGGCCATCACCGCGGCGGAAACGGGGCACGTCGTCTTCGGCACGTTGCACACCAACAGCGCCCAGGGCACGGTCAACCGCATCATCGACGTCTTCCCCACAAACCAACAGGACCAGATCCGCACGCAACTGTCGGTCTCGATTATCGGCATCCTATCACAGACGCTGGTGCCACGTATCGGTGGCGGACGCATCGCGGCTCACGAGCTGCTGGTCGTCACGCCGGGCATCGCCAACTTGATCCGTGAAAACAAAACTTTCCGTATTAATTCAGCGATACAAACAGGAACCAAGCTCGGCATGCAGCTGATGGACGATGCGCTCTTCTACTTGTTCCGAGACGAAAAGATCACGGCCGAAGACGCCTTAACCAAGTCACAACGCCCAGAAGACCTGGCCAAGCGAATCGCCGACTACCGTCGCGGGCTGTTCGACGACGATGACGACGTGGCCGACTCCATCGTCGCTGAAACCGGAGAGGACGAGTGAGGGAGAGTGGCTGGTGGAGAGTGGCTAGTGGAGAGTGGCTAGTGAAACTGAAAACTGAAAACTGAAAACTGAAAACTGAGAACCTGAGAACTGAAATCGTGCGTAAAATTGGCCAAATACTCGTCGACCTAGGCTACCTGGATGAAGATCGTCTGGAGTTGCTGCTAGAGGAGCAACACCGCAACCCTGGCGAATTTTTGGGGAAAATCGGCATGGAAATGGGGTTGGTCGACGAAGATCAGCTGGCCCAGGCCCTGGCCGAGCAGATGAACATGCAGGTCATCGAGATCGGCGATACCAAGTTGGCGCCACAGTTGATCGAGATGATCTCCGAGCCGATGGCCCAGTTATATCGCGTGATTCCGGTACAGTTCAAAGACGCCATCCTGACCGTCGCGACTTGCGATCCGCAGAACATTTCCATCCAGGATGAAATGCGGTCGTTTTTGGGTTACGAGATTCAGGTGGTTGTCTCTACCGAGCGCGAAATCCAAAAGTGCCTGGACAAGTACTATGGCACACAGACAGAAAGTTTTGAAAGCGTTGTCGGTGACCTGACGAATGACGCGCAGTTGGCGGCGGCCGCAGCCAATTTGTCTGGGGACGGCCCGATTGAGTTGGCCAGTGTCGAGGCGTTGGCTGATAGTGCTCCGGTTCGCAAGCTGCTGAACATGGTGTTATTGATGGCGATCAAGGAGCATGCCAGCGACGTGCACTTCGAGCCGTTTGAGGAAGAGTTCCGCATTCGCATCAAGGCCGACGGTGTTCTGTACGAGCTGGTCCCACCACCGCGTCACCTGGCATTTGCGATCACGACGCGCATCAAGGTGATGGCAAATCTGGATATCGCCGAGCGGCGGTTACCGCAGGACGGTCGCATTGAGTTGTCGGTCGGCGGTCATCCGGTCGACTTGCGGGTCAGTGTGTTGCCGACGATGTTTGGCGAAAGCGTGGTAATGCGAGTATTGGATCGCTCCGTGGTGTCGCTGGACCTGAACAAGGTTGGCATGAACGACACGATGCTCGAGCAATTTCGCAACGTTATGTACAAGCCCAACGGGATCGTGTTGGTGACTGGTCCCACCGGTTCCGGAAAAACGACGACATTATATTCAGCGTTAAGCGAGTTGAACGAGATCACGGAAAAGGTGATCACGACGGAGGACCCAGTCGAATACGAAATCGACGGCATCATCCAGATACCGATTGACGTGGACATCGGCAACACGTTTGCCGCTTGTCTACGAGCCATTTTGCGGCAGGACCCAGACCGGATTCTGGTCGGTGAGATTCGGGATTTGGAGACAGCCGAGATCGCGGTCCAGGCGTCGCTGACGGGGCACTTGGTCTTTAGCACTTTGCACACGAATGACGCGCCCAGCACGGTGACGCGACTGAAGGACATGGGAATCCCCACGTTCTTGATCACGGCGACGGTCGAAGCGATCCTGGCGCAGCGGTTAGTACGGAGAATCTGTTCTAACTGCCGCGAAGAGTGTGAGATCTCCGACGCGCTGCTGGCCGAAATAGGTTGGACACGAGAAGACGTGGAAGGCAATCAATTTTACCGTGGATCGGGCTGCGAGCGCTGCAATAACACGGGTTACAAAGGCCGCGTCGGCATGTTCGAGCTGATGATCCTCACGGACGAACTACGTGAGATGATTTCGCAAAACTGCTCAGACGACGAGCTCCGCAACGGTGCCCGCAAGCATGGAATGGTAACACTAAGAGACGCCGGCATGGAATTCGCGCTCGAAGGAACGACGACCTTAGAGGAAATTGTACGGGAAACGATTTTGGAAGCGTGAGGTGTTGTGGCTATGAAGAAATGACGGAAGAACGAAGCCGAATTTTGGTCATTCGTCATTGGTCATTTGCCACTAGCCACTAGCCACTAGCCACTAGCCACTAGCCACTAGCCACTAGCCACTAGCCACTAGCCACTAGCCACCTGAAACCTGAAACTTCGGGGTGAGCCATGCCAACCTACTTATTCGAAGCGATGGACGCGGCGGGACAAGAGATCCGCGACGAAATCGATGCCCAATCGGAGGACGAAGCCCAGCAGACGATTCGTCAGATGGGCTACTTCGTCACGAAGATCGCGGTCAAGAAAGCGCGCAAGTCGGCGGCCGGCGCGGCGGCCGGCCGCAAGCGACGCGGCTTGGCCATTGGTGGGGTCAGCACCAAGATGCTATCCCAGTTCACGCGTCAGTTGTCGATTCTGCAGGACGCGGGCCTGCCGATCCTGCGTAGTTTGAGAATTCTCGCAGATCAAAACAAACCAGGTCGGCTGAAGTATTCCTTGATGGACACCTGCGAGGAGATCGAGAGTGGCTCGACGTTGTCCGAGGCGATGGCCAAATCACCGAAGGCCTTTGATCGGTTGTACGTGAACATGATCAAGGCGGGAGAAGCGGGTGGTGCGTTGGAAGTCATCCTCCGGCGGTTGGCCGACTTCATGGAGAAAGCGGAAGCATTAAAGCGCAAAGTCAAAGGGGCGATGGCCTATCCGGTGGTCGTGGTAATGGTGGCGGTCGGTATTTTGTCGTTCATCATGATCAAGATCGTGCCGACGTTTCAGACGATTTTCGAGGACTTTGACACCGCGTTGCCGGCTCCCACGTTGATGCTGATCGCGATTTCCGCATGGGTGTCCAGGTTTTGGTATTTGATCCCGATCATACCGATCGGCCTATTCATGTTCGTTAAGCTGTTGAAGAAGTTCCATCACGGCAAGATGGGATGGGACTTGTTCATGTTAAACGTACCGGTATTTGGCATGTTAGTGGAAAAGAACAGCCTGGCCCGATCGACGCGAACCTTGGGGACGCTGGTCTCCTCCGGCGTGCCGATCCTGGAAGGCTTGAGCATCACGAAGGAAACCTGCGGCAACGCGTTATTCGAGCAGATGTTTGGCAAGGTGAGCGAAGCGATTCGCGAAGGAGAGACGATCGCCCAGCCGTTGAAGGAACATTCCCGCTCGACGTTCCACCCAGTCGCCTTGAGTTTATGGGTACTCTTGTTTGCTGGCCCGTGTGTCCCATTTTGTTTCATCCCCACCATGCAAGCAGTCGGAGCCGGCTTGATGGGCGCGGCGGCGGCCTGTGGGGCGATTTGGTATTTCCTCAGAATGAACCGCCGGGTGGTGGACGACCTGGTCGTGAACATGGTCGACGTCGGCGAAGAGACGGGCGAGTTGGACACGATGTTATACAAAGTCGCGGACACGTTCGACTCGGAAGTCGCGGTGATCACCGACAGCCTAACAGCCCTGCTGGAACCATTATTGATCGTGTTCCTCGGCGGAGCCGTAGGTTTTATTGTCGTGAGTTTGTTTATGCCATTGGTCAGTTTGATTACGAATTTGAGCTAGATAGCCGTAGCTGAAGTCGTAAGACTTTGGCCGACCCGCCAACACTAGATCGCCGTAGCTGAAGTCGTAAGACTTTGGCCGACCCGCCAACACTACATCGTCGTAGCTGAAGTCGTAAGACTTTGGCCGAACCGCCAACACGCAAGATTGGGCTCATGGGACGAACGACGGAAGTCGGCAGTCGGACAACCGCGAACCGAGAACTGAAAACCGAGAACATCCGAAGGATTAAACGATGAACAGGGAAAGAGCACCTCAAACGAGCAAACGAAGCTGCGCCCGAACTGGCCGACATGGTTTCACCTTGGTCGAAATGATGGTGGTGATCATTGTGATCGCCATTCTGGCCGGTTTGTTGTTGCCGGCGATCGGGGGTGCGGTTCGTCGGGCGAAGAATGCTCGGATTGCGTTGGAGATCGCGGCCATTTCTCAAGCGTTAGAACGCTACAAGATGGAATATGGTGAATACCCACCTGATTTTGTTCCACGGACAGATTCAGACGGCGACCTGATTTCTAACAGCACGGTGCTCGATCAGCATCTATCGCGAATATTCCGGTATCGAGCATTGATGGATGTACCGAAGAGGCCCAATCCTATTGACCCTGGTCAACCTCCTATCCCGGTCGATTTCATTCGATTGGAGCCAGGCGAAGCTTTGTACTTTTGGCTCCGTGGATTCTCCAATAATCCGCGATTCCCGGTCTCAGGAGGACCGAGCGAACTGTACCGAGAAGGTACTGACCACACGTCCATGTTCAGTTTTGACAAATCACGCCTCACGGATGTCGACGAGGACGGATTCGTGGAATACCATCCGCAGGGCGATGGTGCGGAACGACCCTATATCTACTATCGCGCCGACGTCAAATCCACGCGCAACTCGGATGGATTAGCCTACGACGCGGCACGTCTGTGGGCATTAGCGGTTCAAGATCGCGGCAACGACGTTGCCGCTCCGTATCTGTCGACCCACAAAGTTCCCAAACTGGCATCTTCCCCCCCAAACCAAGCCGTTGAAGAGATCAACGCATATGCGGCACCAAAGAAATTCCAAATCATCAGCGCCGGACTTGGGGGCGTGTTCGGAAAGGGTGGGAAAATGGTCATTGCCAACGACGGCACCCGCACCGTTATCGCAGGTGTGTATCCTGAAGGACCCTACCCGAATGACACGCACTACGAAGATCGCGATAACCTTACCAATTTCAGCGAAGGGAAGACACTGAAGGATGCCCAAGAATGAATTTCCCATTGAATCATTCTGTCAAGCAAATCAAACGTAGCCGCTCGCTCGGCTTCACGTTGCCTGAGCTATTGGTCGTGATTGCAATCATCTCAATCTTGGCTACGGCGGTCTTGGCGGGAATGGCGAGTGTAACGGCGCAGGCCAAGGAAGATCGAGCGCGTGCTCAAATTGCCAAGCTACATGCACTGATCATGGACAAGTGGACGTCTTTTGAATCGCGTAGGGTTGGCCCATTTCGCGTATACAACCCAACGGAGCCAATCGGAGCGTGCCCTTTGAGCTATAGGCCCAATGCGGCGCAGCTACGACTTGATGGAGTTCGCGAATTAATGAGACTGGAACTTCCCGATCGAAAGTCCGATGTTGTGCTCACCAATGCGGAGCCAATCACCGTGCGGAATCGTCCGGCGCTCTCGCTCAGTTACTTCCGTCGAGTGCCGCAGAACCCGAGCGATTGGACTGAGCAGTACGACGATGCTGAGTGTCTTTATCTGATTGTATCCCGCATGTTCGTGGGGGATTCGTCCGCGTTGGAGTTCTTTAATGAGGGCGAGATCGGCGATAAAGATGGCGATGGCATGAATGAGATTTGGGATGCTTGGGAAAATCCAGTCCATTTCGTCCGCTGGCCTTCCGGATTTAACTCTCCTTTTCAATCCCTTGATCGGGCTATTCGAAATCAAGATCCTTTTGACCCGCTTCTGGCTGATCTGCGGTGGAATAATAGCGACCCATTAGATGATCCTTATTATCTGATCCCTCTTGTGTTTTCGAGCGGCGTGGACGGTGTCGTGGACATGCACGACATCAAGGAATTCCGCGAAGAAAATGCTAACTCACCGCGTTATGGATACAACGCGACGTGTCCGCCGAACGACCCGTATAGCCTCTTTGGGACAGGCACGCGCATGGGAGTCCACGAGGACAAACAAGGCGACGGCGATAACACTTTGGATAACATTACGAATCACCTTATTAGCACCCTGTAACGTGAACAATCGCTCCCGAATACGTCGTTTTGGCCGTGGTGTAACACTTGTCGAGTTGCTCGTCGTCGTGACGATCATGGTGTTACTTCTCGGCGTTGCATTGCCTTTAGTGCAGCCTGCGTTGAAGGGGCGCGAATTGCGTGAGGCATCCCGACAGGTCAGCACGTTTATCATGTCGGCCCAAGCACGAGCAATTTCCAAAGGAAAAATCGTTGGGGTTGCTTTCGTGCGCGATCCCGCCAATACAAATCGAGCGTTCCAGCTGCGCTTGGCGGAAACGCCCTCTGGTTACATGGGTGAACTCGAAACCTCCAAGTCTTTGATCGTGAATATCGACTCGAATAATGATGGAGTTCCGGAATTCGGTCGAGCGTTCATTGGGAACTCGACTCCGGGTGCAACTGACCATCTTACCGCTGCGGCATCTGTGGACCGCATTTTGCAGACTGGTCAGGGAGCAACCATACAATTCGACCATCGGGCGAGAACGTTTTCACTCGTCACGCATCCTGCACCACCTGATGAACCTCCTATCGATCCTATTCAGATTCGTCCTGCATCAGACACACCCACCGGATTGGTGCAGTGGTCAATCGATTTTTTTCCACCGCATCCGTCGCCATCACCAACGCTTTGGCGAACGTTTAAAGTGTTGCGCCCACCTAAGTTCACTTCAGACGAACCACTGGAGTTGCCCACGGACACATGTGTTGATTTATCGTTGTCTGGAATGGGGCGTTTCGGCACGATTCCAAGTGATATGTTTCCTAACGCCGATGAAGATGATCCTCAATCCCTTACAGACCTGGGAGTCAACTACTTCATGTTCACGTTCGATACCGACGGCTCCATTCGAGATACTTTTGCGCCGTGGGACGATCATTTCGATAATTCACCTGAGTCAATTCGACGCTGTCCGAACGGGACTCCGTCATGCCCGGTTCCCCAAACACTGCATTTTCTTATCGGGCGTCCCAATGGTGTAGCCAGTGCGCGTAATGACAAGTTTGACGCTGACGGTGGGATGAATATCACATCGGATGAGTTAGAAGACTTGGGGAAGACGGATAAGCTGGCGGATTTTCTGGAAGACGAACTTGAGGGAAACCTCGAAGCGGCCGACAGTTTTTGGATCTCCGTCAATCATCGCACTGGAAGAGTGTCGACGACGTCAAACCAAGGCGTCGATGACGTGCTTGCTGAATTTCGCAGTGGTGCGACTACGGATCTCTATCTTCCCAAGGCCGTAGCGAGTGCGCGAGCGTTCGCTGCGAGCCGTGTTGGAATAGGGGGACGATAGATGATTTTTTATTCGATCCCCAACCGCGCAAGCATGAATTCGCGTCGGAACGGTGTAACGTTGTTGGAAGTTTTGTTGTCGATCGGAGTAGTCTTCATCGGATTGATGGGGGCGGTGTCGTTGTTTCCGGTTGCAAGTTTTCAGATCAAAGAGGGTGTCAAGCACGAACGAGCGGCACTGCTTGGAAAACGTGCCTTTCGTGAGTTTAAGATTCTTGGGCTCAAGAACACCGAAAGATGGGTTGAGCGAGATTCAGTCCCGACGACATCCGGGACACAAGTTCGAGTCTTCGGGGATTTGTCGCGAGTTGACGATCCTGACATCCGACCTGCCGATCGACCTCTCAGGTTGGGGAGGATTGACCGGTTACGCAGTAATTTTGCTCATTGCATCGATCCTCGAGGAGTTGCGTCGCGAACACTACCGGGCTTGGGAAACCCGCCAAACAACCTGACCAATGGGATCGGTAGCGTGTTTCACCCGGGACTCACCGCCGCACATCCAATCACCTCGGCAACGGTTGACGAGCCTTTTTCGAATCAAAACGAATTTTTCTTCGCCGCAAACACCTTTCCAACCCCGATCGTACTTAACGAGGTCTCACAGGAATTCCTGGGAAGCGGAGGCGAGGTTCAACCGTGGCTATACGCCATACCACGTATTTCGCTTGATTCACGTGGGTCTTTACCACTGTTAACGGTGTCCGAAACTGCCGACCTGATTTGCGGCCTTGAGGATGATTTGGAATTCGCCATGCCAACGGTGTCCAATACATCTCCCACTCAGAACTTTATTTCCACCGCGAATTCGGCACCTATGAAGAGATTCGCCAGTGGCGAATATTCCTGGTTTGCGATCGTCGTTCCCAAACTTGAAAGCGTGGTTGCGCCAGCGGGGATAATGCAGCGGGCGCCGAGCCAGCTCGCCGACGTTTGGATACCAATCGTTTACCAGCGAACGTTCGCCAATTGGAATCCATCCGACCCAGCTTCTGCCGGAGAGTCGGTTGCGGTGGTTAATTTCGTTGATCAGGGAATTGGACGGGAAATTGAATTGGTTGGAAATCCAAGTTCTGCGTCAAGCGCAATTGGCAAGGTCAAAGTGGGTGATTGGATCATGTTGCGGCAACCCGTGCAGCTAGCAGCAGGTGTGACCACCATGCACGATTCCATGTATGACAACATTGCCTGGTACCGCGTGATCGGAATTGATGATGATATTCAAGCGTCCCCGTCCACCCCTACCTATCCTCCACTACCGTTTGGAGCCGGTAAACAAGCGCAATTGCTAACCCTCGCCGGTCCTGATTTCAATGCAGTAATCACATCCCACACCCAAGCGATTCGTGTGGAGGGTGTTATCGGAGTCTACCACAAGACCGTTCGACTGGAATAAGCCTATTCCGTCCATTATGAGATACGAAACGTAACCGACAAAAGGACAAACGATATATAGAGTTGATGCGTGGTAAATGTTGAAGCTCGAATTGTGATTTGACCAAAACATTCGGCCGAGTTTTGGTGAACGAAAACGTGAACGACTGGTCAACACGTTCGCGAGAAAATTTTGAAGAGGACTCGCGCCATGCAATGCAAACGAAATCCTGTCCGTCCACGCCGTCGACGGGGTGTCCTGTTATTGGTCGTTTTGAGCCTGTTGGTTCTATTCGTGCTCGCGGGGCTCACCTTTATCGTTGTGACACAGCAATACCGTCGAGTTGCTCGACAGGTTGCAGCGCACGACCACACGGGTGATTCTCCACCCAAATTAGTGGACAAGGTGTTTTATGATCTGCTTCGTGATACCCAGAGCCCTAGTTCCGCGATGCGCGGGCATAGCTTGTTGAGGGATTACTATGGAGAGGATTACTTTCTTGGGTTATCAGCGAAAGAGACCACCCAACGGATTCACAATAACGCAGCACAAGTCCAATTCCTGTCAGGAAATGCCTCCGGCGGAGAATTCATTGATGTGGTTGTAGTTCCTGCCAACTTACGCGACGCCAACAACAATCCAGTCACGCCAAAACCGATTTTTGATTACTACAACGGTCGGCTCCTCACATTTACATCCGGATCCATTGCCGGTTTGAGTGCACGGATCGTTGGCAGCGGCCCCACTTCCGGAGACCATTATTATTTTCGACTTCTGGTCCCACGTGATGGCAGCTCGCATATCTTTTCGCCCGAACAGTTAGGTGAACAAAGTTTCATCATTAACGGACGAATATTCAATGGCACCGGCTTTGGGTTCAAGCCAGGCGAGCCTGACAGCTTGGATAGATTCGATAGTGTTTTGTGGCGGCCATTGGCGCTTCTCCCGAACAGCGCGCAACGAAGGAGCAGTTCACAATTCGATTTGTACGTTTCTGGCGGTTCTGACGAAGGTTACGACGCGGTTGACTTCCAAAACATGGGACTCGCGCTGCTGCCGCCAGACACGGCAAATTCCGCGTCGTTAATTCCGTCATTTCATCGGCCTGCGCTGATCAACTATTGGTTTTATGAACTGGCTAAAGCTGCGAGTGCCAGCGACCCAGACGCGCCTCGGCTAGAATGGTCGGACGGCCGACCGATGCCGCCACTCTTCGACCAGCTCATTCGGGACTTGAGGCAAATGGCAACGGACCCCGATGATCCGTCGGAGGATGACATAAAGAAATGGACGATGGTATTTGAAGGGTTGGGGCCGTTAACCGGAAATGCACCAGAGGCGTTAGCATTTTTTAAGCGTCACTTCATTCTGCGCCCACTGCAACACGATCATCCTTCATTCACAGGTAGCAATCCGAACTTCCGCACGTTTGTCAACAATATCCACACACAGACGGCCTGGACTTCCACCTGGGATGTGGACAACGATGGCGACGGAATTCCGGACAGCATCTGGATTGACGCTGGTTTGCCATCGCAAGCGACTAGTGATGGTCGTTTATACAAACCATTGGCTGCAGTGTTATGCGTTGATTTGGACGGGCGATTGAATCTGAACGCTCATGGGACAGCGCGACGAGTACAGAATCGTGTTGGAAAACGAGGCAAAGCAAAACTCGCGATCGGGACGACCGGTGGCAGCGGCTCAGTGATGGGGTTGGGTAATGGCCCACCGGAGGTTCGTTTGGATTCCGTTATTCCTTTAATGGACCGAACAGCTTTTTTTCAATCCCGTTACGGTGCGGACGGTAAACCCGGCCAAAACGCTAGGCTCGATTTGTTGGCTCGAATCAAACTGTTTGACGAACCAAAGCATTATTGGAATCAGAAAAGCGTGTTCACGTCATTTAGCAGCCCCTCCGATTTGCATGGGGAACTGGAACACGGACTGGATGCTTACGGACAATTGACGTTTGAAAGCCTCCCCTTGGATCCCGATGTAAACAACAAAAACGATGCTCGCCAAGATTCGCCATACGAAGTAAATCTGCTTCAGCGTCAAGCGGCTGACGATCTTTTCTCGGTTAACGAACTCGAAGCTGTGCTTCGCCAATACGATTACGATGCATCGAATACTATTCGCACGCGTTTAGCTGATTCAGATTACATTCTCAACAACCACCGTTTGGTTACCACAGAAAGTTTCGATCCACCTGTATCAGGCGTCGCAGGCGGATACATCGTAGATCTGATGGTCAAGCTTCTTGGCGATCAAACTCATTTGTTGAAAAGAGACATTGCGTTTAACCTGCGGCAAAGTCTTCTCTGGCCGGCCATGTCAATGAACCTTCCGCTCGATATTAACCGCCCTGTGGGGAATGGACGAGATGATAATAACGATAACATCGCTGACGACCCAATGGAATCACAACGAGTGCGAGATTTTGACATTCAGGAGAACACTTGGGACCGTTCAGTCGATGGTGAAACAGCGGTGGCCGTTGACGGTAAGCTCCACCCCAATTTTCGAGCAAGAGCGTTCAATCATACCAATGGTCTCGACTCTGAAGATGCTACGCTGGGGCGCCATTTTCTTGCGCGACATCTGTATGTCTTAATGATGGCCTTAATACATGAAAACGACCCTAAGTTAGTGGGGAAGCCACTTTCTGATTCAACGCCACAGCAGTTGGAAAAGGTGCGACAAATCGCACGAAACGTCGCCCAGTGGGCAATTAACGTCGTGGATTTTAGAGATGCGGATTCGATCATGACACCGTTCGAATATGACCCGACCCCGTTTGGCGATTCCGACGACCCAACTGGAGCCCCTTGGGCCGTAGATGGGCGAATCGATCAATATCTTGGGCGGCGGAGCACAGACGATTTGAGCCTTGACTTAGAACCGTATGAGCGAGATGTGGTCTGGGGCTGTGAACGTCCCGAGCTCGTGATCACGGAAACTCTGGCTTTTCACGATAGACGTACCGAGGATTTAAGCGCCGATGGCGGAAAATGGGAAGACAAGGATCCCGTCACCGGTGAGCCGGAGGACGACGACTACGATCAACGACTAGTGCCGCGCGGATCGTTTTTTGTCGAGCTATTTAATCCGTGGACCAGCGTTAGTACGCGCCTGCCAAGTGAGCTTTATGATCCCGACCCTCACACGGGTGATCTCGGTGTAAACCTTCAGCGCGTGAGTACGGATCCATTCACTGGCAGGCGATCTCCTGTTTGGCGATTGGTCGTCACGCAATCTGCCGGCGTTGGACGCTACGACGATCCTGCCTCGATAAGTCCTGCCTCGATAGATGATAAAGATCCGGATCATCCAATTAAAACACTGCGTCCAGATTTTGAACGAATAGTCTACTTCATTGACCGAAACGCCTACGGTGGTAACCTCATACCCAATTTGCTGGATTCAAAGGATTACTGGACGGACGTCTACAGCGGTGGGCTGCAGATGTCGACGATTCAACCGGGACGATATGTCGTAATTGGTTCGCCTGGCATTAATAGTGGTGGTGACTTCGTAACACCCATTGGTAGAACCGATTCGGATTCGAATGATGATACCTTGCCGGAGTTGCCAAGTACTCGACAAATACGATTAGTGCCCGGCAATGCTGCTATTGGCAGATCCCAAGTGTACGTCGAAAATAATATTCAAGCGCGTGATGTGCCGGTGTCTTTTCCGCAGGCATCGCTACCTGCAGGAATCACCAAGCAGCCCACGAACGGCGAGCTTGACGCTGTGGTCTCTCCGCGTGACAACAAACCGATTCGGCCTGCGGCGATCGTCGTCAACCAGCCGCGGCTAAGCATTTCAGAACCGGTCGGCGGGTACCCTGAATTAGCAGGACTGCCAGATCCTCCGCCTGGTGGTGAATATGAATTGACGTCTATTAGTAATCAGCCTCTCGACGTTACGCATGGAGTCACAGTAAATGGAAAAATTCAACTGACCAAGAATGAGACTATCTTCAACTATCGTACCGTCCACCTCCAACGGCTAGCGAATCCGCGGCTGCAATACCACGAGGACACCAACCCATATCTGACGGTTGATTCGCTGAGGTGTGATATCACGTCGTTCAATGGCGTAGACAAAATTCCATCTCAACACCCATTAATCGCAGGGAAGCTACATCCGTCGAATGAAGGCGCGGACCCAATCCACTTTCGTTCCGTACAGCGGGGGGACCAGTTTGACACAGACAATCCAACGACCTCGACGCAATATCGAGAGTTTTGGCCACAAGAACCGAATCCGACGGGACCTTGGCCTCAAGAACCAGCGACCGAGCAAGACGAAGAGCATGAAGTTGCTGGAGTCACGCTTCCCGCTTCCCATGTCTTTCGATTTCTCCTTCGCCATTCAATCGGTTATCTCAACGACAAGTACTGGAGCAGCCCGGTTGGATCCCCACCACCGAGTGCGTCGAGACTTGAGCTGATTATCGATCCGAACCTGCCCAAGGCCTTTAGCTGTCTTGCCTGGAACAACCGACCTTATGTGAGTCGTTACGAATTGTTCAACGTGCCACGGACGAGGTCGTCGCAATTGTTGAACGAATATTCCGTGTATGTTGGCGACAGTCAGAGCCCTTACAACAACGATGATTCACGAGAATTTGGCCATTTGTGGAATTTTTTCAGCCGAGAAGACGGCGATGGGATGGACGACGAATTGTTTGTTAGTCGTCTATTCGACTATGTTAACGTTCCGTCCCGATTTGTCGGCACTGACATTGTCTTGAATCCAACCGTGTTTGGCACGAGAAACGGTGTCACCTTTGGACGTTTGACCCCATTCAACACGGTCTCCAATTATCGTGTTCCCGGCCTCATCAACATCAATA
>Ga0310123_10002181_pt1 | contig 15788 bp, 9 predicted proteins | sample CB6_AW_1057_MG_FD_203505 | JGI IMG/M metagenome (GOLD analysis project Ga0310123, IMG submission 203505) | Marine microbial communities from Western Arctic Ocean, Canada - CB6_AW_1057 | ecosystem: Environmental > Aquatic > Marine > Oceanic | place: Canada: Western Arctic Ocean | collected... | reverse complement strand
CCGCCGGCCATCCAGATGGTGAAACAGCGGGGATGATGGTCTCGGCCGTAGTCCCCCTTGGTCAGTTTTCCCTGACAGTAGACGGTGCGGCCGAACTCGCCACCCCACAGAATCAGCGTCTCGTCCAGCATTCCCCGCTGCTTGAGGTCCGCAACCAGCGCCGCCGAGGCCTGATCGGTGGCTTGGCACTGCTTGGCGATTTCCTGGGGCAGTGTGGTGTGCTGGTCCCAACCGCGATGAAACAACTGAATGAACCGTACACCTCGCTCGGCCAGCCGCCGGGCCATCAGGCAGTTGAATGCGTACGTGCCCGGTTTCTGGGCATCCTCGCCGTACAGCTCGAAGGTCTGTTTCGACTCGCCGGAGATATCGGTCAGTTCCGGGACCGACGTCTGCATGCGGTAAGCCAGTTCGTATTGGGCCACGCGGGTGCTGATTTCCGGATCGCCGAATTCTTCGAGCTTCAGCCGGTTCAGTTTGGCCAAATCGTCCAGAATGCGGCGGCGGCGTTTCTCGTCGAGTCCCGGCGGATTCGACAGGAACAAGACCGGATCGCCCACCGAGCGGAATTTGATGCCCTGATACTCGGTCGGCAGAAAGCCGCTGCCCCACAGTCGATCGTAGAGCGGCTGACCGCCACTGCCCGAGACCATAGCAATGAATGCCGGCAAATCTTTGTTGCCGGTCCCCAGTCCGTACGAAAGCCAAGAGCCCATGCTGGGACGGCCGGCCAGTTGTGCGCCGGTCTGGAAAAAAGTAATGGCCGGATCGTGGTTGATCGCCTGTGTGTGCATGGTTTTGATGAAACACAACTCGTCGGCGATCTTGGCCGTGTGCGGCAGCAGATCGCTGATCCACGCCCCGCCGCGGCCGTACTGCCTGAAACGGAACTTGGTGGGGGCGACCGGAAAGCTCTCTTGCTTAGAGGTCATCCCCGTCAGCCGCTGCCCCTTGCGAATCGAATCGGGCAGTTCGCTGCCATGTAGGTCTTTCAGCTTTGGTTTGTAGTCGTAGAGATCCATCTGCGACGGTGCGCCGGACTGGAACAGATAAATGATCCGTTTGGCCCGGGGCAGGAAGTTTGGGAAGTCAGCCAGTCCGCCGGCCGGGGATGCTCCCGTTTTCGGGGCCGCAACGGCATTCTCGGACAGCAATGATGCCAGCGCCATGCCGCCGATGCCGGCAGCGGCACGTCCGAAAAAATAACGGCGGTTGACGAGCAGCCGGTGTTCAAGTAGCGGGTTCATGTCTGATCGTCCTTATTCTTGTACGTCGCGAAGTTTCTTCAATTCTTCCAGCTCAACCAGGTGCGTTTTGTCTTTATTCTCTTACGGCGGACTTCTTGGCGGCAATCAGACCTTCTAAGAAGAGTACCTGAATAGACATGCCGAAAATCGAATATGGTCCAGACTGAGCCGTCACTTGCCCATAAATTCCGATTCCCTGAACCTCGCCGAACAGGTCAACATGTCCCAGATCGGTCATCAGTGTGAAGTTCAAACCGGCACGAATCGTCGGTGAGTCGAACTAAAACGGCAGATCGACAGGAGCTCCACGAAGGAAAGGATGAAGCGACGCCAGCGCATCTACCAATGATTGAAAGTTCTTTTCGGTCCGATGATAATAGATGTCCAAATCGTCGGTCACGTGCGCCGAGCCGTGCGTGACCATGGCCAGACCGCCGATGACCACAAATCCGACATCATGTTTGGTCAGTTGACTCAGGATCGTTGGCGCGTCGAGCACGTCCCGCCTCCCGAAATGTTTCGACTACTTCCAGGGCCCTGAAATTCTGTTGCCACCTTTCGGTGACGGCCAGTTTCAGACGTTCACGCAACAAAGTCAAATCGATGTCGGTATCGGAATACACCTCCTGTACGCCGTAGAAACAGAGTTGCGACTTGGGAGTGGCTGTACTCATCCTACTTCTCCGTCTGTTGCGACGGCGTCCTGCCAGCTTCGTTTACTCTTTGGTGATCGTCTCGTCCAAATTCAAGATCAGGTTGGTGATAGCCGTGTAGGCGGCCAGTTCGGCCGGGTCGAGCTTTTCGTTCCGTTTCGATTCGCCCACCGAAATCAGTTTCTGGGCCGCCTGTTTGTTCTGTCGATAATGCGAAAGATGCTCCTGAAAACCGGCGGAGAGGATCTCCAGTTCGGCCGGTTTGGGAGGGCGAGCCGTCGCCCGACGGAAAGCGTCGCCGATTCGCTGTTGGGGTGTCGTGGCCGGGCCGATCATAATCCGCTCGGCCAACACGCGGGCTGCTTCGACAAAGGTGACTTCGTTCAACAGCGTCAGCGCCTGCAGCGGTGTGTTGGTTCGTGCCCGGCGGGCGATGCACGACTCACGAGCCGTGGCATCGAAAGTGAGCATGGTCGGCGGGGCGACGGTCCGTTTCCAGAAGGTGTACATGCTGCGTCGATAGAGCTTCTCGCCATGATCCTGTGGATACACCCCGGCGCTGGCGAGCTCCTTCCAGAGTCCCGCCGGTTGGTACGGTTTCACCGACCGTCCGCCCAGCTTCTCGACCAACAGACCGCTGAGAAACAAAGCCTGATCGCGGATCACTTCGGCCGACAGACGGTACCGCGGACCGCGGGCCAACAGACGGTTTTCCGGGTCCTTTTGCAGCAGCTTCGGCGTGACCCGCGACGACTGCCGATACGTGGCACTCATGACGATCGTCTTGAGGATGGCCTTGACGTCCCAGGCGCTCGATTGCGGATTGCGGATTGCGGATTGCGGATTTGTGGGTTCAGTAGCGCTCATAAACTCCGTGGCTAGCCAATCGAGTAGCTGCGGATGACTGGGCGCTTCGCCCTGCGAACCGAAATCTTCGAGCGTCTTGACAATTCCAATCCCGAACAGCATCTGCCAGAAGCGGTTTACGGTTACGCGGGCCGTCAACGGGTTTGACGGATGCACCAGCCAGCGGGCCAATCCGAGCCGGTTGTTCGGTGCGCCGTCCGGCAGCGGCGGCAAACTGGCCGGAACGCTGGGAGAGACCTTTTCGCCCGGTTTGTCGTATTCGCCCCGCTTCAGCAAAAACGTATCCCGTGGGGGGGCCATCTCCTGCATCACCATGACGGTCGGGAAACTTTTGAGCAGCTTGGCCTGCTCGTCTTGCAATACGACCATCCGGCTGTAGGCCTCACGAATATCTTGCGACCCCGCCTCGGCCAGAAAATAGGCTCGCAATTTGTCCTGCTGCGCGGCCGTCCGATTTTCGAGAGGCGTGCCGACGATGCGGTCGATTGATTCGATGGTGGCGACCTGTTCGACTTCGGCTGCCGACAGGCAATCGTTGTAGACCCGCACATCGTCAATCCGCCCGTGGAAGCGTGCATCGGGACCGCCGCCGCCCCCGATGCGGAACGGTTCATCCATTTTGAAGTCTTGATTGAGCCCGTCGAGATGAACCTTCAGATTTTGCGGTTTACCGTCGACGTAAATCGTCACGCCTTTGGCCAGCCGCGAGCCGTCGTAGGTCATCATGACGTGTTGCCAGCGGCCGACAGGCAGTTTCTCGAGCGTCTCGACACGAATGGCATCATCCAGCCAGCGGACGACAAGGTTGACTTGCAGTTTTCCGTTCCGCAGCCGCAAGCGATATCCCTTGGCCCGGCCGAGGTCGGCGTCCATCATCCGCGAGAAGACCATTCCTTCCCGCTGGCCCTCTGGATCGATCCACGCACCGCAGGAAAACTTGTCGAAAAAGCCAAAGTGGCCGACATTGCCCGCATCAACGTACCGCCGACCGTCGAACTCGGCCGCCCGACCCAACTTGCCGGTTGCGTATGCCGGTTCGCCATCTTTGAACGCGGCGGTATCATCAGCCGGCTGACGCCGGCCGCTCGCCGAATTCGACGTCTTGACATCGCTGCTCGTGCTGCTCGGTTGTTGTTCCAGGACGTTGTTCGTGTCGCCGTCGAGATCGAACCGGGCCAGCAGCGCTTCGGTCACCGTCCAGTCGATCGGTTGCTCGGTATCGAGTGACTTCTCCCAGGCGGACTGTGCCTGGTCGATCTGCCGGCCAAGCTGCGCGAATGTCTTCTCGGCTGCCGCCAGCTTGCTTTGCAGCCGCTTCATTTGTGCCCGCTGCTGGCGGGTTGGTGCTTTGATGAACGGCGGCGAGTTGCCGATTTTGATCGCCCGGCCATATTCCGGGACATTGTTGAAGTAAGCAAACAGCTGATAGAACTCCTTCTGACTGAACGGGTCGTACTTGTGCTCGTGACAGCGGACGCAGCCCATCGTCAGCCCCAGCCAAACGGTGCTCGTTGTCTCGACTCGGTCGACGACGTATTCGACGGCAAACTCTTCCGGAATGACGCCCCCCTCGGCATTGCCTCGGTGGTTGCGGTTGAAGCCGGTGGCGATGAACTGTTCGAGCGTCGGGTTGGGCAGCATGTCGCCGGCAATCTGCTCGACGGTAAACCGATCGAAGGGCATGTTATTGTTGTAGGCTTCGATGACCCAGTCCCGCCAGCGCCACATGTAGCGTTCGCCGTCGTTCTGATAGCCGCTGGTGTCGGCGTAGCGGGCCACGTCGAGCCAGCGCAGCGCCATCCGCTCACCGTGGCGGGGTGACTTAAGCAAGCGGTCGACCACCTTCTCATAAGCGTTTGCAGACATGTCCGCCAGAAAGTTTTCAACCTCTTCGGGCGCCGGCGGAAGGCCGGTCAAATCGAGGGAGACGCGGCGAATGAGCGTCCTCTTGCCGGCTGGCGGAGACGGTCCGAGACCCTCCTTTTCCAGCCGAGCCAGTACAAACGCATCGATCGGGTTGATCGCCCAGTCACTGTTTTTTACTTCGGGAAGCCGCGGACGTTGGGGCGGCACGAACGACCAGTGTTGCCCCCACTTCGCCCCCTGCTCGATCCAGCGGCGAAACAGCGAGATTTGGCGTTGGTCGAGTTTTCGTTCGGCATCGGCCGGCGGCATTCGCTCGTCCGGGTCGGTGGCGGTGATGCGGCCGTACAATTCACTCTGGTCAAGATCGCCCGGCACAATGGCCTGGTAGTCGCCCAAATCGGCAAACGCACCTGCTTTCGTGTCGAACCGCAGATCGGCTTTCCGCTGGTTCTTGTCCGGCCCGTGACAGTGAAAACAGGTGTCGGCGAGAATTGGGCGAATGTCGCGGTTGAAGTCGACCGTTTCAGGCAAGGGTTCGTCGGCCGCTACGCTGAACAAGCCAATTGAACACAAGCCACAGATGGCGGCAACGGCAGTCGCTCCGTACCGAACCAAACGAAGATCTCTAGCAGCGTTGATCATCATACTTTCCCGCAAGTTTGGACCCTGAACGAGATCAACCAGTCCCTTTCATTCTACTCTATATTCTACATCATCAGGGACCGCAGTGAAACGAATCGAAGATGTATACTTTCAGCGGTCACGAATTGCGGTTCTTCGGGAGGGCGAAGCTCCCGCTGAGCCGTGAATATCACCGATCCGGCAGCTCGGCAGGATCCTCGCCCCCCCTATAATCTGTGACCGTGCCGAGTATAACCAACTCGATGAATGGCGTTTCACCTTGAAACTCGGCTACCGATGCTTCTTAATGGAGACGTAACCGCAGCAAAAAGGTCTGCCATTGGACCGAGTTATTGATTTCGACACACATCGTCCGAACATACGGCGTTTTTATGAGGCCTCAACATGCGTAGCTCTTTCAGTCGCCGCAAGTTTTTGCAAGCGGCCGTTGCCGCCGGAACCGCAATTCCGTCCGCTGCACCGTGGCTGGCGCGCGCAGATGATTTGCGGGAAACGCGAAGTCCGAACGAGAAGCTGAACCTGGGCGTGATTGGCGTGGCCGGTCGCGGGGGTTCGAATCTCAGAGGTGTGAAGGGCGAAAATATCGTCATCCTGTGCGACATCGATGCGCAGCGGCTGGCCAAAGCGGCCGAAGCACACCCCAAAGCGAAAACCTGCGAGGACTATCGCCACGTTTTTGATGAGAAGAACCTCGACGGTGTTGTCGTCAGCACACCTGATCACATGCACGCCCTGCCCGTCGTGCAGGCGCTTCGGCAGGGTCTTGACGTTTACTGTGAGAAGCCACTGACTCATTCCGTGTACGAAGCGCGGGTCATCGGTAAGCTGGCAGCAGAGTCGCAGGCCGTCACTCAATTGGGCTCGCAAATTCACGCCGGCACCAATTACCGCCGGGTGGTCGAGATCATCAAAGCCGGGATCATCGGTCCCGTTCGCCGGGTTCACGTTTGGCAAGGAGGGGGCGTTAGGACCGGGCAGCGCGTCGAGCAGGGAACCCCTCCCAAATGGGTCAGCTACGACCTTTGGCTCGGGCCGGCGCCGTACAGGCCCTTCCACGAGTCACACTTCCACTTCAACTGGCGGTACTGGTGGGATTTCGGCGGAGGACAGCTCGCTGACTTCTGGTGCCATTACGTCGATTTGGCCTTTTGGTCGCTCGATTTGAAGTTTCCCACGACGATCGAGGCGCAAGGCCAAAAGGGACACGACGGCGACAACGAGTGTCCCAACTTCATGCAAGTCGATTACGAGTTCCCCGCACGCGGCGACCAGCCGCCGGTGCATCTGACTTGGTATCATGGCGGATGGAAGCCTCAAGGTGCCGAGGTCTACGAAAAGGGCTCCGCCGTGCTGTTTGAAGGGACCGACGGCCGTCTGCTGGCCGACTATGGAACTCGAAAGCTCTTCATGCAGACGGGCAAAGAAGCTAGACCAGTCAAACCATCCATTCCGGATTCGATCGGACACCACCGGGAATGGATCGAGGCGGTCAAGAGCAGGGGGACGACCACCTGCAAATTCGAGTACGGCGGCCCGCTTACCGAAGCCGGGCTGCTCGGCAATGTCTCGTACCGCGTCGGCAAGAAAAAGTTGCTGTGGGATGCCGAGAACCTGAAAGCGACAAACTGCCTCGAGGCCGATCCGCTCATCCGCCGCGAGTACCGCAAAGGCTGGACATTGTAACCAACGAAAGACGCGGCTGCGGAGAGCCGCTTAGTTCCTTTTCACCGAAATCTTGCGCAAAATGGTCACGAACATCGCCAAGGACATCAAGAAAAGTTCGCATCAGAGGGGGAGATGCGAAGAATTTGTCTCTTTCTCCCCCTCTCCTCGTCTCTCCCTCAATCTCTTGGCAGCTTAACCAAAATCAACTTTGCGACATTCCCTGTTTGGTTCCGGCTCCGCCGCGTTAAGGTTTGGGGAACTTAATCTCGATACTGGATCCGTAGTAACGCGGGTCGTAGAAGTAATCCCGGAAAGTGATTCCGAAGCCCCAGCTTAATTCGCGGGCGGCACGCCGTGCCCAGGGCGTGGCCGGATGTTCCTTAATCACCATTTGGTAGAGTTCCCTAGACCGCTGTTGCTGCTGCTTCAGCTCATGGATGAACTCTTCTCTGTTGATTTTCAACTTGTAGGCCTTTCGAACCCGCTCAAATTGGGCGTCGTCCGGTTCGAGCCTTTGTTGGCTCCGGGCGATGCGCCACTCATTGCTTTTGGGTGTTTGCGGTTTTGGATTTTCGGCGGCATGCTTGTCCATAGCGAGCAGATACTGAAACAGCCGCACCCGATAAGACAACAACTGGGCGACGATCAAATCGTAGCCGGCCCGCCAACGTTGAGAGCCCTCTTGGGCGCGCAGGGGCTGTACGGCATCGAGTAGGCCGAGCCCCTCGTTGGCGAGCATCATTGCCCGCACGCCTTTGCTGAATTCCGTCTTGCTCTGCTCTCTGAAACGAAAGGGGTCCATCGAATAGTGATACCACTCGATGTTCAGTTGATTGTCCAGGTGCGGGTTCAGCCGCTGGATGACGTTCCAGATTTGCTGCCGGAACTTGCTTTGCTTACGCTTCTGTTGGTAAAGCCGCCGCGACTCGAGTAACGGTTCGTACTCTTTCATGTCGAGAAAGTTGAAGCGGCGTTTCTCCCAGGCCCCCGGACCGGCCAGGTTTTGCTCTTTGCCGGGAAGCAGAAAAAAGATACCGCCACTCTCTTTGGCGATGCGGACTTGCTCGTAAGGGCCAAAACCACTGGAATAAACGTCCCAGCGGGCGCGAAACCCGTTCCATTGTAAGCATTCGGGGTGTGCCGTCTCGGGGCCGCGTTTGATCCGTAGCCAGTGGTTCAGCCCGTATTTGGGGTCCTTCCAACGCATGCGGGCATACGGATAACCGAAAATGGACTCGCGACCTAGGATATAAATTGGGGCCTTGAACCGCTTGGCCCGTTCGATCACCTCTTCGACTTGGCCTCCGTCGTCACCCGACTCGTCGGACACAAGAATGATGAGCAGTTTTCGTTTGGTCCGGACAGATTGGGGACCGAATTCGTCGAGCGTGCGGACCAGGGCCAAACACGTATTTTCCTGACCACTTTCGTCAATCGAGATCCTATCGATGGATGTCCGGATTAGGTTGATGTCGGAGGTTGGTTTCGAGGTCTGTTTGTGAACTGTTTCGCCGAAGCTGACAATGCTCGTCCAAAGGATCTCCCGGTCACGTCGGGATTTTTTGCCCTGTTGCTGTTGGGCCTCAAGTTCTTGGTAGACCTTATGAAATTTCTGCCGGATCTCCGTTTGATCGTCCTTCATGCTGTGCGACTCGTCGAACAGCCAGACGACGTGGACCCGACTGAGGTGCATCAGCCGGATCAATTCCTGGGTGATGCGTCCCAGCGCAGGGCCATACCCGTTGACGACGTCCACCCCCCCTTCGATCAGCCCTTCGCCAAGATCCCGGTCGATTTCGCCCTCGCCGGGCAGAGTCATCTCGCCAGGATTCACCTTCAGCACCGGTTGTTTGAGGCTTTCGGACGTATCGATTTTCTGTTGGGCGACGGTTGGGCCAGCGGCCCTGCTGATCAGTGTCGAGGCGTAACCTCCGCCCGTCACAATGTTCTGCGTTTCTGAGACTTCGGAGCTCATTTCCAGTTCCTGGCTGAACTCCTGCTGGGTGCGGTCTTCGGCGAAAATGGTCTCCAGAACAAATTCGGGGTCCTCGCCGAGCAACTGAAAGCGGAAGATCGCCAGCAACGTGAGAATCAGCCCGTGCAAAATCCCAGAAACGGCGAACGAGGATGTGAGACGGGGTTTGTTCATCGATGGTGTTCTCAAGACGTTCTCAGTGACGAGTGGCGGGACTAGGACTCGCCACTCGTCAGAAGAAGTCCCGGTAGCCGTTAATTCGGGTCGAAGGGTTAAGGGGATTGCGGGCACTCGGTCACAACACCGGCCGTTGTCGTTTCTTGATGTTCGTCTTTTTCTTTTTATCGTTGATGAACCGTAGTCTCGCGGCATCGTTTTTTGCACCCGGTCGAGCATTGACCGAGGCAATGAACCTGCTTGCCTCGACCCAGGCCCAACCCAGGGGTTGTTCGAGTTCACGTTTGGCCAGCATAGCCCAAGGCGTGCCCGGATGTTCGTCGATGACCCGCGTCAGGTACTCGATGGCCTTCTGGGCGAGTTTGCGGATGTCGGAACCGGCCGTAATCTCCCGGCTCGGCTGTAGGTTCCACCAATTGCTCCCTTTTTTCTGGAACGTTTTCGGATCGCTCTTCATTTCGGCCAGTACGCGGTTGTAACCAAAGGCCCGTGCGCGCATCGCCATCACGCGCCCCATGGCCAAGTCGTAACCGGCCCGCCAACGGGGTTCCTGAACCTGGGGGCGGTCTTTTTCTCCTTGGGCGAGGATATTTAGCATTTCCTGGAGTTTGTCGTCGAATTCCGCCGCAGGTTTCTGTGCTTCGTTAATTTGCCGTCTGAGGATGTTGTCGTTGTCGGCCCGGAACTCGAGCTGCAGGGGCCGCAACTGTTCGACCCGCGTTTTGTCGGCCGCCCTGACCAAGGCCATTTTCGTCTGATTGTTTTGGAGGTCTTTGACATAATCGCGGATGGGACGGTAGTCGGGCCGATAGTCGCGCATGACGGCGGGGTCGAAACGAGCGTTGCTCTCGTCGGCGACGAAAAACACGCCGCCGGTCTCCATACACAATCGGGTCAGCGCATACGGGCCGTAACCGGCTGACATGCGCTGTAGCTTGCGGGAGTTTGTGCCTCCCCAGAAAGGCAGCCGCAGCCGTTCGGCCCTGACTGTTTCCGGCCCCCGGTCCACGGGCAGTTCTTCCTTGAAGCCGTCGGCGTACTCCCACAAGACGTAGTCCTTTTCGCGCCCGAACAGCGACGCGTTGCCGACACAGTAAACCCGAATGCCAAATTTGGCGAGATTGTGGACCGTTTCTTCGACACGCAGGTAGTCGTCGCCCCGCTCGTCGGTGACAATGATGATCATCACGTTGCGGCGCAGCTTGGTGCGGTGGGTGAGCCACTTGGACGCCACTGTTCGCACGGCAGCAAAGACGTTCTCCGTGCCTTTGGGGTCTGGTGGGATCTTGCGAATCGCCTCGGCGACTTCATCGACGTTGGCGACCGGCTCTTTGGTGAGGATGTTCGTCCTTTCCCCGTAGCTGGCGACCGCGGTCTGCAAAGCCCTCTCGGCTCCGACGTCGAGCAGTCCGAGTTGTCGGTACACGTTGGCAAAGCGGTCGGCAATCTCGTTGCGGCGTTTGTGCAGCGAAAGCGACGTGTCGAATAACCAGATCACCAGCGTCTTTCTCTGGCGAAGCGACCCGGCGATCTCAAACGTCAGCCGGTCGATTGCCCCTTCGGTACCTCCCGTGTGTACGATGTCGCCGTGCGCATCATAGGCCGTCACGAACTCCATTTCGGCTGGTTCCGGCAGGACGTTCGTTAGAGGCGCATCGATCTTAAGCAGCTCGTCTTCGAACTGCTTCCGCATTTGCTTTTGCGGGTTGTCTCCAGTCTGTTGAGCAGCGGCCAACGATGGGCTGAGCATGTTGATGTCGCTCTGACTGCCGATTTGGTCGACGACGATCGTGTCGAACTTGTAGGTCTCTTCGTTCACGTCGTCGAACACGCTCGAGATGATCGTCTCTCGCTGCGAGAGGGTGACGTGTGTCAGCGATCCCAGCAGCAGCAGGATCGCCAGATGCAGGACGAGACTGACACCCCAGGCCGGATATTCATGGGGACTGCTGATCATCCCGGATTCGGTGGCAAAGTGGCCGTCGGTTTCAGTCGAACTCTGAGGGTTCGAGGCGATTTTTCCAGCGAGACCGGGGTTGTTCAGGTTCGCGACAGTGGAGTTCACGGGAGGAACCTCTGCGGCAACGAATCGGACCGTTTCAGTTTCATTGTACAGAAAAACGAAATGAACAGGGATCGGCGTAGGACCGTTTTCCCGTTCAGCGCACGCTTTTCATGTCGCGCGCCCGTATTCTGGACCGCGGATGCTCGACGTTTAAGATTGGCGCGATTGGCCCAAATCCTGGCTTGGAAAAACGAAGCGGCAACGGGTAAAAACCAGCCTCGCCAAATGCCAGCCGCCAGTCAACTAGTATAATCAATCGGGACCGATTTCTCAACCAATTCTTTTGGCTGCACCGGTCGCATCGGCCCTATCAATCAGCACTTACGTCGGCAGGTTCGGAAAGATCGCGAAACAAAAGGCCCTGACTCGATGGCAGTGAGTGTTTGACGCGGCCCCCTCGGTCTCTAAAATCGGCTAAAGGCGCAAGCGGATGTGTGGCTGATCATGTTCGGGTCTGCTGTCCTCAGCCGACTTTCTTGATTCGTAATTTCCTGTCACAGCATCTGGCCCCGAGAAAACGTTGTAACAACGGCCCTGTTGGAGGACGAGATGAAACGTCACAATCGAGCTGCCAATCTTTTGAGTCAGCGGATTGTTTCGCTTTTGTGCTGGGCAGTGGTAGGCGTTCTGCTGGTTTTTCTCGAGTCGGCAAGCCGGCTCGAAGCGGCACAGCCCGAGTCGGTCGAAGCTTCGCCGAGCTTCTCGGAAATCCTCGACCGTCAGACACGGGCCACGTTTGCGGCGATCTCGGAGTACGTCCAACAGAACCCGCAGGCGGCGGATGCCGAGCGCGCCTATCGCTGGTTGCTGGTCATGGCCCAGACCCACGCTTTGCAGGCCGAAGCAATTCCCATCGCCGAGGAGTATCTGAAACGCCAGATCACCAATGCGTCGACCGAAAATTTGGCCCGACAGGTGCGCATCCTCGGACTGTCGCGATCGGGCAGGATGGACGAGGCGCTCGCCGGTTTCGACAGTCAACTTAAAGGGATCCGTCTGCGTGCCCCCAACACTTCGGTTGATTTTGCGATTGAGTTATCGAGTGAAGCCCAACTAGCCGGCAATTTTGCGGTGGCCCGCGAAGTGCTCGAACGACTCTCCCAAGCGTTTTTTCTGAATCCGTTTGTCCGTGATCTTTGCGAGAACCGCCTGGCGAAGCTGGAACTGGCCAACCAAGCGGCGCCTGAAATTGGCACGGCCGACTTCGACGGAAAGTCTTTTGACCTCAGCGATTACAAAGGCAAGGTCGTGCTTGTGGACTTCTGGGCGACGAATTGCCCTCCCTGCCTGGAGGAATTTCCCGCCATGAAGCAGTTGTACGCTGAATTCCACCCCCAAGGCCTGGAAATTGTGGGAATCACTCTGGATCAGCAGCGCGAAACGGTCGATGCTTTTCAGCAGCAGGCGAAGCTGCCTTGGCGTCTGGTGATGAGCAATGCAGATCGGGGCGCAACGCGCGGCCGTTACCGGGTTCGGACGATTCCCTCGTTGTTTCTACTGGACCGCAAAGGGCAGATTGTGCGGATCGACGTTCGCGGGCATCATTTACGGCGGGCCGTCGAACAGGTCTTGCATCGCGAATAATAGATCAGCAGACAGGAATTGCAGATGGTTTGATTGAAATCGACAGCGGGACAAAAACCGCCCCTGCCGACGCGAAGGATCGCGAAAACCGATGCGCTACGACGAAATCGAGTTGAAAGCCAGCGACGCAACTCGGCTGTTTGTCCGGCGGTACACACCTTCCGCAGCAGATGCGTCGCGGACACTCCTCATCGTACACGGTGCCTTAGAGCACGGCGGGCGCTACGAGCATGTGGCGCGGATGTTCGTCAAACGCGACTGGAACGTCGTTGCAGCCGACCTGCGCGGACATGGCCATTCCGGGGGGATCCGAATACACGTCACTCGCTTCCGGCAATACATCGACGACCTGGAGCGGATCCGCAAGCATTTTCATCTCCGACCGAGGCAAACTGCGGCTTTGGGCCACAGCATGGGCGGGCTGGTCTCTATCCGCTTCGCCCAAACACTGCAGGAACGTGTGGCGGCATTGGTTTTGACTTCGCCACTACTGGGAATCAAAGTTGCTGTTCCGCGGACGACCCTTCTGCTGGGAAAGCTACTGTCGTTTTTGGTCCCCCGGTGGAGGTTCCGTTCGCGGATCGACCCGGCCGACACAACTCGTGACCCAGCGGTTTTAGGGCGGCGTGCCGAAGATCCACTCATCGGCCGTTCGGTGACCGCCGGCTGGTTTTTCGAAATCAACCGCGCCATGCGAACGGCTTTGGATGAGTCAGACCGGTTGCGGCTCCCCCTGCTCGTCGTGCAAGCCGGACAGGACCGCATTGTGGACCCTGTGGTCGTGGGACCTTGGCTCAAGACGGTCGGCAGCGCCGACACGCACTTTTGCCGGCTCCCCGAGCATCGACACGAAGTGTTGAACGAGACCGACTGGGAGACGACCGCCAAAGACATCGCCGATTGGCTCAACGAACGCATCAACGGTTCTTGATTTCGAAATGTCGATTGCGGATTCGTAAGCAGGCCAATCCCCAATCAAAGCGGGATATTGTTTTTCTCACTCTGTTCGCGTTGGATGGCTTCGTAGACTTCTTGTCGATGCACGGTCACATCCCGTGGTGCATCGATTCCCAGGCGAACTTTGTCGCCGCGAATCTCGATCACCATGATGGTGATTTCATCTCCGATGACGATTTTCTCGTCCTTCTTGCGACTTAACACGAGCATTGCGATTCCCTGCCATGCGAGAATTGTTGATTTTTTGAGACGTGCCCAACTCTACTTTGACAATGGGGTAAACTCGGCCGTTTTCATAAGAATTGAGGCAAACAACTGGCCGGTTGTCTCTGGTGCCGCAGGCCTTGACGCAAACACCGCACGGAATGAAAGCAGGGACCGTAACGATTCCGCCGACCGCATCGGTCAGCCAGCTCGGATCAGTCCGGTTGTTCCGTTTTCGGCGACGTTTCGGCACGGCATAGCCGCAAGCATTGCCAGGCAGGAAAGGAACTCCCCGTGCAGGATCCGCATCCAACCTCTGAAGTATTGTCAAATGTTGTGTTCCGAGGATGTTTTAAAGCGGCAGGATTCCGTCTTTGAAGGAACGTCCTTCGACGGCGCGCGTGATCGTTTTGTGGCTGCGTAAATGTTCCATCTCTTGGAGGCGGATTGTGCGAGATTGAACATCATTGTTAAGCTTGCGCGGTGTGTGCCGTTCCCTTTCGTCTTGCGACGACAAAGCCGAATCGTCGCGAAGGTCGACTTGATTGAATTCGTCGCTCGCAGGCGCCCCAGTGTTCAACCGGGAAGTCTCGATTAGCCCGACGTAGGGCAAGTCTGCCAGATCGTTCGCGAAACAACCCGTGTCGGCGAAGAAACCACCGACGTGCAATACGCGCTGACCAGACCTGGATCGGAAGTGTTGAAAACGGGCGTCATCGGGTAGAATCGAGCAGGCACAAACCGCGATAGCAGGAACGACCAGTTTCGCTTTCAATTGGTTGACGTAAGTCATTTTATATAAAATGGTTCCGTCAGAAATCGAACCCGCCACTCACAGATTGCGCGTCTTTTCCTTATGTCGCCCACGTTTCTCGAATTTGCCGAAACTGTCGAACGGCTAGACACAGCCGTCGAAGAATTGGACCGCCATTGCCCACTGCTACAGGTCGAGCCGCTTCAGCAACGTGAGTGGTTCGAGCTTCTGCGACAGAAACTGCTACCGCAACTTCGCGACGACGCATTTCTGGTGGTGGCGGTCGTCGGCGGGACGAACATCGGCAAGAGCGTTATTTTCAATCACATCGCGGGGACTCGCGCAAGTTCGACAAGTCCGCTGGCCTCGGGGACCAAACATCCCGTTTGTCTCGTGCCGCCGGGATTCAACGCACGCCACGATCTTTCGCGAGTGTTTCAGGGGTTCGAACTTCACGAATGGACCAATTCGGACGCGGCTTTGGAAGACCGGCCCGAACACCGGCTGTTCTGGCAAACAAGCGAACAACCTCCCGGCAACCTGCTGGTGCTCGACACACCCGACATCGACAGCGATGCACAGGTCAACTGGCAGCGGGCTGATCATATCCGCCGCTGTAGCGACGTACTGATTGCGGTCCTCACTCAGCAGAAATACAACGACGCGGCCGTGAAACAATTCTTTCGCAAGTCGGCCGCGGAAGATCAAGCCGTGATCGTGGTGTTCAATCAATGCCAGTTGCCGGAAGACGACCAGTACTGGCCGCTGTGGCTCGACACGTTCTGCCGCGAAACAGACATTCAGCCGGAATTTGTGTATATCGCCCCCAGCGACCGCTGCGCTGCGGAAGAGAACCGGCTCCCGTTTTTCGAGCGGATCTGGCCGCTGGAGGCGACCGATGTTTCGCTGGCTGATGGCGACGGTCCTCTTCACAACGCAACGGGCCGGGATCTGGCTCGAGATCTTTCCCGGCTTCACTTCGCCAAAATCAAGCTGCGGACGCTGCGAGGATCGTTGCGACGTCTGCTTCATCCCGATGCCGGCGTGCCGGGTTACCTGTGCGAGATCGAGCGCCGCAGTGCAGAGTTCTGCGCCGCGGCGGAGCGGTTCTCAGCCGAAAGTGTCGTCAAAA
>Ga0310123_10002179_pt1 | contig 15793 bp, 9 predicted proteins | sample CB6_AW_1057_MG_FD_203505 | JGI IMG/M metagenome (GOLD analysis project Ga0310123, IMG submission 203505) | Marine microbial communities from Western Arctic Ocean, Canada - CB6_AW_1057 | ecosystem: Environmental > Aquatic > Marine > Oceanic | place: Canada: Western Arctic Ocean | collected... | reverse complement strand
ATGATCGCGATGACCACCAGGAGTTCTATCAGGGTGAAGCCTCCGCATCCACGCCTCATTTCGCCCGGAAGCGGTGTATCACACATGGCACTCATCTGGCTTGACGTACTATAGAATTCCCTATGCGGCCAGAGGGGCTTGATCCCATTTGTCAAGGTTTCGAGGCGATTGTCCGTGCGCTGACGGCACGGGTCCTCCGGCCAGGATGCCGGGATGGAAAACTGGATTGAACCTTTTCAGGGAATATGGCGGCTTTACTGGAAATCCTTACCACGCTAGAAAAGAAGCGCGACAACCGAACAGGATTGGCAGTAGGGTTTCCATCTGAAGAGTTTCCACAGCGTTATTTTATGACTGTCACCCAATCCCCCGCCAGGCTCATCGCCCCGCCGCGAACCCGCGACGGCCGGACCTATCGTTACGGCGTAGCCGCCCCATTCCAGATCGCGCCCGGCCTGGCCGGACTGATGACCTCGGTTCGCAATGAAGGCTTTGTGGTCGGGGACTTCGAGAACGGGTGCGACCTGATCCTATTTGAAGACATAGACAATATCTCAACCGACAACTGCATTGAGATCTGCCGCAACACGCATTTCACCAACGAGGCCGGCGAAGACCGGATTATTCTTCGTTTTCCCATCCGCGGCGGGTTCGTGCCCTATGGCGCAAAACGGGAGGACGGTTCGCCACATCCATTTGCGGGCACCGGATTCGGCCTATGCGAAGCGGCCGATTTCCCACGATATAAAGATGGGTATTACAGCAAGGCGGACAAGCAGGACAAAGCCGTTCGCACCACCGAGGTGTATCAGTTTGCCTACGACGGAAACACGTTCCGGGTCGTCGGCTGTGAAGTATATGGACCGGAAAACCCGATCTATACCCCCGGCTCCGAATGGGCTCTCACCTGGCCCAGCCTCACCGAAGGGGTTATGGACGGGGATGATTACCTGTTTCCGGTCCTGGCGATGACCGGGGATGTGGGAGCGTGGTATACCAAGCGAATGGCGGCCGGAGTGTCGCGGTGGAGATACGAGGACGGCCAGTGGAAAGCGATTTCATTTGTACCGGTGATCGTGGCGGAGAATGTGCCGAAAATCGGCGACCCGGAGCAGGCGAAGGACCCTGCGTACGCACTCTGGATGGAACCAAGCATAGCGCGGGACACCGACGGCTCCTACCTCTTCACCGCGCGCGGCTGCTACGGGCTTACCAACAACTTGCTGAAAGTCTGGCGTTCCCGCGACGATGCCGCGAACTGGGACCTGATCATTGATCAGCCGGAGGCGCGGGCGCAGTCCACGACGGTCATGGGACGGTCCGCGGACGGCGTGCCCTACATCATCTGCAACGAACTTGGACGCGAGCGGGACAAGCTGGTGATCTACCCGCTCAATACGGAACGCAACGGATTGGAGGATGCCGTGCTGGTCCGCGACGCCCTCGAAGAATTCGGCCCTCCGCCGAGCGGGAAGGTCTGGTTCATGGATCACCCCGGCAGCAGTACCCTCTTTCTCAGCGATGGAAAGTGGCATCATGTCATCTCCTACCGGATCATGGACCGCGGGGAGCACGCGGGCGGCGTTCCGCCCCCGCAGACCGGTCAATATGTGGAGGAAGTAATCACGGACGGCGAGGTCCGTCCCCCCTGGCGTTTCGGTTGAGTTCTAGCCACTGAAAACACAATGTCCGACTACGTATTCAACAACGACGGTTTTGGTCCACTCGTGGAATTGGCGAAGACGGGGATGACCGAGCAGGATGCGATCGATGTTCTGGTCCGGCCTTTAGCCGAATCGGATCTCACCGCGCTGGATTGGTGCATCATGACCACCGCCGAGCACAACTGCCGCACCCGGCATGGGCGGGCCTTCGACGGCATCGGGGTTGGCCGCGATATTGACCAGATGATCGGCAGGGTAGTGGCGCATTACAACGGGCAGGACGAAGACCTTCTGGATCTGGTCGTGAAGCACGGTCACGATCAGGGCATCGAGGTATACGGTAACGTGCGACTGAGCCACTGCCTGAACGCGGAACGCGTTCCCGATTGCCCAGGAGTCGTGAATTTCTGTCACTACAACTCGATCAAGAAGGATTTCAGAAGCTGGGCGTTTCATGCCTACCTGATCGAGCTATTCGAGGATATCCTCGAAAAAGGCATCGACGGCATCAGCCTCGATTTCGAACGTAAGGCTCCCTTTTTTCCTCCCGGAACGCCCGAGGAGGAGAAGCTCGATTCCTGTCTGTGGTTCATGCGAAAAATCCGCAAACTCACGGATAGACCGGTCATCGTCCGCGTCGCTCATGAAGAGGAGAAGGGCCGCGCCCAGGGACAGGATCCGATCACCTGGATGAAGGAAGGATTGGTCGACGTGGTCATACCGGGCACACACAACCACGAGCCGGATTCGCTGGATTGGACCTTCGATCGTTTTCTGACCGGTGCGAAAGCATCGCCGCGGCCGTGCAAAGTCTGGCCCCAGGTCTGGCCTACGGGCACGGGATGGGAAGACGGAGATACGGCCAAAAAGCATACCTCCGAGGCCGTCATTCTGCGTACACGCGAGTTGATCGACCAGGGCGCGGACGGAGTCTACTATTTCAATTTCTGCTGCTACGGCAAGGATGGGCAATTATTCCAGCAGGACGATCGCTATACGTTCTCAAATCTGAAGTTATGAATGGGCGAGCTGGCCCGATGAACGTGACAGGGCGCCGTAAGCGACTTCCCCACTTTGTCCGGCCCTTGCAAGCGCAGCATTTCCGTCCGCCTCGAGAGTTGCGATACAAGGATCCTGGGCCGCTTCCCCGCCGGAATCAAGTTTGTGGGCTTAATAAAATCTTGCCATGGGGCGAGCAAAAAGTGGGAAATCTCGTTGGTGGCAGTTTAGACAACATATAAAGGGTCTGTCCCGAACGGCGCGAAGATAAGCTCATATGGATGGTAGCATGGGATCTTCGTGATAGCTGACCTGTGAATGACGAATTCCGGAGCTGATTCTATTCATTTATAAAAAATCATTGGTCATTTGGGTATTTCGTCATTCTCGGATCCGAAAGGGACCTTATCCTCGCGCCATTCGGGTCTGTCCATAACATGTGGAATGCAGGAAAATGGGGAAAATGTTGACGTGGGGGGCTCTGTAGTAGCATGTTGTATGGGAATTCGGAGCGCATTATGGACTTGAGTTGCGAGATGCCGGTGGGCTCCGACCGGGTTTTGAATTGTTGCAGAAACGGCCGAACCAAACGGAGACACCTCATGAACTCTCGAATCTTGCGATGGACTGTTGCCGGCACGCTGATTTTTCTCTCGATCGTGGCAGCACCCGTTGATGCCGCCAATGTCGTTTATAATATTCCGTTTTTCACCGGGGCCGATGCGGGCGTGGGGGACGACCAACCGGGCGTATTTACGGATGCAAACGGCGCGAACTGGCAATGCGTTCGGGGAAGTGGTATCGCCAACGGGTTTGACGCCATGTTGCTGAATAGGTGGTCCGACGCTCGAAATCGCTGGGAATCGCCCGGTTTCGCGGCAGCGAGTTCGGCCTACGAGGCCGGGCCCTGTCTGTATTCCACCGCAGATCAGACCGATTCCATCATCGTTTTCTCGGCGCCGGTTGCGGGCGAGTACTCGATGAGCGGGACCCTGTTTTTGAATGGGACAAATCTGAATTCGGTGGGCGAAGTGAAGATCCGCGCGGACATTTTTCATCAAGGATGCGGTCTCTCCACCGTCGGGGTGGAAGTTGCGCGGTTCGCCTATAACGCCTTTTTCGGACAGCCGAACCATACCGAGTGGAACCTGGGGCTCGAATCCGCCCTTGCCGCGATAGATATGCAGGCAAATGACCGACTTCTAATCAGATGCCGCAAAGTGGGCACCGCGGGTGAACTTCGCGGTGATATCAGCGGGGTGACCATCACCGGACCTGACGTGGATATTCCAGCGATTACCAATCTCCTGGCGCATGCCGCGTCGCTGACACTTGCTAGCCAGGCCGGCACCGAATATACGATTCAGTCCGAAAGCGCACTGGCGGCAGGGACCTGGACCGACACGCAGATTCTATCAGGATCGGGCTCCGACATGACCATTCTTGTAGATGCGGCTGCGAGCGCGAACAACAGCTACCGCTACACGACCGGACAAAGGCGGCGGACGGTCACCTGGTTCTCCGGACCGGATCTCGGGGTTCTGGACGGCGAGGAACCGGACCCCGGGTTTGTCGATGTCGACGGCGGCACCTGGCGGCACCACCGAAACAGTCCGTGGGGAAACTACTCTGGCATGCGTACCCAGCAGTGGAGCAGTGTGAGAGAACGCTGGGAATCGACCAGTCTCACGGGCTCGAGCGAAGCGTTCGAAAACGGGCCTTTAATCAACGCAAACCAGCCCACGCTGTGGACCGGAGGCAATCAAGCAGACGCGATCCTGATTTACACGCCCAACGTTCCTGCCGGCGGCGGAAATTACAGCTTCAATGGGATCCTTGAGCTCGATGCCACCGACACCGCACACGGCATTCGCGCCCAAGTCATGCACTACGATGCTGCAGGAGCTTCTACGCTCCTGTATTCCTTCAGCAGCGGCACCAGCACCTTTGATGTGGGTCTCGACCTGGGCGAGGAAACCAACCTGCAGAACATCGCAATGTTGCCAGGCGAGCGGCTGGGCCTCGGCTTCCGCAAAGTGTTGTCCGATGGATACGTGGAAGGACGTCTTTACGGCGAGGATCCCGTTACGATTATCGGGCCGCCCTCGCCGCCGATCCCGTTCCATGCCGTGAGCGGTGGCGATGCGCCGGGATTCTCCTTCGCGAGCCAGGCCGGAGCCGAATATAGCCTGCAATGGACGACCAACAAAGTGACGGATGGCTGGTGCCCGATTCCCAGTGTCGCCATCGGCACCGGTGCCGACCTGGTCGTCTTCGATGCCAACCACTCCTCGCAGGCGACCTACCGGGTGATTGGAAAACTGCCGTAGTGCAGATAATGCCGCTCACATTGAGCGCGTCTGCACTTCGTCGGCACACTTCGTCGTGTACATATAGTCCAGTACACTTAGTCGGACTAGGTGTGGAGACTAAGTGTACGACCACGTGATCTTATTTTTTCGGTTCGACTACGCTTTCCAGGCTCAATTCCTGCCGCGCTGATATGGTCTATTCACGAGCCGCTCATTCGCCGTACGGCGGGGACCGCCGTCTCCATGTTCTGCCCGCCGTGCTCGAAAATGAATTGATCATTACGCGGCCATTAGTCAGAACATCGACATTCTCAATGTCCAACATCTCTTCCCTTGGACATTCGAAATTGAGCATTCGATATTGGACATTCCGGAAAGAAACTGGGGGAGTATATGAGCTTGCGGCTTAGGGTTCCGGTTGGGCTCCGCTACACGGGTCAGATACCCGTGCTAGGGGAGAGGCTGCTTGATTGACCAGGCTTCGGGCCAGGGGTAGCGCTCGCTGGTTCCATCGGGGTCGGGCCGGAACGACTCGGCATGGCCGTCCACCAGGACCATGTTGAGTTGATCCAGATGGCGTAAGGCATCGTGATCCAAGGATGGATGGAACGGGTCGAGCATCCACTGATAGAATTCTATGCCGCTCTGATAGCCAATCCATGCCCGCCCGGCATTCTGCGACCGCGATAGCGAAAGCATCCATCTCCGGTAGTCGAACACCCAGACTGTCCGGCCTGGATTCGAGGTGTCGATCAGGTAGTTGGGCAGGTACGGGCCGCCCTGCACTTTCCCGGTCACAGGAGGAACAATGACGGATGATGTCCCGGAACCATGCACTGCGTTGATCGAATATCCGCCGGTGCTGCCGAGCGGGTAATCTGCCTCATCATATCCTGCGTGGAAATAATAGTCCCAGGGCTGATATTCATCCGGATATTTTTTGCCCTGAAATGCGGGACAGTTCAGCGTCGTGGGCGCGATGTACGATCCCTGCTCCAGATCCTGCGCCCAACTGATGTAGAAGGGAAACCTTCCGTCCTGATCCTGGGTACGGATCCGAAGTCCGATCCCAATCTGGTGGAGATTCGAGAGGCAGTAGGTGCTCCAGGCCCGGTCGCGGGCTTGCCGGACCGCCGGCATCAGCAGGGCGGCAAGGATGGAAATGATGGCGATGACAACGAGGAGCTCGATGAGGGTGAAGCCGCCGGTTCCGCGTTTTTCGTCAACCGAGCGCCGTGTTTCACTCATTGCGTTCATTTCAGAAGAAAATAGACCTATTTCAGGAATATGACGAGGGTTTTCAAGCCGAAAACATGGGGAACCATGGCTGGGCACTTGGTTGGACGTCCAGGTTTCGGGTTTCTGTTCGGCCTTCGGCCACGGTGTTCGATTCTCGGGGCTCGCGGCCGCAAATTGCACGGCTGATTGAGGTGTACTCAGAAACAAAGTTTCAGGGCTGCCACAAATCGCGCCGCGCCATCGAAGTTTTCAGGTACGAGAGTCCCCCCTTCGTCACGAGCTTTGTCGAAAACAGGACCGACGAAGCTCCCGACGAAGGGAGAGATTCTCAAACAAGGTTTACGGGAGCAAGGTTGGTCAGAAAATGTCGAAAATCGAAGGTCGTGATGGACATTCGAAATTGAGCATTCGATATTCGACATTTCTGTGACCCGAACCGTGGGATCCCCGTGCTACGCAACCTTTGCCACACACACTCGAACCTCGCACTCGTCCCTTTCCCGAGGCTCTGCATACGGGTCACACCCGTGCCACAAAAACGGCCGGTTCCGCGCTTTCGCGTGGAACCGGCCGGGTAATTCAATTTCGTTGATGTGCAGTCTTATCGACGGCGCATCCGAAAGGCCACGATCGTCATGCCCAATCCGATCAGCGCGATCGAGGAGGGCTCGGGAATGACATCGCCGGTGATGGTGAGGGCATCTGCACCATATAATTGCCCATCTACATGTCCGGCACTTCCTACTTTGCGGAATCCGAATCCAAGGCGTTCACCAGGCAATACCAAAATGTCCTGAAGACCGGATTCGGCGCCCAAATCAAGCGCCTGGTCACTGGTGTCGCCGCCACTCGTGAACGAATACAATGTCGCGTAAGGAGCGCCGGACGCATTGTAATGAATCACCTGTGCACGAATCCCACCCGTGGTATCGGTCGCATCGAGTACAAGCGTGCCATCGAAACTGTAAAGGCCACCGGCCAGCGGGGGAGCCGGCGTGAAAATCATGGTCGCGTCCGCTTGATTTCCATCAGACAAGAGTGTCGGCTGCGTTCCATCTTGCGCCGGTCCGTCCAGAAACGCCTCACTCGAACCTACGCCACTGGTGGATTCCCAGCGCATTCTCGCGGAACTCCACTGCTGCGTGCGCATGCCAGAGTAGTTTCCCCACGGACTGTTTCGGTGGTGCCGCCAGGTAGCTCCGCCGAAATCTTCGAATCCCGGATCAGGCTCCTGGCCATCCGCCACGCCGATATCCGGTCCGGAGAACCAAGGCACCTGGTAGGCGTGGATCGTAGCACTCGCCTGACTCGCTATGCACAGCCCGGCGATCGCAATTATTACTTTCAAAGCATTCTTCATAATTTACCTCTCTACTGGTTCGATGTACTTCAGTCACCAATCAACGCGTCAAAAAAACATATTTCAAGGACACGCCACCTGCCGACACATACGCTAGCAAGAGCCCGGCACACAGTCCAGCACTATTTTGGAGCATTTTGGAAATTTCCGGACAAATTATTCGATTTCCCCGACTTTTTCGGATTTGTGGGGACTGGGACTGGAATTGGGGACCGGGATTGGACCCCCTTTCTCATTTTCGCACCTCCTCATCTCTCCTCTTAATCCCTCCTCCTCATCGAGATTCATTTGGCCGGAATGTCGCTGACACTGTCGCTCCGATGTGGTCCATTCCAAGTTGACCTTCTAGGCCCAAGTTACTCAGAAATTCGACATTTGAAATTCGGTATTCGGGTTTCATTCGTCATTGGGTATTTCGTCATTCGTAATTATAAGTAGGAGATGACAGACATGAATGAACCGTTGTTAGAAACCGTGGACGTCTTCCTGCCGGGGCGGGGCGAGGAGTTATGTCAATCGCCGGAGTATGACTGGGAGCGGATCGGCTTGGTGGAAGGACATTTCTTCCGGAACACCAAGGGGAGCGGGGAGATCCGCATTCTACTGAAGGCCGGATCGGACGAGGAGCGGAAGTTGATCCACGGGACGGAAAACGTGGATCTGCAGCCCGATGGGTTATGGTTCCACGATTACAGGGGCATGTTCGGCATTCACACGCCGGGAATGATTGTCACATCGAAAGGGACCGTAATTGCAACGGCGATCCGCCGGCACGACTCCATGTCGGACGGCGGACACGAGGGCGACATACTGACTTCGCGCAGTGAGGACGACGGGAAGAGCTGGTCCCGGCAGGAATGCATTTTCCAGGAAGCGGGTACCCTCGTTTACATGGGCCCCGTTTTTGAAGACCGCACCACCGGAACGAGCTTCATCTCCTACTGGAAAATTCCGGCCAAAGTCAGAGACGACACTGGGTTTTTCAAAGACTATGCGGCTGCCGGCGGCGGCTTTTACCTGTTGAAGAGCACCGACGAAGGGAAAACCTGGTCGGAACCGATCCTGATCAATCCGGCGAAAAATGATGCCGGCTGGATGGCCTGGAATAACAATAGTGTCCACGGAATTCAGCTTGCCGGGGGAGCCTGCGCGGACCGGCTGGTGATCCCTGCCTTTTTCTTCAAGGCGGGCGAACCCGGATACGTCGAAGGCATTCGCGGGGGACTTTTGTTGAGCGACGATCACGGCGAGACCTGGCGCGCCGGAGCGGTCCTGAAAGAAGGTTCGGACGAAGTGTCTCTGGTGCAAACCGGCGACGACGAGTTGTACATCAGCCACCGCATGAATTCGCTGGCGACCGGGAAACGCCACTATGCTCGAAGCACCGACGGCGGGGAAACACTCAGCGAAGAGGGCGAACATGCGGATCTCGCCTGTCGCGGATTGCATGTGGGCCTGGTCGGATATGGCGGAGGAAAGGAAGGCGCCTCCAAACTTCTTCTGTTTTCCAATCCACCGAGTTTGTACATGGCGATCTCGTCCAGCCGGGACGCCGGCGCGACTTGGTCAGAACCGAAGCTGCTGCATGACACCGGCAAAGCGCGCTACAGCGACCTTGCGGTAACGGATGACGGAACCATTCTCTGCCTCTTCACCAACGGCGCGGTGCGAGACAGTGAGAAAATCAGCGTCGCACGGTTCAACCGGGACTGGCTGGAATCGTAGCCTCGAGAAATTTCGGATTGATTTCCATGTAGCGGAAGTCGCCCGGACTTCCGATCGGCGACGCAAAAGCCCGACAGAGTAAAATCATCCGTGGTATCGAAATCCAATCGAAGAAAATCAACCACGAAATACACGAGGCAGCAAAGCCGCAACCAAACGACATGAACCACGGAGTCCGCGGAGCCAATAGGAAATCATTCTGCCTCCTCCAGCGGAATTTGGGGAAGTGAAGCCTGAGATTCATGCATCAGATCAACCGCAACCCCGGCATCCGCGGGTCGGCTTTGCCATCCGTGGGCTCATCCTGAGGAGCCGATGGTGGCGAATGAATCCGGTTTGCTGCTCACTGCGGAATGAATTCCGCGCTACCGACAGCGCATTGCCGTGGGCAACCATCCGTTCATGATTGCGGGACAGTGATCATTTGATTGACGGCGATATCCTGGACGGCCTGAGTGCTTCCGCCGGGCCAGGTGATTTCGATGTCCACCGGCTCATCGTGATTTCCGAGACCGAAGTGAAGCACGAGGTCGTTGTAGTTTCGCTGTCCGGTTCCGCCCTCCACCTGCCGGCTTAGGGTTCGGCCCTGCACGTCGATTCGCGCCTGGGCGCCGATGGCGTCCTTGTTCACTGTTGTGCCGTTGCCTACCAGCTTGATCTTCAACCAGTGAAAAGCGCTGCCCTGGTTTTCGTAGAGTCTCCCTTCCGTAACCAGGTCGAGGTCGCCGTCGTTGTCGAAGTCTCCCCAGCCTGCCTGCTCGCTGCGTGGAAGACCACCCAGGCTCTCCTGTCCGGTTACGTCGGTGAAGTTGAAGGCACCGTCGTTGCGATAAAGAACCGGATGGTTGGGAGTTGAGGCGGGGCAAACGGCAAAGTCGAGCGCGACCGTCATGAAGAGATCGAGATCCCCATCGTTGTCATAGTCTGCCAGAGCCGGACTTGCATAGGACTCCTGGTAGTGCAGGCCGGCGGTGGCCGCCATGTCCGTAAAATTCCAGCCCGGTCCCCCATCGTTGCGCAGGAACTGTGATTCGGGCTGGGTGCCGCCACCGGTGAAACAGCTGTCGTGGGCGAAATTGCTCACGAAGAGATCGAAGTCGCCATCGTTATCGAGATCCCCCCATGCCGAACCAATGGTGTGGGCCGATCCGCCCGATCCGCCCGCGCCGACCGACGTCGCGATATCGGTAAAGGAGAATGAGCCGTTGTTTCGCCATAGCATGTTGTCTTCCAGGCGATAATTCGACACGTAGACATCGAGATCTCCGTCTTGGTCCCAATCACAGGGCGCTACGCCGCGTCCCGGCCGGAACGAGCCGGGCTCTTGCCAGACGATCGTGAAAGAGGCGCCGCTGTTGCCGCGCAGAATTACGTCTGCCTGGTACGCCGGGTCCTCGTATCCGCCGATGTAGAAGTCCAGGTAGGAATCGCCGTTGAAATCGCCGTAGCAAAATCCCAGGCTGGACTGCATCGGAAGGATTGGAAACGAAACGAACGTGAAGCTTGCCCCGGCATTACTGAGGTACACCCCGCGGGTCTGCGGAGCGCCGTCGCGCCAGGTGTAGGTATCGAGGAATCCGTCATTGTTTACGTCACCCCAGCCCAGCGCAGGCGTGCTGCCGAATGGAGTAAAAAAGGCACCGTTGTTGTTCTTCCAGATCTGGCTCCCATCGGCGATGTCGGAATATCCGTCGTTATTGAAGTCGCCCCAGGCCACGGCACCGATACTGAGGCCCGAAATTTTTGCAGCGGTCACATCGGCGAACGCGGGGGGAGTTGAAGGAGGCGGGCCGTTAACGATTGTCTGAAATTCCTGGGCACGATAGTTTTTCTGCGCATCGTAGCCGAACGGGTCAAAGGTGACCTCATTTGAACCTGAGCCCTTTACGATGACCGGGAGATCCAACCAGTCAGGGCCGGACTCGTACTGCAGTCGATAGCGCTTGCCTGCCTCGGTCGGAAACGAAAATCCGGTTGTGTCCTGCAAACGTACTTCCGTGAGAGGGATGACGCCGGCGCCGGCCGCCGCCGAGATGATGACCCCGCTCACATCGGTGCGAAGATTGCCCGGGGCCCCGACCTTCCGAGTGGTGATGGCGATCCGCTCGCCCTGGTTGACCGGAAAATTCACAAGAGCGGCGTCGGCGCCCAGGTCCCAGGCTCCATCGGTACCGGCGGGAGCATTGAATTGGAAGCTCTGGATCACGGTGCCCGGCCCGGTGGGGCCGGACGGGTACCGAATCACCTCCGATCGAATCTTCACCGGATCCGCCGAGTCGCCCGAATCCAGTCCGGTCCCGTCAAACGCCATCGTTCCGCTGACCGCGGCGAATCCATCGCCGCGAACCGTGTACATCATGATCGAGTTGACCTGGTTATCGCGGGTATAGAGAATCGCGCCGGACTCGTAGCGGATAGACCTGTGAACACCGGGATTCCACTCCCCGTTGCCGGCATCCCACGAATTGGAGATCAGGTTTTCGAAGCGGCTGAAGTCGCTGGTCCGCAAGCTTCGCCACCGGCTGCCATCGGGCTTCACGCAAATTCCGAATGCGTCCGCCTCCGGTCCGGTGAAGAAGGGGATTGGGTAATACTCCGCGATGGAAGATACCTGAACTGCGAGTGCGACCCCGACCATCACCGCCGCGGTGCGCCGCGTTGGCTTAGGACGGAGCCGGACGCAGCCACGAAGGGCGAAGCCGCGGCGGGGCGTGAAACGGTTGTCATACATGTCACAACTCGTTCTCAAGGCGCGTTAATGAACGGGCGGATGCGAAGGGTCGACCAGTGGAATCCGAGCGCTGCCTCCCACTTGTCGAGCTCGTCGTTTGCGGCCTTGATTGCGTCCTGGTAGGCGGGCTTGCCGCCCCCTTGAAGCACCCAGAGGGAATGGTCTCCCAGGGCCAGTCCGTCGTAGATCCAGTATCCCCTCGTGTTCACCGCCATGTGAAAGAGGTTTTCGGCAACTACATCGTGATGGACGCCGATGATATTCAGCCCCAGCACCATTTCGGCATCGGCATTCCATTGTGCAAGGAGTGCGAGGTGGCGTTGGACATGCATGGGAAAATTGCAAAGGGAAGAGAACCCGTTGGGATCGAGACCCGAGTGCCAGCCGCGGCCGTACGTTTTTTCGGAGAACACGAGCGCCGGGTTTCCCGGTTCTCCCCATCCGAGCGTGGTGCCGATATAGAAGGGCGAAACGTCGCGCTCGGGGGTCAGGTTTACATTGTCGAGCACGTATCCTCCCATGGGAAGCCCCGGAACAATGGCCTGCACCGTATCGTACACGCCCTGAGCGAGGGCTTCTCCGATTTCAACGGCAGCAACGCGGTATGCGGCAACATCCGCCGGATCGCCGAGATCGATATCCCCCACCGTGATGCCGAGGTGATTGGCGACCTGCTGGATACAGTCGGTACAATAACAGGCATCCGGATACTGGCTGACGTCGCCTCCGTACATTTCGGTGTCCATGAAGAGTCCGCCGATGTTCGGCTGCCCCACGATCAACTCGGCAATCTTGATGCAGCAGCGCTCGACTTTCTGTGTCCAGAAATTCTCGTCCATCGGACAGGGAGTATTTGCGTAAACGGTGCCGGTGAGACCCACGTACGGGTTGTCAACACTCCATCGGAGCCGGTCGCCGGTGCCCCACCACTCAATCATGGGATAGTAAATCATACCTCGTGCGAAAGTCTCCGGTTGCCAGAGGTTGAAGACTGCGAGCTGACCGGGACCCAGTTCCATCTGCTCCTTGGTGGGTAAATTCGAGCCGGGGTCATACAGGTGCCCGCACATCCCGACCAAGGCGCCGTTCATCCCGGCTGCCAGCATGTTGTCGAGCATTGTAATGTCATTTGACAACCCGATGTGGGCTGCCCGGATCAAGCCGTCCGCGGGCGGCAGATTTCCGGAGCCTACTTGAACCACGCGATACGTTTTCTGAGTGCTGTATCCTGTCGCGTCGTAGGCGGATAAGACGCCGCCGGTGCCGCGGAGAATACCGGAGGCGACTGTCCACACCACGCCGGCGCCAGTGGTGGAGTATTCGAGTTGGTAGAACCGGTCCGCGACACTCTGGAAACTAAGCGCAACGGTTCCCTCCCGCGTCATTGACGCGATGGCCATTGGGACCACAGGTTCATTTGCGAGAATGATCCGAAGCGGGTCCGGTCCCCCAAGATGGGCCACCCCATCTACCCCACTGGGATCCTCCAAGGTGTAGAAATGGATGGCAACTCGGTCCCCCGCATCGAGAGTGAAATGGTTGCATCCGGGATCCGGGCTGATCATCCACAGCTCATGGGTCAGCGGGCCGGCCGGGCTGTAGGCTACCGGATGGAACGCCGGTGCCCCGCCCGCGGCAGGAAATATCTGTATCAGGATCCTGGGCCGTTCGCCGCTGATCTGCAGGGTCCCCTCGAAACGGTAGATCCCGGTATAGGGAACCAGAAACGTAATTGCGGGGTGCTTTTTCTGGTCTGTCGCGGCGGGATGATGAAGCTCCGGACCCGGCTCGTAGCTTCCCTGGTGCGGAAGGGATTGGCTTCCGGTGGAATTGCTCATGACCCAGCGCGATTCTCCGGCGATCCATTTCATCGGCACGGCGCTGGCGTAGGTCAGGCCGAGAAACTGGAGCCCAATCAGGCGCCACTCAGCACCGTTGGCATCGGTATATACACCGGATGCATCGGCTTCGGGTCCAGTGAACCACGGGACTGTGTAGGTGATCTCGGCGGTGGCCGACAGGACGGAGAGGCCCAGGCACAGGAAGGCGGCAAAGGAGATGGAGCATCGCATATTTGGGACCGCATGCTTGTACATAGTTTAGTTCGCAGTTCTGCGAGCTTTTGGAGTGCGCCGGCAGAACGAAGTCGGAGCGATAGCGGAGACCCCGGCGAATGCCGGGGCGGCGACGGCGCACTCCAGAATTTGTGACGGTTTCACGCGAATAAATTACTGTACTCTACAAACTGCGTACTCATCACGGCGTCGCCTCAATCAGCCGGTACGATCTCAGCGCATCCACACCGGCATCATCATAAAAAAACAGCGTCGAACCGGTGCCGACAAGGACACTGGGAAGCTCGACCCAGGGCCCCGAGAATAAATCCGTCGTGTACTGCGCCACGTAGTTGATTCCTTCCTGACTGTCGAAGGCGATGAGCACCGCGTCATCGGCGGCTACCGGCGTAACGATGATCGGCTCCAGTCCGTCGGGTGCGGAAATCGTAATGCCCGATAGATCCGCACGCATGTTCCCGGCCACGCCCACCTTTCTCGCATTGATTGCGATCCGCTCGCCGGCAGCGACGGGAATGCCCTGCAGTTCGGGACCGGAACCCAGGTCCCATGCAGGATCCTCGTTTCCAAGGGACGCGTTGTAGAAAAGATTTGCCAGGATCAACCCGGCGCCAGTCGACCCCGCCGCAAATTTCCAAACTTCGGCCCGGATCTTTACTTCCTCGCCCGCGTCGAGTGAATTCAAACCGGCTCCGTCGAATTGCAGCGTTCCGGTGATGCTGAGGGTGCCATCGAACGGAACCGTAAAAACAATGGCTACATCCCGTTGATCTGACTGGGTGTAGAGATTCGGGCCCGCCTCATATCGTTCCTGCCGGAATCCCGACAGGTTCCACTCAATGTTACCGGCATCCCACGTAAGCGGAAGCAGCGCATCGAATGTGGCACCCAAAACAACCATGGCCTGCCACGTGGCACCGTTGATGCCTGAATAAACACCTGATTCGCCGTCCGCGGCTCCGGCGTCCGGTCCTGTGAAGTAGGGGATGCTGTAGTTCAGGTTGGCGTTCGCCACGATGGTCGAAACGGCGAGCAGAACTGCCGTGAGAGTGAATGCGCGCTTGAATCGTTTATTCATGGATTTTTCGAGCTTATTTGAACAACGGACCTCGTACTATAGCATGCAACCCGTCGCAAGGCCACCCATGGAACTGGCATATTCAGGCCGATTCCCGGCCCGTGCGGCAGGGAGCTCCAGGTGCCGCGTCGCCTCTCCACAGCAAGATCCCCCGCTCTTGCGGCGGGAAGCCTCGGGTTGCGAAGCCCCTAAAGAGAAAACTAAAAAGTCATCCTGGTGCCCTGATGGAGCGGTAAGAGAGCGAAACACTTGTCCGCTCCGTTCGGGCTCACCTGCACCTTCTTGCTGCGGGTTAGGGGCTTCGCAGCCTTATGGTCCCGCCCACAAACCGAAGGTTCCGATCCAATCGGGAGAACGAGGATTCATTGACAGCTATGGGAATTCAATACGCACCTCGTCCAGCATCACATGCCCGGAAGGAAGAAGGCTGGGATCCGCGATGTATTCCTCTCCGGCGCGGAGCCGGTGCAGATCGTCCTTCAGTTTCTCCAGGGGCACGACTTCAAGCGGAAACAGAACGAAGATAATATCGACATTCAGGTCGCCGAGCACGTCGCCAATCTCGCCCCAGCCGTACGTCTCGGTCCGGTCGTGTCTGGATCCCATGCAA
>Ga0310123_10002178_pt1 | contig 15796 bp, 11 predicted proteins | sample CB6_AW_1057_MG_FD_203505 | JGI IMG/M metagenome (GOLD analysis project Ga0310123, IMG submission 203505) | Marine microbial communities from Western Arctic Ocean, Canada - CB6_AW_1057 | ecosystem: Environmental > Aquatic > Marine > Oceanic | place: Canada: Western Arctic Ocean | collected... | reverse complement strand
CAGATCAAGGACCAGGGCGTTGCGTCTCCGGTGGCCGACTGGCCAACGAAAAGGCGTTGGGTCAGCGAGGCGATGGACCGGTTGCTGGAGGCCGGGTACCACGTCTCCAGCGGTAACGAGATGGTTAGCGACCTCGAGACCGACCGCTTTGTTTACCGCGACAATCTCTTCCGCGGATCCGACATCCTGGCGCTGGGCGTTTCCAGCTTCGGACACTTCCAGGGCGTGCACTACCAGAACCTGGATGCGATCGAGGAGTATCAGGCGGCGGTGACTGCGGGCGGCCTGCCGATCAACCGGGCCCTGCGACCCAGTGATGCTCAGCGGCTGATCCGGGAGTTCGTCCTGCAACTCAAGGAAGGTGCGGTCGATACTGCAGCCCTGGACGCGAAGTTCAGCACCCGGACACTGGAGGAGTTTTCCGAGGCGCTGGCGAACCAGCAGCGGGCCGGTTACCTCGAGATCGACGGCGACCATGTGCGGTTGACACGCAAGGGGCTGCTGCAGGCCGATAGCCTGCTGCCGGAGTACTTCGAGCCGGAGTACCGGCGAGTTCGCTACACCTAGGGACGGGTGCCACAGGGAAGGCCGTGAATCCTCAAGACGAACTCAACGCCCTGGTGGGGCTCTTTGGCGACGGCACGCGGCTGGTCCGCGCCGCCGAACACGTCCCGGGCGCACTGACGCCGGATCCGTACAAGCAGATGCTGGTCCACGATCAGCATATGACCGTGACGATGGAGGAGCACTACGCGAGTCCGGTCGAGGTGCGGATCATCGACCAGGTCGACCGCGACGGTCTGTACTGTCGCAAGATCGTCCTGCTGAAGGCGGGCACGGACCAGGTGGTACAGTTCGGCATCGTCCGCTTCAATTTTCACTATGTCACGCAGGAAGTTCGGGACGAAATCGTGGAGGGGCAGACCCCTCTGGGCCGCGTGCTGATCAATCACAACGTGTTGCGACACATCGACCTGGGCGCGATCCTGCGGGTCACCGTCGGAGACGAGTTGGCCGAATTGCTGCAGGTGGAATCCGGCACGGTGACCTACGGCCGTCTGGCGACGATTTTCTGCAACCAGCACCCGGCCGTCGATCTGCTCGAGATCCCCGCCCCGCTGCAGGGAACCGGCTAGGGTGATGAAGACACTCGAGCAATTGAGCACTGACAGTGCCGACGTGGTGGTGATCGGAGGCGGCCCGGCCGGTGCCACGGCCGCCGCGTTGCTGGCCGAGGCCGGACACTCGGTCGTGGTCTTCGAACGTGAGGCCGTGCCGCGATTCCACGTCGGAGAATCGCTGGTGCCGGCTACTTACTGGACCCTGAAACGGCTGGGCCTGATCGAGCGGCTCAAGGCCAGTGCCTATCCGGTGAAGTTCAGTGTCCAGTTCGTCACCGAAAAAGGAAAAGAGACCCAGCCGTTCTACTTCGACACCTTCGAGCCTCACGAGAGCTCCCAGACCTGGCAGGTCTGGCGAGACGACTTCGACCGGATGTTGCTGGAGTGTGCCGAGGAACGGGGTGCGGAGGTCTTCAGTGAGGCGCAGGTGACCGAGGTGCTCTTCGAAGGAGATCGTGCAAGCGGGGTGCGGGTGCGTGCTGCCGGTGCCCAGGGCGGAGAGGGCCGGGTGGTCAGGTCGCGTGTCGTGATCGACGCCAGCGGGCTCTCCGCGTTTCTGGCCAGCCGCATGAAACTCAAACAACCGGACCCGCATCTGAAGAAGGGGACCGTCTGGGGCTATTTCCGCAACGCCCGGCGTGACGAGGGGCGAGACGAGGGTGCGACGATCATCCTGCAGACCGAGGGCAAGCGGTCGTGGTTCTGGTACATCCCCCTGCCCGACAACATGGTCAGCGTCGGCTGCACCGGCAGCCTGCGGTACATGTTTCCCAAGGGTGGCGGTGATCCCCAGGCGTTGTGGGAACGCGAAACCGCTCGCTGTCCGTCCATTCAGAATCGCCTGGCCGACTCAACACGAGAGGGGCCGCTGAGGACAACTCGCGACTTCAGCTACAAGGCCTCACAGGCGGCCGGAGACGGATGGGTCCTGGTCGGCGACGCGGTGGGTTTCATCGACCCGGTGTATTCCACCGGAGTGTTTCTGGCGTTGAAGTCGGCCGAGATGGCCGCTGATGCGATCATCGACGCCCTGGCCGACGAGGACGTGTCGGGCCAGGTCCTGGGGCGATGGAAGGGCGAATTCGACGAGGGCGTGATGCACTTCCAGAAGCTCGTGTATGCGTTCTATACACCCGGCTTCAGCTTCGGGTCTCTGCTGCGTGAACATCCCGAGTGCATCGGGCACCTGGCCAACATCCTGATGGGCAATGTCTGGGAACCGGGCGTGGGGTCGCTGTTCGAGGCGATGGGCGAGGTGGTGCCACCCCGGGACGATGATCCTGCGATGATGCAACCGGCAAGCGAGGGGGCCTGAGGCATGACGAACCCGAGTGGATCCACGGCCGTGTGGAGACGGAGAGTGTTCTGGCTGAGCGTGGTGGTGCTGGTGGCGGTCCAGCAGTACTCCGGTTTCTGGGACTCCAGGACGCTGGTCTTGGATTTCCTGCCGGCTCCGTTGTTCTACCAAGTCGTTGTTTCGCTGCTGGCCGTGGTCCTCTGGTGGGTGGGAACCGTTGTGGCCTGGCCCGATGACGTGCCATCCGGTGCCAACGATGCGGAGGTCGGCGGTGAGATGGCGTCGCGGGAGGACGGGTCGTGACACAGTTGGGGATCATCACCGGCTACCTGGTATTGCTGCTGGGGTTGGGGGGCCTGGCAGCGAGGATGTCTCGGGGCACCAGCCGCGACTTCCTGCTGGCCAGCCATTCGATCGGACCGGTGCTGCTGTTGATGTCGCTGTTCGGCACCACGATGACGGCCTTCGCGCTGGTGGGCTCCACCGGCAAGTCGTACCAGTTGGGTATCGGCGTCTATGGCCTGATGGCCTCGTCGAGTGGAATTGTTCACTCGCTGTGCTTCTTCGTGATCGGCGTGAAGCTGTGGAAGCTCGGACAGAAACACGGTTATACGACCCAGGTCGAGTACTTCCGCGACCGGTTGGGATCCCACGCGTTTGGCTACCTGTTGTTCCCAGTCCTGGTGGGGCTGGTGATCCCCTACCTCCTGATGGGGGTGCTGGGGGCGGGTGCCGTAATCAATGGAGTGACGCAGGGGACGTTTGAGGAACTGTTTGAGTCGGCTGACCACGGAGTGCCCTCGTGGCTGGGATCCCTGGTCATCTGCCTGGTGGTACTGGGATACGTGTTCACCGGCGGCATGCGCGGCACGGCCTGGGCGAACACGTTTCAGACGACGGTGTTCATGGTGCTGGGCGTGGTGACCTTCGTTGTGATCGCGCGTGAAATTGGCGGAGGCGACAGTTTTCTGGAGAGCCTGCAGGGGGCGACCGCTCGCGTGCTGGAGTCTCATCCCGAGAAGCTGGTGATGAAGCCTCACCCGCTGTTCTTTCTCAGCTTCCTGCTGATCCCGCTCTCGGCCGGCATGTTTCCTCACCTGTTTCAACACTGGCTCACCGCCCGCAGTGCCTCGGCGTTCAAGCTGCCGGTGATCGTGCACCCGTTATTCATCCTGATCGTCTGGGTCCCCTGCGTGATGGTCGGTGCCTGGGCGACGGCGGCAGTGGTCGATGGTCAGCAGGTGTTTGCCACCCCGCCGAACAACGTCAACACGGTGCTGCCGATCATGGTGGCGAAGGTCGCCGGGCCGGTCCTCTCGGGGCTGCTATCGGCCGGGATCCTGGCCGCGGTAATGTCGTCGCTGGACAGCCAGTTCCTGTGCCTGGGCACGATGTTCACCAACGACATCGTGTTGGCAAGGCGAGATGAGGACCACGCGGTTGACGACGCCCGGGTGGTGCAGCTGGCCCGGTGGTTCATTGTGGCGATTGTTGCTGTGACTTACCTGTTGAGCCTGGGAACTCCGGCTGCGATCTTCGATCTGGGCCTGTGGTGTTTCGCGGGGTTCTCGGGACTGGTACCGCTGGTAGTTGCCGCGTTGTACTGGCGACGGTTGACCAAGTGCGGTGCCACCGCCAGCGTGGTGGCCATGGTCGTCACGTGGCTGGCGCTGTTTTTCGGGGACATGGGAGGCTACCCGCCGGATCCTCGCTACAAGTTCCTGGAGATGTTACCGGTGGCAGCGATCGTTATCGTTCCGACGCTGGTCCTGGTTGTGGTTTCCCTGTTGACGCGTCCACCGGACGACTCGGTGCTGGCCAGGTTCTTTCCTGACACAGCCCAGGCACAGCGGAGCATCCGATGAGCGTTGCCTTCACGAGCATGAGGCGTGTCGAGTTTGCCGACACCGACATGGCGGGCCTGATTCACTTCACGACGTTTTATCGAATGATGGAGTCGGTCGAACACGAGTTTCTCAGGTCACTCGGGACTTCGGTCGTGCAGCGAGGTGGCGCGGGGCAGATGGTCGGTTGGCCGAGGCTGGCCGCGGAATGTGAATTTCTTGCACCGGCCTATTTCGAGGACGAACTGCAAGTCACCCTGCGGGTGGCGTTGGTGGGTCGGTCGTCGCTGGTACTGGAATATGAGTTTCACCGGGGAGAGACTTCGATTGCACAGGGGCGGATGAAGACGGTCTGCTGTCGGGTGGACGAGAGTGACGGGCTGAGTGCGGTGGATATCCCCGCCGAACTGAGGTCGCGGTTGGACGAACTGGTCGAAGCGGAGTAGCGCGGTGTCAGTCGAAGAGATGCAACAGCCGGCTCATCTCCAGGTCCGAGGTCTCGAGAAGACGTTTCAGGGCGGCGGGGAGCCGCTTGAGGTCCTGGGTGGAGTCGACCTGGAGATGGCACGTGGCGACCGACTGGCGGTGACCGGCCCGTCGGGGTCGGGCAAGAGCACGTTGCTGTACATCATCGGGACACTCGATCAGCCCACCGCCGGCACGGTGCTGGTCGAGGGAAGCGACCCCTTTGACCGCGACGAAGCCGGACTGGCCGAATTCCGGAATTCCCAGGTCGGCTTCATCTTCCAGGACCACCACTTGCTACCGCAGTGTACGGTTCTCGAAAACGTGATGATCCCACTGCTGGCCTCCAGACGTGCCGAGTCGGGTGATGCCGAACGAGCCACGGGCTTGCTTGAGCGCGTCGGGTTGTCCGGTCGCAGCAGTCACCTGCCGGCACAGATTTCCGGCGGAGAGCGACAGCGGGTGGCGGTCTGCCGGTCTCTGATCAACGAACCGACTCTGCTGCTGGCCGACGAGCCCACCGGGAATCTCGACCACAAGACCGCCGACGGGGTGGGGACGTTGCTGCTGGAGTTGGCGGAGGAACAGCAGGCCGTGCTGATCTGCGTGACCCACAGCCTGGAATTGGCCAGCCGGTTTCCGCGCCGTTGTGAACTGGTCGACGGGCGGTTGGTCGAGTTGGAGGTCGGCTCATGACTCGCTGGTCGCTGCTGCTGGCGACGCTGAAGTACCACTGGCGGGCGAACCTCGCGGTGGGGCTCGGAGTGGTCGCGGCAACCGCCGTGATCACCGGCGCCCTGGTCGTGGGCGACTCGGTGCAGACCAGCCTGCTCGAGATGCACCTGGATCGACTCGGCCAGATCGACATGGCTGTCGGAGGCCGGGATCGGTTTGTTCGTGAAGAGTTGGCTGGCGAACTGCAGGAGGCGGTAGGGGCTGGAGCGAGGGTGGCACCGCTGATGATGATGCGGGGCAGCCTCGAGACCGGAGGGGCCGAATCGATCGGGGCACGGACCGGACTGAGAGTCGGTGGTGTGATGGTCTACGGAGTCGACAGCCGATTCTGGGATCTGACACAGCACGGGAAACTGCCCGTTCCCAAGCCGGGTGGAGTGGTGCTCTCGGAAGGCGTCGCCGGAGAACTGGGCAGCCGGGTGGAAGTCGGACAGCAGGTGCGGCTGTGGATGGAATTGCCCAACGCGATTCCTCGTGACACGCTGCTTGGTGAACGAGACAACGACACGATCGACATGGTTCTGAACGTCCAGGGCGTGGTGGGTCCCGACGACCCGGTCGCGCGGCGTGGTGTCGGCCGATTCGGCCTCAATCCCAGCCAGCAACTGCCCAAGGTGGCGTTCGTGGCACTCGAAACGCTGCAGGAAACGCTGGTGCTGAACAAACGGCGGGTCCGCAATCGCGAACAGCGACGCTTCGACAACTATCCTGCCCGCGTCAACACGCTGCTGGTCGCCGGCAGTACACCAGCCGCGGTGAGTGATGCCCTGGCGAGGACGATTTCGCTCGAAGATCTCGGTCTTTCGCTGAGGCGACTCGAGAAACATGGCTACGTGGCTCTGGAGAGCAATCGCATGGTGCTCGACGACGCGATCGTTGCCGCCGCCGGTAGTATTCCCAACCAGTCGACAGTGCTGGTTCACCTCGCCAACCGGCTGTGCAATGCTGAGGACCCGAGCCGCTATTCGATGTACTCGATCGTCGGAGGCCTGGTCTCCGGCCAGGTGGCTGCGGCTCCGTTTGGACCCTTCGCAGGTGGCGAGTCCGACGATGTGATGGCCGACCTGCCCGACGACGCGATCGTGATCAACCGCTGGCTCGCAGATGACCTGGGGCTCGAGCCGGGCGGGCGATTGACGATGACCTACCACCTGGTCGGATCGCACGGCGAATTGCCCGAGGAGCAACGGACGTTCCATGTGCATGCGGTGACCGAACTGTCAGGACCTGCCGACGACCGTGGGCTGACTCCGCACGTACCGGGAATTACCGATGTGAGGACGTTTCGTGACTGGCGTCAGCCATTCAAGATGGACCTCGACGCACTGACGCAACGCGACGACGACTACTGGGACGAGTTTCGTGCGACCCCCAAGGCGTTTGTGACATACAAGACGGCGATGGCGATGTGGCATAGCCGCTACGGTACCGCGACGAGTTTGCGGATGGGGATCGATCCCTCCGACACGGCTGGCTTGGCCGAGGTGCGTGAAGTGATCGAACGGGGGATGGATCTGTCGTCGCTGGGCCTGTCGGTGAAGCCGATCAAGGAGCATGGCGTGCGGGCGGCCAGCGGGACGACGCCCTTCAGCGGCCTGTTCATCGGGTTCAGCTTCTTCCTGATTGGCGCAGCCACGATCCTGATCGGTTTGCTGTTTCGGTTGGGGATCGAGCGTCGGGTCAAGAGCACCGGCCTGCTGCTCGCGCTGGGACTCTCGCCACGAGCAGTCCTGCTGCTGCTGGTGGCCGAGGGGCTGGCGATGATTGTGCTGGGGGGCCTGGTCGGGTCGGCCGCCGGGATTGGATACGCACACCTGATGGTCTACGGACTGACTCACTGGTGGGTCGGAGCCGTGGGGACGTCGTTCCTTGCGGTGGACGTGCGGGTGGGCAGCCTGTTGGCTGGTTTCGGAATCTCGGCCGCCGTGGCATTGGCGGCGATCGTGGTCTCGGCTCGTGGCCTGCTGAAACTGCCGGCGCGGGACCTGCTGGCCGGGGTGGTCCGAGGTCCGCTCGATCAAGCTGAGGCTGTTGGCCGCAGTCGGCGCGTGCTGTGGATCTCGAGTGGCATCGCTGTGGCGGGGCTGGTGTGCGGAATCGTGGTTCCCGACAGCGTGCTTTCCCGGGAGGCGTTTTCGGGCCTTTCGATCCGCATCGTCGTCTTCTTCGTACTGGGGATCTCGCTCCTGGTAGCGTCGCTTGCCGTGTTGGCGGTTGTGCTGGGCCGAGGCCGGGACGGAGGCCTTGGGGGTCGGGGACTCGGCGCAATCACCAGGCTCGGCTTCCGGAATGCCGCAAGGCACCGGTCTCGCAGCGTGCTGTCGGTGTCCATGATCGCCTCGGCCGCTTTCCTGATCACCGCGGTTGCTGCCGGACGCCGCGATCCGGTGGCAGAATGGCCCGATGCCGGGACCGGTGGTGGTGGCTTCCTGCTGGTGGCCGAATCGAGCCAGCCGATTGTCTTCGATCCAGGCTCTGCCGACGGGCGGGTGAAACTGGAATTGGATGAGGGGCTGGACGCACAGAGACGTGCGTTGCTGGAGACGATGGATCTGCATGCGTTCCGAATGAAGGTGGGCGAGGAATCCAGTTGCCTGAACCTGTATCAGACTCGGTTGCCGACGATCCTCGGCATGTCGCGAAGAACGATTGACCGGGGCGGGTTCCGTTTCGTGGGTGCTGGCGAGGAGAACCCCTGGAAACTGCTCGAGGAGGTGCCGCAGTCGGCCGACGCAGAGGATGGGGCCTTGGGGTTGCCGGTCTTTCCGGTGATGGGTGACATGAACACGCTGCAGTACAGCCTGCACAAATCGGTGGGAGATCAGATCGCGTACCCCGACGAGGAGAATCCGACACTGTGGCTGAAAATCGTGGGGATGCTCGATGCCAGTGTCTTTCAGGGCGTGCTGGTGATGTCTGAGGAGCATTTTCGTGTCGCCTTTCCCGAGGAGGCTGGTTTTCGGTACTTCCTTGTGGGTGACACGCGTTTTGGGGCTGCGGGTGAGCCCCCCGGGGACCTGGCGGAACTGGACGCGGTCCGACGAGGCCAGGTCGAGCTGCTCGAGTCGAAGCTCGGCGAATACGGATTCGATGCCGAAGCGGTAGTCGAGAGGCTGGGGCGGTTCCTGTCGGTGCAGAACACGTACCTGGCGACGTTCCAGGTTCTGGGCGGGCTAGGGTTGCTGCTGGGGACGATCGGCTTGGCGACGGTGATGCAGCGGAACGTGCTGGAGCGTCGCAGCGAACTGGCGTTGTTGCGGGCTGTCGGCTATCGCCGGTCCGGATTGCGGTGGCTGGTGCTCAGCGAAAATGCCTTCCTGCTGATGTGGGGTCTGGTCAGCGGCACGATCTCGGCGTTGCTGGCCATGCTGCCGCACCTGATGACGGCCGGCGCGGACGTCACGGAACTGGCCGGCGGGTTGGCTCGGTTGCTATCGATCGTGGTCGTCGTCGGAATGCTTGCGGCAGCCCTGGCCGTGGCAGAGGCGGTGCGGACACCGGTCGTGGCATCGCTGCGGAGCGAGTGACCCGGCGTGCTGCCGTGACGAACCAGGGGGGGATGCGGCGCAACACGGAAGTCTCTAGGATGTCGTCACCCATCGCCCGTGAGGTCGCCTGCGGCTCTGTGGGCGGGGCTATGTCATGGACCGTGGCCTGTAGAAAGGACTCTCATGAAACACCAGTTGCCCATTCTCTTTGCGCTGGGAACTGCCCTGTGCTGGGGCCTGTACGGACCGACACTGCAGTACTCTCGAGCTCCCGGATCACCGCCGCCGCCGCCGCCGGACGGCTGGAGCCCGTTCAAGCCGTATGTGGGAATCGGCCTGGCTTACCTGGTGCTGGCGATCATCGGCGGGCTGATCATGATGAAGGTCAAGGGCGACAGTTTCTCGTTCTTCGGCAAACAGGCTCCGGCGCTGACCTGGGGGTTTGCCGCGGGAATACTGGGGGCACTGGGAGCTCTGAGCCTGACTTCGGCGATGTCGACGTTCTCGGACAAACCGATCCCGGAACTTGTGATGCCGATCGTCTTTGGCGGTGCCGTGACGATTGTCGGGATCCATGCTGCAATCACACACGGTGGCATGAAGCCCATGATGGGCGTGGGGATCCTGTTAACAGGGATCGGAATCGTGCTGGTCGCGACGAACACTCCGCACGGCGCAGGTCACAAGCCGCCGGCCGATGCGGCTGCGACCGGAGCAACTGGAATGAGCCCGTCTGCGGGGCCCGGGACTCAGTCGGCCGACTCGGCCGGAGATAGCACACCAGGCGGCTGACACGCGGCCGTGTTGGTCTGCCAGCAGTGGCCCATGCAGCATCGCTGGCGGGCACTTTGAGCGAATGGTAGGATCGCATCAGCCCGGTCCGATGGACTGGGTTTCGTGGCTGTATTTTTCGAATAGCACCAGTCCTGCTTCGGCACTGAAGGACCTATTCCATGCCAAGTCGACGCGAGATGTTCGCGAGTGTTTTCTGTCTGCTGGCCTGCCTGTGCCTGGTGGGGCCGGGGTGCAACGGTGGCGGGGACAGTGAGGGGACAAACGGCGGAAGCGGAGGTTCGAAGCGCCGCCAGTTCCTGAGCATGGGAACCGCACCGGTGGGGGGAGCGTTTGCGGTGGTCGGAGGGGCGATCGCCGAGGTTCTCAATGAGCACAGGGGCGACAACAACTGGAAGGTGCAGGCCAAGGGGACGAAGGGATCCAAGGCCAATATCCGTGGCATCCAGGACGGCAAGCTCGAGTTGGCTTTGTCGAACTCTGCGATCAGCTACTTCGCCGTGCGGGGTGAATCGGGCTGGGACAAGAAGTACGACATCCGCGCGATCGTGACACTGGCACCCAACGTGGCGATGTTCATCACCAGGAAGGAGACAGGCATCACCAGTATCGCCGCGCTAAAAGGCAAGCGGGTGGTGGTTGGGCCCTCGGGGGCCGGGTTCGAAATGTTCGTCGGGCCGCTGCTCAAGGGTCACGGCCTGACCTATGCTGATTTCTCACCTGTGAACAATACTCAAAGTGGAGCCGTCGACCTGCTGGCTGATGGCGCCGCCGACGCCGCCTTCCTGGGCGGAGCCGTACCCACCGGATCGATCACTCAGGCCTGTAGCTCGCACGACATCGTCTTCATCCCCTTCGACGCCAAGGCGCGGGCACAGCTGGTCGTCGACTATGAGTTCTTCCAGCCGTTTACCATCAGCAAGGACAAGTATTCGGATCTCGAGGCGGACTTCGACGGTCTGAATGTTGGTTCGATGCATCTGATCGCCGCGGCCGGCATGGACGAAGAGGTGGCCTACCAGTTGACGAAGACAATCTGGGAGCACCGGGGCGATGTCGCCACAAAGCACCCGGCCGGTCGGGCGATCAACGAACAGAACGCCGCCCGCTACACCGGGACCGACTTCCATCCGGGTGCGATTCGTTTCTACAAGGAAGTCGGGATCTGGCCCGAGGCCGATGGTGATGCCGAGCCGGCTGCTGATCAATCGGTGGAAAAACCGGCCGGGTCGAAGGCCGCAACAGCGAAGTGAACCGGCAGGGGAGTGCCCACGCGGTGGGAGATCGGCTTCGCCAGGGTGTCGTGACCGTGTTCGGGGTGGCGTTGTGCCTCTTCACGGTGCTCGAGATGAACTATCCGAGGCTGCAGCCGCAGTCGGCCCTGGCGTTGTTCATCATGATGGGGCTGGTGATCTGCTTCCTGGTGAGCCCGCTCCACGAGAAGCTCGCGGGCTGGAAGTCGCTGCGGATCATCGACGCGATCCTGGCCCTGGCCGTCGTGGTCAGCTGCGGATACGTCGTGATCCAGCTCGAGCCGCTGTTCGGAGAGTGGGGTTGGTGGGACGGCGACCAATCGCTGGGCGATCGCGCCGGCAGCGAGACCAGGACCGATATCATCATCGGTGCGATTGGACTGTTGCTGGTCTTCGAGTCGACTCGCCGGTCGATCGGCTGGATCGTCCCGGCCCTGGCACTCGCGTTTGTCGCTCACACCTACTACTGCTACGCATCGATCCACTACGACTGGCCGGAGATGCCATCCTGGTTGCTGCCGCACTCGGGACAGGATGCTGCCGACATCGTCAGCACGACCTACATCCAGACACTGGGCGTGTTTGGCCCGGCTGCCGGGGTGATGTTCAAGTACGTCTTTCTGTTCGTGGTCTTCGGGGCATTCCTGGAGATGTCCGGTGCCACGCAGTTCATCATCGATTTCTCTGAGCGGATTTTCGGTGGAAGCCCGGGTGGACCGGCGAAGGTGTCGGTGCTGGGCAGTGGGCTGATGGGGTCACTGTCGGGAAGTGCGGTTGCCAACGCGGTGACCACCGGGACGTTCACGATCCCGATGATGCGGAATGTCGGGTTCCAGCCTCATGTCGCCGGCGGCATCACGGCCGCGGCCGCTTCCGGCGGCGCGCTGGTACCTCCAGTGATGGGTGCCGGTGCCTACATGATGCTCGAGATCGTCGAGCCGAATGTGACTTTCGTGCAGGTCGCCACCGCAGCGGTGATTCCCGCCATCCTCTACTACCTCTCGATCTGGATGATCGTCCACTTCTACTCGCGGCGGGTCGGCCAGACCGCCAAGACGACCGATTCCGCTGACCGCAAGCCGCTCTCGAAATTCGAAGCCACGGTCTTCTTTGGAGCCCTGGTCGCGCTGATCGGGTTGTTGCTGGACAGCTACACCCCCTTCAAGGCGGTCTCGGGGGCCTTGATGGTGATCATGGTCTGTACGGTCTTTCGCCGAGAATTGCCGCTGTCGACCAAGACCCGCGTGGCGGCTCTATCGGTCTTTGCCGCAGTCGTGCTCATCAACCAGCTGCAGTGGAAGTGGTCGGGCTCGCTCCCCGAGGGCCTCTCGAAGTTCCTGTCCCCCTATCAGCCCGGTCCGTGGACGGATCCGAGTGTCCAGGTGATCACCCGGCAAGCGGTGATGCGCAGCCTGCTGAGTTCCTCGATCCTGGGTACCGTCGGGTTGTTCGTGTTCGGGCTGTGCGAGCGATCGTGGAGGCCGTCGATGCTGCTGGCGATGGGCCGGGCTGCCAAGAATGGCGTGTCGCTGGTAGCGGCCAGTGCCTGTGTGGGGATCATCATCGGAGTGGTCCAGCAGACGGGAATCGCGAGCGATTTCAGCGCGGTGATCAAGAGCGTGGTGGCCACCAGTCTGTTGCTGGCGCTGCTGGGCATCATGGTCTGCTCGATCATCCTCGGCATGGGTGTGCCGTCGGTGGTCTGTTACCTGCTGATGGCGACGTTGATGGGGTCGCTGCTGGGCGAGTTGGGCGTGATCCCGCTGGCAGCTCACCTCTTCATCTTCTACTTCGGCATGATGTCGATGGTGACCCCACCGGTGGCCCTGGCCGCCTACGCCAGCGCGTCGATTGCCAAGGCGAAGATCATGAAGACCGCCCTGGCGGCCTTTCGGTTCTCGCTGGTCGGATTCACGCTGCCGTTCATGTTCGTGTACCGGCCCGCCCTGCTGTTGATGAACAAGGCGAAGTGGGACGCGTGGATCGAAGCCAAGGGTCAGGGCAACGTGGCCGAGGCCGCCGAACTGTTGAAACTGGCCGAGGTGGCCTATCCCGCCTGGTACGACCTGGGACTGGCCGTCACCACGGCGGTCGTGGGGGTCATCGCCCTGGCGGCCGGCATTGCTGGTTTCTGTCGCAGGGAGACGAGTTGGCTTCAGCGGTGCCTGTTCGTGGCTGCCGCGGGAATGCTGCTGTTCCCCGACAAGTGGCTCAACGTCGGAGGCGGAGCGCTGTTTGTCGTCACCGTGTACCTCAACTCGAAGCTCGATAGTTCGTCGGATGCCCCGCCCGTGGAACCCCCGTCGGGGATCGCGGTGGCTTCGGAATCAGACTGAGCGATCTCCCAGACGGATCCTGCCATGCCCTCAATGATCTCCGCTCCCCAGCCTCTGGCCGTCGAAGTCGGTGCAAACATGCTTGCCGAGGGGGGCAACGCGTTCGACGCGGCGCTGGCCTGTCTGGCCGTGCAGTGGCTGGTCGACCCGCATTCGTGCGGAGCGGGTGGCTACATGGTGATGACTTCGTTCTCGGGCGAGACCGGCGAGGTGAACCCGATCGTCGACGCTCCGGCAATTGCCGGAAGCGGCGTGACCGAGGAGATGTGGCAGGACAAGGTGATCCGGCCCAACCCCGAAGGCTGGGGCTATTTCCTGGAAGGAAAGGTCAACGAGGACGGATACCAGAGCATCTGTGTGCCGGGCAACGGGCGAGGCCTGGGGCTGGTGCAACAAAGATGGGCCAGTCGCGGCTGGGACGAACTGCTGGCTCCGGCAATTCGGCTGGCCGAGGAGGGCTGGATGGTCGGCGCTCTGATGGCGGCACGATGGAAAGAGCCTGCCAGTTTCTATGAAGGCTCATCCGGCCGGCAGAAACTCGATGTCACTCCCGCAGCTCAGCGCATCTATCTGAAGCCCGATGGCTCGACCTACGAGATGCACGAGACGCTGAGTAACCCCGACTACGCAGCCACGCTGCGCCGGATCGCCGAGGCCGGGCCCGAGGACCTGCACACCGGCCAGTTGGCCGAAACGATGGCTGCCGACCTCGCGGCCAACGGCAGTTGGGTGACCGCCGAGGACCTGGCCAGCTACGAGCCGCGGACAGAGGAGCCGGTGACCGCCGAATACAAGGGATACACGGTCGTCAGCAATCAGCCTCCCCACGGCGGTCCGACCCTGGCCGCGATCCTCAATATTCTCGGCGACGACGACCTGGCTTCGCTGGGCCACAACTCCGCCGAGTACATCCTCAAGGTCTCCCTGGCTATGAAGGCGGCCTTTGCAGACCGCAACCGCCACCTGGCAGACGAGCACTTTGCCGAGGTGCCGTTGGAATGGATGACCTCGACGGCTCGTGCGGCCGAGTGGCGCGACGTGATTGCCCGGGGCGAGCCGATCGACGTGGGGCGGCAGCAGGCCGATTCGGGAACGACTCATGTCAGCGTCGTCGACTCGGTGGGCAACTGCGTCTCGTTGACCCACTCGCTGGGAAGCAGCTCGGGAGTGATCACCGACGGGCTGGGCTTCATGTACAACAACTCGATGGTCAATTTCGATCCCTACCCGGGCAATCCCAACAGTATTGCTCCGCAAAAAGGCCGGACCACGGGCATGACCCCGACACTGGTGCTGAAGGACGGAAAGCCCGTGCTGGTGCTGGGAGCACCCGGCGCCACCCGGATCATCACCTCGGTGCTGCAGGTCATCCTGAACCACCTGGAGTTCGAGATGAGCATCACCGACGCGGTGCACGCTCCGCGGTTTGATTGCCAGGGTGACGTGATCACGTGCCAGCGGAGGATCCCCGAGTCGGTTTGTGCTGAAATCCGCGAGTCGCACGACGTGATTCGGATTCCTCGCAGTCATGGCGGATTGGCCCTGGTGCACGCGGTGGCCGTCGACCGTGAGACGGGCGGCTTGACCGGTGCGGCCGACACCGGAGCCGACGGGATGGCGTTGCTGGTCCCATGACCCTGCTGGGGCCGCACCCAAAACAGGAGCTTGACGCTGGCTTCAGGCTTCTGCTAGATTCGACTTCGTTGCAGTTTCCGGGTGCTTGATGACCATGAGAATGACCGAGCGATTGCTGCTGGGCCTTCCGCTTGGCCCCCCGAGAGGTGGGAGGGCTTAGTTTGTCGATACACTGATCCTGCAGCAGGCCAAAGACAAACCCCGAGACCTCTCACAGGACTCGGGGTTTTTTGTTTTGCCACGGCGAGCCAGAACTCGCCGGGACCGATTGAGACCAGAATCATGACGAATGACACGATCACAATTTTCGACACGACGCTTCGCGACGGCGAGCAGTCTCCGGGCTGCAGCATGAACACGGCCGAGAAGCTCGAGGTGGCCAGTGCCCTGGTCGAGTTGGGCGTGGATGTCATCGAAGCCGGCTTCCCGATCGCCTCGCCCGGCGACTTCGAAGCCGTGCAACAGGTGTCTCAGACCTACGGAGACCGTGCGACGATTTGCAGCCTGGCGAGGTGTCGAGTCGAGGACATCGATCGTGCGTGGGCGGCTCTGAAGGATGCCGAGCGGCGACGCCTGCACGTGTTCCTGGCCACCAGTTCGATCCATCGCGAGTTCAAGTTGAAGATGGACAAGTCGCAGATCGTCGAAGCGGCCGTCGAGATGGTCAGCCGGGCGGCTGGGTATTGCGACGATGTGGAGTTCTCGCCTGAGGACGCCGCACGGACCGAGCTGGATTTCCTCTGCGAGGTGGTCGAAAAGGCGATCGACGCCGGGGCGACGACGATCAACATCCCCGACACGGTGGGCTACGCGACGCCGGAGCAGTTCGG
>Ga0310123_10002177_pt1 | contig 15796 bp, 13 predicted proteins | sample CB6_AW_1057_MG_FD_203505 | JGI IMG/M metagenome (GOLD analysis project Ga0310123, IMG submission 203505) | Marine microbial communities from Western Arctic Ocean, Canada - CB6_AW_1057 | ecosystem: Environmental > Aquatic > Marine > Oceanic | place: Canada: Western Arctic Ocean | collected... | reverse complement strand
GCGAAGCGGAGAGAGAGGGATTCGAACCCTCGGAGCCGGTTAATTCCGACTCACCGGATTAGCAATCCGGCGCATTCGGCCACTCTGCCATCTCTCCTCCAGGTGCCCTCCAGCCACCGCCAGAAGCACACCCGCGGGCCATCATACCGGGGCACCCTGAGCTTGGAAAGGGGCGCGGTCTCTGTCCGGCCGACCGTCTTTGGCTATCATCAACTCCACGATGATCGACCCGACGCTGACCCGACTGACACGCCGCGGTGCCCTGCAGGTCGGCAGCCTGGGCGCGGTGGGACTGGGTCTGCCTGGACTGTTGGCCAGCCAACCACTCGCTGGCCAGGCGTCACCGGCGGCCAAATCCTGCATTCTCTTCTTCATGGAAGGTGGGCCGTCTCACATCGACCTCTGGGACATGAAGCCCGAAGCTCCCGCCGAGGTGCGTGGCAAGTTCCAACCGATCGCCACATCGCTGCCCGGCATCACGGTGTGCGAACACCTCGACCGGTGGGCCCCTGGATGAACCGCCTGGCGATGATCCGCTCGGTCACCCACGATATCAACGACCACAACGCCGGCACCTACTACGCGCTGACCGGCGACCGCCCCCTGCAGGGCTCGCGGCTGATCGTCGCCCCCTCGCCGGACAACCACCCTCCGCTGGGGTCGGTCGTGGCCCACCTCCGACCCTCCAGCAAGCTCGTCCCCGACTTCGTGCACCTGCCCGAGGTGATGTTCAACAACGGTCACTTCATCCCCGGCCAACAGGCCGGGTTTCTGGGCGACGCCTGCGACCCGTTCGTCGCCGGAAACCCGGGGCTGTCCGGCTACCGCGCCCCGGGACTGGGACGTCTCGGCACGCTCGATGAAACCCGGCTGCAGAGTCGACGGAGCCTGCTCGAGCACATCGACCGGGTCGGTCGACTGACCGAACCGACCTCCAGCGGCACCAGACTCGAAACGTTCTACGACAAGGCCTTCTCGCTGCTCGCCTCGCCCACCGCCGGTCGGGCCTTCGATCTCGACCAGGAACCCGAATCGCTGCGTCACCGTTACGGCCTGGGCTTCAAACCCAAGCTCGCCGTTCGCAAAGGGGGTGGACTGCCCTGCCTGGGCCAGAGCCTCCTGCTGGCTCGTCGGCTGATCGAGGCGGGAGTGCGGCTGGTGACCGTCTGCAGCGGGCCGCGGCATCGACCCGCTTGTGCGAGAAGTGCTGCTGGAACGACTGGCGGAATTCGCCGAGGAAGCCCGCAGCCCTCGCAGCGACTAGGTTCGACCTAGAGCAATTCGGGCACCGGGCGACCGCCCTCGGCGACGATCGGGATCGGCCGGCCGCGGCGGTTGGTCCAGTGAGTATCCAGCCCGATGCCGAGGTGGCGGAAGGTGGTGGCCGCCAGGTCCTGCGGCCGGACCACCCCGGCCTTCACCGTCGAACCGTTGCGGTCGCTCTCGCCGATCACCTGCCCGCAGGGCATGCCGCCGCCGGCCACGACCATCGACATCACCCGCGTCCAGTGATGCCGACCGGCCTTCTCGTTGATCTTCGGAGTCCGACCGAATTCGCCCATCATCATCACGAAGGTGTCATCGAGCAGGCCGCGGGTCTCCAGGTCGGTGACCAACGTCGCCATCGCGCGGTCGATCCGCGGACACAGCGGAGTCAGCCCCTTGGAGATGCCGCCCCAGCGGATGTCGTCGCCGTGATGGTCGAAGTAGCCCCAGGCACCGCTGACCAGCACAAACGTCACGCCGTGCTCGACCAGCCGACGTGCCAAAAGTGCCTTCTCGCCCACGCTGCAGCGACCGTAGGCGTCGCGGGTCGAGGCGGCTTCCTGGTTCATGTCAAACGCCTTCTGGACCTTGCCCGAGACGACCATCTGGTAGGCCCGCCGCTGGTTCTGGTCCAGACGCTCCAGGGTGTTGCGCTGATCGAGATCCCGGCGGAACCGATCGAACTCCTGCCGCAAACCCGACCGGTCGGCCAGGCGTGAGGCGGCGATGCCCTTGGGCAGAGCGAACTTGCCGGTCAATTCCAGGCCCTTGACCGGTTCGTGAACGGCGCCCATCTCGCCGGCACCGTACACGTCGCTCCCCCAGCTGCGGGCCAGGCCCACAAAACCGGGCATGTCCGGATCGTTGCCGCCGCGGAACTTGTTGACCACCGAACCCATCGACGGATACCCGCCGCCGTCCTTGCCGTCGTTGGTCCGACGTGCCAGGGGATTGCCCGCCTGCATCGTGATCGGAGTGTGGTTGCTGGCACTGCAGTCGACGGCCCGCAGGATCGAGAGCCGGTCGGCCATCGCCGCCTGCAGCGGCAGGTGCTCGCCGAATCGGACGCCCGGGATCGCCGTGGGAATCGTGCCGAACGGCCCGCGGACCTCCAGGGGCGCATCAGGCTTGGGATCCCAGAGATCCAACTGGCTGGGTCCGCCGGAGAGCCAGAACAGAATCACCGCTTTCTTCTTTGTGGGAGTAGCCGACGTGGGGGCCGCAGCAGCCTGCTGGGCCAGCAACTCCGCCAGCGAGACACCGCCGAGTCCGGCGACACCCGTCTGCAGGAACCAGCGCCGCGAGCCAACTCGGATCGTGTCCTGGGCCGGGGGCTGGAATGGCGATGCGGCCACCTGCGAGGCATGATGGGCGTCGTGCTGGCGTCCGCGGCTGGATGTACTCACTCGTCCACTCCTTCGGTCCCGGTCCCGCAGGTTCTATCACTTCCCATCGGTCCGGAACGGTTGTTTCTCAAATGTGCTCAACTGTGCCTTCAGGATTGTATAAGCCCGCACTGATTCGATGCAATCACGACATTCCCCTTAGGAGACCTACCGTGTTTCGCTTGTGCCTCTTCGCAACGACATTCACGCTCATTCTTGCTGCTCTCCAGGCCGCAGCGGCCCCGGTGAAAGTCCCGGCCGGACTCTTCAAGGACGTCAATGACACCACCGTCGGAGGGGCCCGGCTCATTCGAGGAACACAGCTGTTCATCGATGACTGGTTGATCGAGTCTCTCGAGGGAGTCCGTCGGCAGCTCAACCAGCCCACCAAGCACAAGCGGAACCCCGTGCTGGTCAAGGACAAGCCGTGGGAGGAGGGCGCGCCGGGCTACGGCACCGTGCATTACGATCCCAAGGCCAAGCAGTTCACGATGTGGTACCAGACCTGGAAGAAGGTCCCCGAGGGAAGCCGCTCCGAAGGCAACCTCTGCCTGGCAACCTCAAAAGACGGTGTCACCTGGTCCAAGCCGATCATCGACAAGAAGGGCAAGACCAACATGGTCCAGGTCCCCAACGTCACCGGGTTCCAGTGCCCGGGGATCTTCCGCGACCCGTCCGAAAAGGACCCCGCTCGCCGCTACAAGATGCTCTTCAGCTGTGCCCCCGACGGCACCGTCAAGACCTGGATGACCAGCGTCGGCTTTTCGCCCGATGGGATCCACTGGACCGCGGCCAAAACGCTGCCGCTGATCCCCTTCAGCGATACGCAGATCTGTCCGTTCTGGGACCACCGCAGTCGCCGCTACATCGCGATCCTCCGCTTCGGACCGCCCAACACTCGACTGGTCAGCCGAACCGAGAGCGAGGACTTTCTGAACTGGTCACCCAAGGTCACGGTGTTCCGTCGGACCCGCCGCGATGACGTCCAGGCCACCCAGTTCTACCAGATGGCACCGATGCCCTACGCCAACGGGTATATCGGGCTGATCGGCGCCTACCACAACGAGTCGCTGAAGCCGATCCCGGCCGACAAGCCCTGGACCGATCGGCAGGACCTGCAGCTGGCCTACAGCCGCGACTCGGTCACCTGGTTCCGCGTCGGTGGCAGCGGAGCCGTCAGCAACGCATCGCTGAACCGCAAACAGGACTGGAGCCGCCAGGCAAAGGCAGCCACCTTCTTGCCCTACGGCAAGATGAACAAGGACTGGGACTGGGGCTACATCACGCCCTACTACACCCCCGAGCCGATTATCGTCAACGACCAGATCCACTTCTTCTACTCGGGTTCCAACGCCAAGCACTGGTGGACCTGGACCGGTGACCCGCCCAAGAAGGACCCCAACGCCAAGCCTCCAACAAAGGGGGTCGGCCTGGCCACGCTGCGACGCGACGGATTCGTGTCCATCAACGCCGACGAAAAAGGAGGCACGATGACCACTCGAGCACTCCTGTTCCTGGGCGATGGGCTGGTTCTCAACGCAGACGCAAAGGGCGGACAGATCACCGTCGAAGCTCTCGATGCCGATGGAAAACCCATCCCGGGCTTCGGCCTGGAAGCCAGCCAGCCGCTGACCACCGACAGCATCCGACACTCACTGGCCTGGAAAGGACACAAGGACCTGCACCAGCTGCAGGGCAAGCCGATCCGACTGAGATTTCACATGAAGAACGCCCGGATGTTCTCGCTGACACCCCGCACCAACACCTCGCACTACATTCAGTCGTACAACTGATCAGCGACCGGTCACTCTGCCGTTTCCCAGGAGCCCCGTGTGATGAACACCTCACGACGCAATTTCCTCGCCACCGGCCTGGCCGCCGCCGGCGCGGCGGCGACCACCGAAGCGGCCGATGCCGACGACGACCCGGACACGATCGAGTGTCTCGACTACGGCCGCTCGTTCATCTGCAACACAGCGGACCACAATGCCGTCAGGTTCTGGATCGAAAGCCGCACCATCCTCCACGACGACACCGCCGGAACCCAACTGGTCATCTACCAGTGCGGGTCCTGCAAAAGCGAGAACACCTTCGACAAGCAGGACCTGCTGAAGCAGGACAACTACGACTTCATGCCGATCTACGGCGGCGAGGACATGCTGATTCTTCGTCGCCACGTCGACGCCCGTGACCGCTACCGACAGCTGACCAAGGTCAAGGACGTGTGGGGGAAACCGGACTTCAAGTTGCACTACGGCAAGTCGGTCAAGGAGTTGAAGAGCTTCGAGGAGATCCGGGATGTGACCGCGACCGACACGCCCCTGGCGGCTCAGACCGAGATCACCAATGCCGAAACCGGGCTCCGCTGCGTGATGGAATACCCGGTCAAGACCATGAACATCAGCATCGACAACAGCGTCTGGCAGGTCGACACCGGACCGATCGCCTTCCCCGACCTGACCCGGCGATTCGAACCGGCCGTCGACAGCGTCCGCCTGGCGTTTGCCGTCTTCAATGCTGCGGACTTCTGCGACTTCGTGATCGAGCAGCCCACCGCGGTCCTTCGTGACGAACAGGAAGTCTGCCGGGTCAACCACTATTCTCACCCGGTCAGCTTCCCCGCCAAGAACCGAGTCCTCTCGGTCGCGGCCCAGTAGCCTGGAGCCCCTGATGCACCGCCTCGTCATCCCGCTGCTGATCGTCCTCACCGTGGGGCTGTGCCCCTTGGCCCAGGGCGAAGAGCCGCGGCCGATCAAGCGGTACCGCGTCATTTTCAACTGCGACGGCCACGCCGTGTTCAAGGACGCCAAGGGGGACCTCGGCCAGTGGATCAAAAACCTCTTCGAGCCGCTGGAACGCAGCCACGTCGACGCGCTGTTCTGGTGCGACGGAGCCGGTGGCAATACGGCCAACTACGACAGCAAGGTGCTCGAACGCAACGGGCTGCGAGCCGGCAAGGCCGACCCGGCACTCCAGAAACTCATCGATCAGGGCAACGACCCCCCCAGGGTCGTCGTCCGCGAAGCCCACAAGCGAAAACTCGATGTCTTCTACTCGTTCCGCATCAACGACATCCACGACGCATTTCTGCCCGAGGAACGGGCGACGTTCAAGGTCGAGCACCCCGAGTGGCTGATCGGCAAGAAGAAATACGGCAACGTCACCAGCTACGAAACCGCACTCAACTTCGCCATCAAGGAGGTCCGCGACCTCAAGGTTCGAGTCGTCGATGAGATCTTCGAGAAATACGATTTCGATGGGCTGGAAATCGACTTCCTCCGCAGCGCCCCCTACTTCCTGCCCGGCACCGAACAGAAAAATGCACCGCTGTTGACCGGGATGCTGCGGCGGATGCGGAAGATCCTCGACCGGCGGGCCCGCACGCGAGGACGTCCGATCCGCCTGGCGGTTCGGGTCGACGAGAGCCTGGCGGGCTGCCGACAGGACGGCTTCGAAGTCGCTCGCTGGATCAACGACGGCCTGGTCGACTACCTGGTCCTGGGCAGTGGCACGATCGAGATCGAGATTGCCGAGTTCAAGGCCCTGGCCGCTCCCCGTGGCGTGCCCGTCTACCCCTGCCTGTATGGCTGGCCCAGCCGCTACTCGCCCATCCCAAGACACCTGGCCGCCGGAACCGCACTGACCTACTGGAACCAGGGGGCCGACGGGATCTACCTGTTCAACTGGTTCCCTCACACAAAAAACAACAGCGAAGGCAACGGAGCGTGGATGGCCTCGATGCTCCACCACATCGGAAACCCCAACGCACTCCGCCAGGCCAACCCCCGGTTGATGTTCGCCGTCGATCGAGGCCGGCCGGCCGGAGAATACCCCAACAACTGGCTCCACTGCGTCCTGCCCGCACCACTGGAGACCAACCGGCCCCTCGCACTGAGACTGCGCGTCGGTGAAGACCTCGCAAAAACGCCGGCCGGTACCCGGCTGACCGTGCAGGTCGAGATCGACAACCTGCAAGAGGACGACCGCCTGATCCTCATCCTCGGCAAACACGCGCTGAGCCACTGGAAGCCGGCAGGCAAGAACCGGCTCGAAGCGTCGATCGAGGCCACGGCACTCCGGCGAGGCGACAACCGCATCCGGCTTGAACTGAAACGACAGGCCGCCTCATCGAAAAAAACCCGCATCGCACGTGCGGTCGAACTCCACGTCACCCCAAAGCCAAACCCAAACCCAAGCAAGTAGTCCCCCATGCCCAGACCCTCTCACCCCATCAGCCTCGCCCTGCTGCTACTCCTCTGCACCGCAGCCAACACCGCAACGAAAACCGCAACCGCCGCCGAAGCTCCCAAGCCGCGACAGATCGGCAGCCGGACCCAGCTGCTGCTCGACGAACGCGTGATCGCGACCTCACGCAACGTCCAGATGACCATGCACTCGCCACGTCGGGACGGGCGTGTGCTGCTGACCAACGACCAGCCCTGGGAGTCCAACCCCGACCAGAGGCTGGCCGTCTACTGCAGCGTGCTTCACGATCGAGGCAAGTTTCGGATCTGGTACGACCTGAGCCACCGCAGCGATCCCACCAGGCGGGTGGTCGCGTATGCCGAGTCCATTGATGGGATCCACTTCGTCAAACCGAAGCTGGGCCTGGTCGAGTTCGGAGGCTCGAAGCAGAACAACGTGGTGATGCCGGCTGAAATCGGCGGCTGCAGTGTCTGGATCGACCCGCAGGCACCTCCCGAGCACCGCTACAAGTCGCAGCAGAAGGTCTACCCCAGCGGCCAGTTCCACATGTACAGCTCACCCGACGGCATCCACTGGAAGATGTTCCGGCAGATCAAAATCGGCGCCGGCGGCTGGGACACTCAGTCGATCATCTACCACGATCCCCTTCTCCGTAAGTACCTGATGTTCACCCGCTTCTGGCACTCGCACCGGCACGGCACCGGCGTGGCTCCGGACAACTACCGTTGTGTCCGGCGTCTCGAGTCGACCGACCTGGTCCGCTGGACAAACCAGTCGATCGTGATGGCCCCCAACGCGACCGACAAGGCACTCTACCCCACCCCACCGGGCAACCCGGCGGTCGACTACTACGGCGCGGCCGTCTTTCCCTACGGCGACCTGACGATCATGCTGACGCAGGCCTTCTGGCACTGGAGGCCACGTCCCTCGGGCCAAGAGGGCCTGGCCCCCGCCTCGTTTGACGTCCGCCTCGCCGTCAGCACCGACAGCAGAACGTTCCGTCGGGTCGGCGACTGGAAGCCCTTCATGGCCCAGGGAGCCGACGGCCGCTTCGATTCCCGCTACGTCTGGGCTCTGCCCAACCCGGTCGTTGTCGGAGACGAAATCTGGATCTACTACGCCGGGTCCAACCGCGATCACGACGACCAGCTCGACCCGGCCGCCGGCGGCAAGATCCGGACCGGCATCGGCCGAGCCGTATTGCGTCGCGACGGCTGGGTCTCGGCCGATGCCAACCTCGCCGGAGGCCGGCTGACCACCCGGCCACTGAAGTTCAGCGGCACCCGCCTGGAACTCAACGCGGTCACCGGCGGAGGTGGCTCGATCCACGTCGAACTGCTCGATGAAAACGGACGCCCGCTGCCGGGCTTCTCGAAGGACAAAGCCCTGCCCGCCAGCGGGAACTCGCTGAAGATGCCGGTCGCCTGGAAGTCAGGCGGCGACCTGGCACGGCTGGCCGGACGGACGATCCGCCTGAGATTCCATCTGAAGGACTGCCAGCTCTACGCATTCCGATTCCCGAACCCGGCACCGGCACCGCCGAAGCGTCAGTGAGCGGCAAGCTCATACCGCGGCGTGACATCCCGGTTCACCACCCGGCCGTCGCGAGGCCAGCGACCTTCAAGAACGGCGACGAGGTTTTCCACACCGCCGACCGCAATGTCCTGTCGAGACTCGACACCGTAGGCGGCCACGTGAGGAGTCAGCACCACGTTGTCCCGGCCCAGTAACGGATCACCCGTCGGAGGAATCTCCTCGGGATCATGCACGTTGATCCGCTCGAAGACATCCAGGCCGGCTCCACGCAGTTGACCCGAATCGAGAGCGGCGACCAGCGCGGTTTCATCGACAATGGCTCCTCGTGCGGTATTGATCAGCACCGCACCGGGCTTCATCCGTGAAAACGCCTCGGCATCCAGCAGGTGGCGAGTCGCCTCGGTCAGCGGCAGGTGCAGCGAAACGTAGTCCGATTCGGCCAACAGCTGCCCCAGTGCGACCAGTCGCACACCCAACCCCTGTGCCTCGGGAGCCTCGATCTGCATCCGCCGTCGAGTCGCCAGCAGCTTCATCCCGAAGCCAAGAGCCCGGCGGGCGGTGGCCCGGGCCGAGAGTCCCCAGCCGACCAGGCCCAGGGTCCGACCCGAGAGGCGGTGGCTGTGGCCGGCCGTGGCCCGAGACTCCCTCCAGTGACCCTCGACCATGTCTCGAGCCATCCGCGGCAATTGGCGTTCGACCGCCAGCAGCAACGCCAGCGTGTGATCGGCCTGCTCTTCGACACAGAAGTCCGGCACGTTGGCCACCACGATTCCCGACCGGGTCGCTTCGGCCACGTCGATCCGGTCGGTCCCGGTTCCCAGCCTCGAGATCACCCGGCAGCGTGACATCATCCGGATCACCTCCCCGGGCAGCTTCACGCTGACGGCAAACACAGCGTCGGCCTCGGCCACGACCCCAGCCAGCTCCTCGAGCCCGTTCCTCTCGCACTCGATCGGCACGATCCCCGCCCGCTGGTACTCCGCCCGCTCCTCGTCAGTGACCGGAAACAGCTCGGCATTGAGCCGCACGATACGGCACTCGGAAACGGGTCTCGGCACCTTTTCAGAAGCAGCGGAAGCAGCGGAAGCAGCGGAATCGGTCATGGCAGGGGCCTAACAGGCTGTTAAAGAACTCGGACCCTGGGGTCAGATCCGCCTTCGGCGGACCCACAACGTGGTTTGCTCCACCTGTCGCGGTTCACAGGCGGGGCCTGACCCCTTCTTCGAGTTGCAACGAGTGCTGGTTGAAAAGGGGTCAGGCCCCGCCTGCGCGCCGTTCTGGGTGGAGCGAGACTTTCTGTGGGCGGCGTCTGACCCCGTCCCATCCCCAAACTTGTATTATTCAACCCGCCGCAGGCGGGCTAACCGCGGCGTCCGCCGCCTGATTCGAATCCGTCGGCCGACTCGGCTCGCAACCAGCCGGGTGTCCCGCCGGCGTTCATCGCCAGGTTGCCCCCGTCCATCGGGATCAGTGCCCCGGTGATCCAGCTGCCCGCGTCGGACCCCAGCAGCAGCGACAGTCCGCGGATGTCGTCGGGCACTCCCATCCTGCCGGCGGGGATCCCGCCCAGGAACATCCGTTCGAGGTGTGGATCGGCCTGCATGCGTTGGGTCAGGCCGGGGTTGATCACCTGCGCGGGCAGGATCGCGTTGACCCGCACTCCGAAGCCGGACCATTCCGTCGAGAGTTCCCGGGTCATCTGTACCACGGCACCCATGGCCATCGAGTACGCGAGATGACGGCGGCCCAGGGCACTGAGACTGGCCAACGAACCGATGTTGATGATGCTGCCGCGGCCCGCGGCCAGCATCCGCTTGCCCGCCTCGCGGCACGACACGTATCGCCCGATCACCAGCCCCTCGAAGGCCTCGAGCAACTGCTCGCGAGTCATCTCGACCGGCTCGGCCAATACCCCCTCGCCGGCCACGTTGCCCACGACATCGATCCGGCCGAACTCGTCGTCGATCGTCCGGTACAACTCCTCGATCGCCTCGCAGTCCGAGACATCGCAGGTGACCGGCAGTGCGCGGCGGCCGAGAGCTTCGATCTCCGAGGCCGTCTGCTGGTTCGATTCGGTGTCGCGGTCGACCAGCACCACGTCGGCACCCGCTCCGGCAAACGCCAGGGCCATCGCCTGGCCCATGCCGCGGCCGGATCCCGTCACCATCGCCACGCGGTCGGTCATGTCGAATGTCTCAGACGGTGTCATCTCGGCCTGTCTCCTCGCTCACAATCGGGTCACGGCCCGCCACCGTGCGGGACGACGATTCTCCTCGTGTCGTCAATCACTTGCAACGCAACCCGCTTGCGATCCTGATATCATCGCCGCCGCGACACAGCCTCGACTTCAATTCAACCGGGGACCCGAGAGATGCGTTTTGCTCTGTGCCTGCTGCTTGCCGTGACCACGCTGGCCGGATCCGCCACCGCCGCCAACTGGCCGCAGTTCCGAGGTGTGGGAGGAAGTGGGCTGGCCGAATCGGGCCGGCCGTTGCCGACCGAGATCGGACCCGACTCGAAGCACATCGTCTGGAAGGTCGCCTTCCCGCCGGGACACTCGTCCCCGATCCTCTTCGGCGACCGGCTGTTCCTGACCGCGGTTCGTGACAAGACCCTGCTGACGATCGCCGTGTCGAAAACCACCGGCAAGATTCTCTGGGAACGCGAAGCCCCCTATGAGTCGCTCGAAGCAATTCACGCCATCGGCAGCCACGCTCAACCCAGCCCCGCGACCGACGGCAAGCTGGTGGTCAGCCTATTCGGATCCAGCGGCATGTACTGCCACGATGTCGACGGCAAGCTGGCCTGGAAGAAGGCAATGGGGCCCTTCAACAACGACTTCGGTGCAGGGACCTCGCCGGTGATCGTCGACGGACTGGTGATCACCGTCCAGGACCACGACACCGAGAGCTTCCTGGCCGCCTACGAGCTGCAGACCGGCAAGCTGGCCTGGAAGACCGACCGCGGCGAGTTTCCCAGGAACTACTGCTCGCCGGTCATCTGGAATGTCGGACCCAGCAAGCAGGTCATCGTTGCCGCGACGCTGAGGGTGGTCGGCTACGACCTGAAATCGGGCAAGGAACTCTGGACCGTCCGCGGGCTGTCCCGCGCGGTCTGCAATACGCCGGTGGTCGGAGGCGACGGGAAGCTGTACGTCGCCGGCTGGGCCCGGGGTGGAGACATCGACGAGCGGATCAGTGTGGAACCGTTTGCCAAGCTGGCCGCGGCTCGCGACAAGAACAACAACGGCACACTCGAACGCGCCGAACTCGAAAAAGGCCACGCGATCGAACGGCGGTTTTCTCAGGTCGACCGCGACAAGACCGGTACGATCACTCGCAAGGAATACGAGTACTACCGCAACCTCTTCGATGTCGCCCGCAATGTCGTGCTCGCGATCAAGCCGGGTGCCTCAGGCGACGCCACCAAGACGCACGTCGCCTGGGAGTACCGGCGGCACATCCCGTTTTGTGCCTCGCCGCTGTTCTTCAACAACACGCTGTTCACCGTCAAGGATGGCGGCATCCTGACCAGCCTCGATCCGCAAAGCGGCAAGCCGCTGCTGACCAAGCGGGTACCCGGAGCCGGCAACTACTACAGCTCGCCGGTCGCCGGAGACGGCAAGGTCTACCTGCTCGATCAGAAGGGGCGGCTGAGCGTCATCAGTGGCGAGGGGAAATGGAAGGTCCTGCACCGGGCACAGTTTGGCGAGGAAACCTACGCGACTCCGGCATTGGTCGATGGACGGATCTACCTCAGAACCCATGGGCACCTGTATTGCTTCAAGTAGGTTGGAGAAGGGATCAGGTCCCCCGCCCATGGCCCGCATCAGGCTGATCTGACACCAGCAGCGGTGCGGGGCGTCTGACCCCGGCGGGGCGGTGAAATCCGAAACAGGGAGCCGGACCCCAGCGGTCCCGACTCCCTGTTCGGTTTCAACCCGGTCGCCTGACCCAGCGACTTGGTTTCCTGGTCGAAGGGTTGGCTAGTGAGCCAACCCGGTCAATTGTCCCTGTCCGAGGAACCCGGCCAGGCGGGCTCGACGTCGAGGATCCTGCAGCTTGTCGAACGCCTTGGCCTCGATCTGACGCACCCGTTCCCGGGTCACACCGAAGATCAGGCCGACCTGTTCGAGCGTGTAGGGATACCCGTCGCCGATTCCGTAACGCAGCTTCAGGATCTCCCGCTCACGGTAGGTCAACGTCTCGAGTACCTGGTTGACCTCCTTGCTCAGCATCTTGTTGGCAGCCACCTCGGCCGGACGCAACGAACCACTGTCCTCGACAAAATCGCCCAGATCCGTCTCGTCGGTGTCCGAGATGGGTCGATCGAGGCTGGCCGGGGAGCGGGCCACGGCCAGCATCGCCCGAGCCTCTTCCAGCGGAACCCCCGCCGCAGCGGCCAGTTCCTCGGTCGTCGGCTCGCGGGAATTCTCGTGCAGGAACGTGTTGCGTGCCTGGTTGAGTGCCCACATGGCCGAGGTCATGTGCACCGGCAGCCGGATCGTGCGACCCGCGTCGGCGATCGCACGGGTGATCGCCTGGCGGACCCACCAGGTGGCATACGTCGAGAACTTGTGACCCCGCAGGTACTCGTACTTCTCGACCGCACGCATCAGCCCCGAGTTCCCCTCCTGGATCAGGTCCAGAAAACTCAGGCCCCGCTTGCGGTACTTCTTGGCAATCGAAACCACCAACCGCAGGTTGCCGTTGGCCAGGTCCTGCTTGGCCTGTTCGTAGTCGTCGTCGGCCGTACCGATGCGACCCAGACGTTCGGTGATCGAACGAGGTGTTTCGAGCGTGAGCTCCCTGAGTTGCTTGAGTTCGGCTCGAGCCTCAGACACCCGCTCGTTCCTGGTGCGGGACCGCTTGATGATCGCGTCGAGCTCGGTCATCCGTGCCGCAATCTGCTCGTACTTCTCGAAGATCGGGCTCAGCTTCTGTTCGCGGAGACCCAGCTCCTCGAGCAGCTTGACCATCCGTCGACGCGTCGTCTCCATCCGCTCGATCGCCACTTGGCGGACCTTCTGAGTCGTTCTCGTGCGGTTGATCAAAGTGAAGTCGTCGGCCAACTCGGCACGCAGCCTCGCGATCGTGGCCAGGTTCGGTCCCAGCCGTCCCTGCACCCGCGTCTTCTCGCGACCCTCGGTCACACAAACCTCGATCGTGCGGTCAAACGGCAGCTGGCTGGCGTGGACCTTGGTGAGCATGGCGACGGCGCGGTCGAAGATGAACATCGCTCCCAGCACCAGTCGGCGGTACTGCTTGCGAGTGATGTCGATTCGCTTGGCGACCGAGATCTCCTGGTTGCGGTCGAGCATCGGCAGTCGGCCCATCTGGCGGAGGTACATGCGGATCGAGTCGGCGGTCACGCCCTGGTCGCTCCCCTCGCCGTCTCCGCCCCGCTCGGGCCTCTGAGGCCTGGGGGCCAGCGACTGGGCAATGTCACCGCAGGCCGACCGGTTCGCGCGGACCCTCAGTCCACGCTCGGCCAATGCCTCGAGCAGCAAGTCCAGCTTCTCGCTCGTCTCCGCCTTGTCGGGCAGGTAACCGCAAACATCGATGAAATCCAGGCCACCTCCGGCAGTCGCCGAACTGACCAACTCGTCAAGCCTCTTGTCAAATCCGTACACGTCTCTGTCCTCAATCTTCGTCAACGGTGCCTGTCTTAGTGCCTGTCTTAGTGCCTGTCTTGGTGCCTGTCTTGTGCTGTGTGTGTCCTGTATGTGTCCTGTCCGTATCTCTGCGGCCCGCCCGTCTCCGGGTCTCAGGCCTCCGACGATGCATCCGCTTCATTCAATACGTCCTGCACGGCCGAGGGTGTTTGCGCCTGCGAGAGGAACTGTCGAAAGAGTTCTTCCTGGAGATGTCTCGAGACGGTCTCGAGCGCGTGCAGGTGGTCCTGGGGTGCATCGGGAGGTGAAACGAGCAGGAAGAAGACTCGAGTCGGTCGCCCGTCGAGGCTGCCGAATTCGACTCCGGCATCACCGACCCCCACCGTCGCCACCACCCGATCCACGGCGGGGTGCTTGGCGTGGGGAATCGCGAACCCGTTGCCGATCCCGGTCGTCCCGAGCTCTTCTCGGGCAATCGTCGCCGAGACGACGCTGTCACGGTGGTCAGCCGAGAGTTCCTCGGCGGCAACCAGCGTGTCAACCAGCTCGGCGATGACCCCGTCGCGGTCCACCGCGCTCAGCGAAGTCGTGACCGCATCACTGCAGACGAAATCGGAAAACTTCATGAGTCGAGTCCCTTTCGGGCCGATGGCTCAGATCGCCAGCGGCTCGCCCCGCTCCTCGACACGGTCCTCGACCGCTTTGCCCTGGGCCGTGCCCCGCAGCGCCTGCGCCGCCATCGACTCGCTGTGATCCTGGCTGTCACGCTCGTCCCACAACGGCACACCGGCCGCGTAGCGGGCCTGCAACATCATCACCTTCTCCATCGAACCGGGCGCTGCGATCGTCGGGGTCTCGGGGTCCAGTGCAACCGCATTCAAAGCCAGCCCGGCCCACGGACCGTCGCCCGATGCCGCCCCGCTGCCGGGATCACTCCAAACCTGATCCGTCATCGTCTTCTTCTCCGTGTTCCTTCCAACCGTCATGTGCTGCCTGTCCTTCCGTCTCGGGATACCCCGGCAGGGTCTCCCGACTTGTCGTTCTGGTTCTTCCTGCTGAGTCCCGGTTTCTTGGCCGCAACTCGTCTCCATTCTCTTTTCTACACGCCGCCAGGGCCCCGGTCACTCATTTCCTCGGCCCGGTGCCTCGGTATCACAACCTCAACTCCGATGATCCGGCTCACGCGATCTGGTTAAACTGCGATCCCATCGAAGGCGATTCCGAGAAGACGGGCTTCGGGGAAACCCGCTGTTGTGCACCCCCTGCGGAAATTGGCGCCGTGGGGTGCGGTCTCTATGCAAATCACGCGATCTCTCACGTGCATCGACCTCGGGTTACCAGAGACAAGCGTCACCGCGGCGGATACGACAATGGGACGTCGCGAAGGTGGGAAAACAGGAGCCGCAGCTGGCTACTTGGTGGGACGGGATCGCCTCGCTCGGAGAGCTGAAAGCAGGACCCCGTGTGTCTCAGGTGGGTCGTTTTGGTCTCTCGGTACCCGGTTCGTGGAAGCAAGTCATTGTCAGTCTGTTTCTCCCATAAAGTCAACCCCCAAATTGCCGGATTGTTCCGGTTTTTCTCGAGTTAAACTCCGTTGATGCGTTGCGGGATTCGCCAACTCCAGAGGCGGCCTCCCCGGCGGCCTTGTCGTCGGCCGAGCGGCTCTGATACCGTGACCCGCCTGCCCGCAGGTCCTGGAATCCTCCGGCAGACCTCCCGTCAGTTTCCACCGAGCCCCACGCCATGGCTTCCGACACTCCCGACGGCCAGAACACACCCTCTTCATCCG
>Ga0310123_10002174_pt1 | contig 15803 bp, 16 predicted proteins | sample CB6_AW_1057_MG_FD_203505 | JGI IMG/M metagenome (GOLD analysis project Ga0310123, IMG submission 203505) | Marine microbial communities from Western Arctic Ocean, Canada - CB6_AW_1057 | ecosystem: Environmental > Aquatic > Marine > Oceanic | place: Canada: Western Arctic Ocean | collected... | reverse complement strand
AGGCGGCCGGTCGCAACCCGAAAACGCTGACGCTGACACGCTATACATAGACGAAAATCAGATGCTGGACCTGACACCGATGGTCCAAGAGTATGCCTCGCTAGACCTTCCTATGAAACCTCTCTGTAAATCAGACTGTGCCGGTCTCTGCCCCAACTGTGGGGTAAACCTAAACGACTCTGTGTGCCAGTGCGACACTGCCCTTCGTGACCCGCGTTGGGGTGCTCTGCTTGACATGGTGGGGAACTCTTCACAGGACGGCTAACCAACATCGCAAACCAGCGCGGCCGTTTCCCTAAGAAAAGGCCGCAGACGAAAAAGGAAACGAAATGCCACCACTTCCAAAGAAAAAACACTCCAAGAAGCGAAAGGCCGGACGTTCGGCGCATCACTTCCTGAAGCGCATGGCCATCTCGACCTGCCCACAGTGCCGGAGCGTCAGGCTTCCTCACAGGGTCTGCCCCAACTGTGGCTACTACAACGGCAGAGAGGTCGTGCCCACGGACTCCGTAGTTTAGATATTCTCAGGCTTTTGGCATCGCCATTTTTCATTTCATTAATTGCCAGAGGTATCGGTCTAAACAAACGCGAAATTTTTAGGAGTTTTAGATGACCTTGACCTTCCAGACGAAAGCCCAGGGACCAAAGGTTGCTTACCTGTTCCCCGGTCAGGGGGCGCAGGCGGTTGGAATGGGAAAAGAGCTTTACGACAACTCGGCTGCGGCGCGAGAGGTATTCGACAAGGTTGACGAATCTCTTGGCAGGTCTCTCACAAAGGTCCTGTTCGAAGGCCCTGAGGACGATCTCAGGCAGACCATCAACGCCCAACCTGGCATCATGGCTGTCAGCCTCGCCTGCGTGAAGGCGATGGAGGAAAACCTGGACCTGGACGAGATGCCCCAACCTATAGTCATGGCAGGCCACAGTCTGGGCGAGTACACAGCGCTGGCAGTGTCGGGCGTGCTGGATGTCGCTGACACCACGAAGCTGGTGCAGATGCGCGGCCAGTTGATGCAGGATGCGTGCGACCAGAACCCCGGCACAATGGCAGCCATCCTGGGGCTGGACCAGATGGCCCTGGAAGAGGTAGCCCGCGAGACAGGAGTGTGGGTGTCCAACATCAACACCGCCGAACAGATTGTCATCAGTGGCGACCGCATGGGCATCGCGCAGGCAATGGACCTGGCTGAGGCCAGAGGAGCCAAGAAAGTCATCGCGCTCCGAGTGGGCGGCGCGTTCCACTCCGGCCTCATGGAACCTGCGAGGGCAGGACTGGTTGAGGCCATTGAGAGCATGGATTTCCACAACCCCACAGTTCCCATCGTCGCCAACTGCACTGGTGACCCTCTGAACACAGCCGACAGCATCAAGGAAGAGCTGGTCGCACAGGTTTCTGGGTGCGTCCAGTGGAAGCAGTCGGTGGACTATATGATGGGCACGGGCGTCGATAGCTTCATTGAGATCGGCCCCGGTCGCGCCCTCGGTGGCATGGTCAAGCGCATCAACCGCAGAGCGGTGATTGCCAACGTCGCAGACCTCGAATCCATCATGAAGCTCCGCAGGAACTGATTCCGAAACAAATATAGTCGCACACCTTACAAATGTGCGAAGATAGTCCCAGGATAAGGGATGTGAGGGCGGGTCGATGACCCGCCCCCCGTTTGCAACAATATACTCTAATCAGGGGATGCTAACGGGACACCTGGAAGCGCAGTGACAACTATGACATACACAAAAGTCTCGAGCTCCAGGCGCATGAGCCGCATAGCCGTGTTGCAAGTGCTATGCGAAGTCGATTCTGTGCGTCACGAAGCGCAGGATGTCTTGGATCGCCGCGTGGTGGATGAGAATTTCTCTCAATCTGCCGAAGAGTTTCTGAAAACGCTCTCCCGTGGCGTGCTTGAAAAACTCCCGGAAATAGATAAAATCATCTCGGGATTCGCGCCAAGCTGGCCGATGAATCAGATAGCCGTGGTCGACCGTAATTTGCTGCGAATGGCCATTTACGAGATGGTCATGGATACCGAGACCCCGCCCAAGGTTGCCATCAACGAGGCGGTGGAGCTGGCAAAGGTTTTCGGGTCAGAGAGTTCCCCCAAGTTTGTCAACGGTGTGTTGGGGTCGGTGATGGAGACCGCCACCAACCGATAGTTTTCGTAATTTCATCATTTCTCCCACGGAGGTAGCACAGTGGCAACAGTATTGGAGCGAGTTCAGGCAGTAGTCGCGGAAAAGCTCAGTGTCGATGAATCTGAGGTGGTCCCAGAGGCGTCTTTCATGGAAGACCTGAACGCCGACTCGCTGGACCTCGTAGAGCTTATCATGGCCTTCGAAGAAGAGTTCAGCACCGACGACAACGCACTGGAGATTTCGGACGAAGCCGCAGAATCAATAGCCACAGTTCAGGCCGCTGTGACCTTTTTGAGCGAACAAGGCTTCGAGGACGAGTAGGCCTCACTAGACTCACTCTCAAAAATCTACTTTAATAGGCAAGCTGAATCCAACACGCAATTGTGTGTCATGCTTTTTGGGCGTTTGTAAATCCCCTGCGATAAAGCGCGCAATCCTTTGTGTTCTTGACTGGCCGAAAGCTGAAACCCGATGACCGAGAATCGATCTAGAGATAACATCTTCGTCACCGGATTCTCAGGGACCGGCAAGACAACCACAGGCAAGGAAGTCGCCCGCCTTTTAGGTTGGCGATTCGTTGACACCGACGATGAAATCGTCGTCTCAGCAGGCAAAGCCATTGAGGACATCTTCTCTCAGGATGGCGAACCTGCATTCCGCAAGCTCGAGAGCGAAACCCTGGCGACAGTCGCGCGAAATTCCCGTCAGGTGATCTCCACCGGCGGCGGCATCATCTTGGACGAGACCAACCGCCGGGTGATGGAGTCAAACGGCGTCGTGGTGCTTCTGGAGGGCAGGCCGGAAACCATCTTCCGCAGGCTGGAGGGCCAGACCGCTAAAGAGTCTGACGGCATCGCGACGAGACCGATGCTCCATGCCGATGACGCTCTGAACCGCATACGCTCCTTGAAGGAACAGCGACAGTTCAACTATACTCTGGCCCATTGGACAGTTCACACTGACCACCTGACGCCCCTAGAGGCCGCCAGCGAGGTGGCCAGAGGATGGAAATTGACAAGCAGTCGAATCCCAGAGCCTTCCCGCACTAATGCCAACGGCGATCTGGCCGCTGAGGTTCGAACGTCCTCGGGTGACTATCCGCTGTGGGTCGGCTGGGGCATTCTGGACGAGTTGGGCAAGCGTATCAAGAAGACACTTGACCCGCCTGTAGCCTACATAATCTCAGACGGAGGCCTGTATCTCCAGTCCCACCGAGCGCAGGTCGCGATGGAGGCAGAGGGTATCCCCACCCACCAGTTCTTCATCCCGCCCGGCGAGCAGAGCAAGACCCTGGAGAACGCCCAGCACATCTACACCTGGCTTGCCGATCACAAGGCCGAGCGCGGCCACCTGATCGTCGCTCTTGGAGGAGGCGTCGTCGGCGATCTGGCCGGTTACGTGGCCGCCACGTACCTTCGAGGCATGCCCTTCGCTCAGGTTCCGACTAGTATGCTGGCTATGATGGATGCGTCTATCGGAGGCAAGACCGCTGTTGACCTGCCCCAAGGCAAGAACCTTGTCGGCGCGTTCTACCAGCCCAAATTCGTCCTCTCGGACGTCTCCATATTGACCACCCTACCTCAGAGGGAGCTAACCTCTGGCTGGGCCGAGGCGCTCAAGCACGGCCTTATTCTGGACGAAGGCCTGCTCTCTACCTTTGAGAACCAGTCCGAAGACATTCTGGCTCTGGAGTCTGAAATCGCCACAGACGTGATTCGACGCAGCGTGGCGATCAAGGCAAACATCGTGTCTCAAGACGAGCGAGAAACGCTGGGACTCCGAGTGCTGTTGAACTACGGGCACACCATAGGCCACGGCATCGAAGCCGCCACTGGCTATGGCAGCTACCTGCACGGCGAGGCGGTCAGCATTGGCATGATGGGTTCGGCCTATATAGGCGAAGCCCTGGGGATGATGTCTTCGGAAGAGGTGGCCCGACAACGTGCCATCCTGAAAACTTATGGCCTTCCCCTTTGCGCCGCCGGCATGGACGTCGAGGCTGTCCGCAATGCGATGATGTCCGATAAGAAAGTCGCGTCCGGCTCCATCCGATGGGTGCTTCTTGACGGCATTGGCAACGCCGTCACTCGCAATGATGTTCCACAAGAGCTTGTGCAAGAAACTCTGCGCAGGTTGTCGGACTGTTCCTGTTAGAGGCCGCGTAGTTTATGGAACTCTTGTTGCTGGCACTGTTGGGAATTGGCACCGGCGCATATGGGGTTCTTGTGGGGGCCGGCGGCGGATTCATCCTCGGCCCAATCCTTCTTCTGTTTCTTGATCTAGAACCGGAGGTCGTGGCTGGCACGGTGTTGGCCTCTGTCGCCATCAATAGCATCTCCGGAGCGTCAGCCTATCGCGCTATGAAACTTGTGGACTATCGCAGCGGCCTGCTCTTCGCGGCGGCGGCTGTTCCCGGGTCAGTAATGGGGGCCTTCGGCGTCGGCGCGGTGGCTCCATCGACCTTCCGAATCCTGTTCGGCATTCTGCTCCTGGTGCTAGCCGCGCAGCTAGCCTTTCGCCCCAATATTCCTGAAAGCAATCGAACTGATAAACCCACTCACATGATTGCTGCCACAGTCCGAAGCAGGCATATTGTCACCGAAGACGGCGAAGAGTACCGCTACGAATTTAACGAAATGCTGGCGACATTCTTCAACGTGATCCTGGGGTTCATATCCAGCTTCTTCGGCACAGGAGGGGGATTCCTGAGGACTCCGATACTGATTTCGGCGTTCGGATTTCCGGTGCGAGTGGCCGCGGCAACCTCGGTATTCGCGCTTTCGATATACACCACAGCAGGAGCGGCCACCCACGCGACGCTGGGTCACGTCGAATGGTGGCCGACCTTCGCGCTCACAGGAGCTGGTTTGGTCCTGGGAGGGCAGATCGGCGCACGACTGACAGATCGGGTCAGTGGTCCGTGGATTCTTCGCCTGCTGCTGGTGGTCGTGCTGTTCCTAGGCATTCGCCTGGTCTGGCAGGGAGCGCTGGGTTAGGCGAGCGCATTAGCTCTGTTCATCCGGCGTTCTTTCGAGCTTGGATTTTGTCTTCTTCTATCGTCCGTTCCGTGACACAGCATTGGAACAAAGGGCTCATGACGCATGATGAGGCTCGGTTTCACAAGGGCGTTCAAGCACGATATACTGGCCGAAGTTGCCATCCCAGAATTGAAGTACGCCAGACGATGACGGCATAATTGTTTCGTTTGGAACCGCGCTGAATGTAGCCACAGGAGAACATGCCATGACACAACAATGGGACGCTAAAAAGTCGCGAATCATCTACCATCGCTTTCAGCCTGGAGAATCGTTGAACGGGGCCCTCGAAGACCTGGCACACTCGGAAGGCATTCGCGAGGCGATTATCACATCATGCATAGGGAGCTTCACTCAGTTGAAGCTCCGCAACCTGTGCAGGCGCGACGAAAACGGCCCTGAGTTCGAGCGTCACACAATAGACGCGAACCTGGAGTTGGTGAGCGCAGAAGGCTACGTTCAGCCTCTGCCAGAAGGTGGCATTCGAGTTCATATACACGTCGCCGCGGCCCGTCCTTCAGGCGAGATTGTCGGTGGCCATTGTGAAGACGCGACCATCTTCACCGGCGCATTCATGTATCTTCAGGTCGTCGAAGAAGAAAGTAACTGAAATCCAGTGAGGCAAGTCTCATGAACTCGAACACCGACAGGAACCCTGCACTCAGGCTAGAAGGCAAGGTCGCCGTCGTAAGCGGAGCTGGAACCTACGGCGGCAGCGGCGTAGGCAACGGAGGTGCCGTGGCAATCCTCATGGCGCGAGAGGGCGCGAAAGTCGTGCTGGTGGACGCGGAAAAGCAGTGGGCTGATGCCACCAGAGCGATCATCGAAGAGGAAGGTGGTGAGGCGATCACCGCCACCGCCAACGTGACCGACGGCGAAGATTGCAGAAAGGCGATCGACGCGGCGGTTGAGCGATTCGGCGGCATCCACATCTTGCACAACAACGTGGGCGGCGGCGCAGGCAGCGGCAGCGTCGTGGAGGCCACAGAGGAAGCATGGCAGGCCAGCATGTCGATCAACCTGATGTCCATGATCAATATGAGTCGTTACGCCATACCCCACATGGCATCCAGCGGAGGCGGGGCCATAATCAACGTGTCATCCGTGACCGCTCTGAGACCGAAAGCGGGGAGATCGTCTGCCCCTTATACCGTCAACAAGTCCGCCGTCGTGGGACTGACCAGAGCGATGGCCCTCGATCACGCTGAAGAAAATGTCAGAGTCAACTGCATCATGCCCGGCCTCATGTGGACCCCCAGAGTCGCTTCGGGAGGCTCTGCCAATGCCCGCGAAACGCGCCAGACCTCGACCCCCCTGCCGGTCGAAGGTGAAAGCTGGGACATCGGCTGGGCCTCGGTGTTCCTGGCCAGCGACCAGGCAAAATTCGTCACCGGAATCACCCTGCCTGTCGACGGTGGCTTCCTGCTCACCAGTGCCCCGAACTGATTGAGTTTCGGTTGGGGTGAAATTGGTAGTGGGGTGATTCCGTTACTTTTTGAAATGGCTGCCCGGCCAGGATTCGAACCTGGGTCAGCGGAGCCAAAGTCCGCTGTGCTACCTCTACACCACCGGGCATTAGGCACGAAATCTGGGTCTGGCGACCTGTTTGTGAACAGGCTGCTAATGCTACCTGTTCGCGAGTCGGCGCGTGGGGCAACGAACTAGTCGTTGGCCTCGTGTCATTGTGGATGCGAACGACGTCGCGTTAAGTTAATATATTGTAACGCCGCGCCGCTCAGGCTCGCAAATGTTTGAGGGCGGTTTTGTCGTCGAACAGCGTTACGAAGAGATCGATTCGGCCTCGTCATCCAGACTCTGAGGCCGGGACTGGCTTTCTCTCCAGTTGGTCAGCAGGCTTTTGACCTGGGCAGCGAAGGCTTCCAGGTCGAAGGGCATGGTCAGGTATCCGTTGGCCCCCAGATGGCGCTGGGTGTCGGCGTCGTTGTGTCCGCCCAGGTCGCCGGGGTGATTATGAGGATTGGCACGCTGGATATCTTGGGAACTCGACGACACAATGCCTGGACGTCCATTTCTGGCATGACCAGATCGGTCACCAGAACGTCAGGCTCGTTGAGTTGGAATTTCTGGAACGCTTCCATTCCGTCGGCGGCAGTTTCAACGTAGCAGCCTTCGGTCTTCAGAGTTAACGAGAGCAGCAGCGTTATCGAGTCGTTGTTGTCGACAACAAGTATCTTGGGAATCATTGATTCTCAGACGCTGCTGTCTGCAGGTTCCTCGATTATGTCCAGACGACGGGCTGCTTCGTGCAAGTTCAGCGTCCAGCCCACACCAAAGATGTTGGGATTGAACAGCCGTCGGTCATTGGGATTCCAGACGCGATTCTTCGCTCGCTCGATGGTGGGAATTCTGAACTCGAATGGCACGTTGTAATATCTGCCGTGAGATTGTTTGATTCGATAGGCGCCCACGGCGGCAGCTATCACGAATATCATGATTGCGGTTCACCACAGTGACATAGTGCATCGCATAAATACCCCCCCCCCCGTTAGTCGTAGATAGTCTGCCCGCAGCCAATCCTCGCGCTTTATATCACAAGCCGCGTAGCGTTCATCTCAGATTAACTGTACCGCAACAGAAGACTGCGGTGTGGGGTTGTTTTCTGACGATCTGAAGCCGCGATGCCATCAGGTTTTCAAGTGTCAGGAATTGCTGGTCGTTGTCGTGTGAATCGACGGTCATGCGCTCTGGTAGAATCTTAGGCAGATCAACTTACGGAGGCTACGTAATGCCAGGATATATTGCGCTGGTGGGAGGGGATGAGTTCAGGTCAGGATGCGAGGTTTTCGACCGCGCAATGCTGGAGGCCATCGGAATTGAACGCCCGAAGCTGCTTGTCATCCCCACTGCGGCGGCTCATCAGAATCCGTCCAAAGCGGCATCCAATGGAGTGGGGTACTTCTCTGAGCTTGGCGCCGACGCATCCTCGTTGATGGTGTTGGACGGCACCAATGCCAACGATGAGGACATGGCCTCCGAGGTCAATGACGCCCACGTTATCTACATGACCGGAGGCAACCCTGCCCATCTTCTTGATAGCCTGAATGGCTCTCTTTTGCTGGCCCGAATGACCGACGCACTGGAGCGCGGAGCCGTGATCGCAGGCTCCAGCGCAGGCGCGATGGTCATGGGCAGTTGGATGCGCTTTCGACAGTGGCGCGAAGCCCTGGGAATCGCCGAGGGAATCGCGACTCTGCCTCACCACGAACGCAAAGACCCGGCCACGGTATCCAGAGAGCTAGCCACCACGACTCCCGATGGCCTGCGCGCCGTGTTCGGAGTGGACGGACGCACAGGATGTCTCGGCTCGCCGGATGGCAGGTGGACGGTTTACGGCCCCGGTGACGTGACCGTGTATCAGCAGGGCCAATGGAACGCCTACAGCTTCGGCGAAGTGTTTGAGATTACGTAGTCGTTAACTTTGCCAGAGCAGAAGCCGTAAGCGAGGGGTTGAAACCCTCCTCCACCTCAGGTTGTTCAAGTTGTCGATTCTCGTGTGTCGCGCGTTACCGAAAACGAAACTAACTGAATTTGACGGCGCGTTCCTTGTTCACCAGGCGCTCCACAACTCGACCGCCGATCAGATGCTCAGTAATGATTTCATCGACGTCGTCGGGTGTGATCACGTACCATGTTGCCCCCATCTCGGCTTTAGGGCCAATCACAATGACGCTGCATTCCTCTTGCGCGCAGAGGCCGTGCTGGCTGGTGCAACCGACGCCGTTGACCGCCGCCGTGCTGATCAATCCGTGCTCGACTATCTGACGATTGAACTTCGCGCGAATCTCCGACCCTCCTTTGGACCCGCAGTGTCGGCCATCGACCTCGGCATCGACGGTGGCGCACACAAAGACCTGAGCTTTGAAATCTGGCATACTTCGACTCTCCTGTGTTGAATGAACCGTGGTGTCTGCAAGAATCCGAACTCCAGGCAGAACGGGTGCATTGTATCAGCGTCTCTTTGCCTCTACAACGCTCATCTGGTTGTCGCAACTGACAGCCTGTGAAGATGATTGCTAATGCCGATGGAATGCAGAAAAAATTGACCCTCCATAGAGCAGAATCTATAATGTCGTCAATCCAAACCTGCCGCGTGAGGCATGACCTATAAAGAGGCGCCAATGGCCGAGCTACACCTGACACCTCAGCCAATTATCGAAGAACTAAAGAAGAACGGAGTCACCCATGTCGTGTGGCTCCCTGACAGCGAGACCAACTTCTTGTACGAGCGAATGCTGGCAGAGTCCAGCATTGAGCTTGTGCCTGTGTGCAGGGAGGCCGAGACTATGGCCATCGCCGCGGGCCTGTGGGTTGGCGGCAAGAAGCCCGTAGTGCTGATTCAAAACACCGGCATGTTCGAGTCTGGAGACTCCATTCGCGGCCTGGGCCTGGACATCGGCTTCCCGATGGTCATGATGGTCGGATACAGGGGCTGGACCCGCCACGGTGTCACCCTGGACTCTGCGGCCCGCTTCACTGAGCCTATTCTCCACGCTTGGGGCATCGACTACTACCTGGTTGAGACGGACGACGACGTGGACCGAATCTCCAACGCCTTCGACGAAGCGGAGAAAAAGCAGACCCCCGTGGCCTGCCTGATGGGAGCCGAATACGGATAGGCCGACTTGGCATCGCACGTTGTCATGCTGAGCGAAGTCGAAGCATCTGGTCGTCTGTGGAACAGGGATCGTGTTGGTGACGACCAGATTCTTCGTCTGCGGACTCAAAATGGCGAGACTGGTGGCTGACAGCCCTCCCTGATACTTGAAAACCTGAACCCTGATACCTCCGAGGAACAAACATGATCAATCTGCACGACGCAATGGCCGCAATCCAGACACGCCGGGACGATGCCATCGTCCTACCCACCATGACCGGTGGAAAAGGCTGGGCTGGAGTGACCCAGAACCGAGACCTGGACCTGCCCGTCACTGGCGCGATGAGCAAGGCGTCCTCCATTGGCCTGGGTGTGGCCCTGGCGCAGCCGGACAAGAAAGTCATCGTTTTGGACGGCGACGGCAGTTTGGCGATGAACCTGGGAACCTTAATTACGGTTTCTGGGAAGGCACCGGAGAACCTCTATCACTTCGTGATGGAGAACGGAGTCTACGCGGTCACCGGAGGCCAGCCCATCCCAAACTCCGGGAATTTCAGTTTCTCAGGATTGGCCGAGGCCGCAGGCTACGCCGCGTCCTTCGAGTTCGACGACCTGGAAGAGTTGACAACACGAATCGACGAGGTGTTCGATACCAAAGGCCCGGTGTTTGTGACAATCAAGTCCATCCCCGAGATCGAGGGCGAGGCCGACGCTGAGGAGATGCACCCCGAACTCCGACCTCGTGGCCTGCCGGTCGCGATGCACGAGCTTCACCAAACGCTGAACGGATAGCTGTCAGCCTTCAGCTATCAAAAGTTAGTTAGGAGACGACGCTCAAACATGCGTCGTCACACTGAATCACCATCAGAAATAGGTAGGGGAGGGGTTCAACCCCTCCCCTACCTATTTCTTGCTAACTTACGATGATCGCAGGCGCTAGCGGAAAGAGTCTTTCTCCATATCTAGAACCTTGCCGAGCCTGCGCCGGTGGCGTTCCTCGCCTGAGTACTCGGCTGACACGAAGGCTGTCGTTATCTCCCGCGCCAACTCGCCTCCGACGACACGCGCTCCCAGGCACAAGACGTTCATGTCATCGTGCTCGACGCCCTGGTGGGCAGAGTAGGTGTCGTGACAGACACTGGCCCGCACTCCTTTGATCTTGTTGGCAGCCACCGATGCTCCGACCCCGCTGCCGCAGATCATGATTCCCCGCTGTGCGTCCTTTGACGCTACGCCGTCGGCTACGGCTTTCGCGAAGTCGGGGTAGTCGTCCAAAGGCTCAAGACTATGCGCTCCCGCGTCGACGACTTCGTGGCCTGTCGCTTCCAAGTATTTGGCAAGCTCCTGCTTGAGCACATAGCCACCGTGGTCGGCCCCTATCACAACGCGCATATTGGCATATCCTCTTTTAGAGTGCTGTATAGTCTGTTGATTAGAGTTTAGTTACCCCTTGATGCGGGCGTCAACCGTTACAGCGCGGGGAGACGCCAAGGTCTCGCAATGTCCATACTGAGCGCCGCGAAGGATCTGATCGATGATGTTTCAACGGTCGCCCTACTTAGGCCCGATTCCTCGCCTGCGGACTCAGAATGGACAGTTAATAGATACGGTGAAAATTCATGAAGCGCGAGAGCGGCTCGACGGAACCAGGCGATTCCCAAAGTGATAAAAACCTGTGGTGAAACGTCGATTTTCTGAAGCTGTGGTCGGCGCAGACCATATCGGTCACAGGTTCAGTGTTGGGAGCGCTCCAGTTCACCGGCGATTCTGACTCTGGATGCCACGCCCGTCAAGATGTCCGCGCTGACCGCCGCCGGAGTCCTGCCGGCTCTACTCTTCGGATTCGTGATCGGTGCGTGGGTGGACAGGCTCAGGCGATGGCCAACCCTCATAGGCGCTGACCTGATCCGAACGGCCCTGTTGGGTTCCATTCCAGTGGTCTGGTATTTCGACTCTCTTAGCATGGAACAGGTGTACGTTGTCGCTTTCCTGCATGGCTTGTTGACCATATTCTTCGACGTGGCCTACCGTTCCTACTTGCATGCGCTGGTGAGTTCACGGAAGCTGGTCGAGGCGAACAGCCGACTGTCTGCCACGGCATCAGTCGCGGAGATCGGAGGATTCAGCCTCGGCGATTGTCGTGACAGCGGTTGATTCGGCAACGTGCCTGGTCTCTGGGCTTTTTCTGTTCTGGACGCGTTGAGCGCGGTGAGCCTCACCCATCGATTTGGGCTGGGTGAAACGCTGACGGCGGGCTTCCTGATCTGGGGAGCCACCGCATTTCTGATTCCACTGGCCCACGGCCCGTTCCTGCTGGCGGGAGCGGGTCTGGCGGCAGAGCAGTTATTCGATTTCGGAGTCACCATATATGAAGTGAACGAGATGAGACTACGCTAGAGAATCACACCGTACCGTATGTTGGGCCACGTCAACTCCGGCATGGAGGTCATCTTGATCGGAGCGCAGTTGGGGGGTGCGGTTCTGAGTGGAATCCTGGCGGAGTTGTCAGAGATCAAGTGGGCGTTGGTTATTGGTTCTTGCCTGATGGTGGCTGGCGGGATTTGGCTGCTACTCTCAACAGTATGGAGAATAGGCGTGGTTCCTGAATCCGATGTCAGCTAGAGAACGCTCGACGCCTGCAAGTGATAGAATCGGCGTTGTCATCCTGAAAATGCCCAATGAATGTGGACCTGAATTACACCTGAACCAAGCGCGAGGAGACCAGTTTTGGCAGTAACAAAGCTTGATATAACCAGCCGAACACCATTCTCCGATGGCGGGTCCTTCGGAGACGTGGGGCCTTACAATCTCCTGGAGGGCACGGCCCACTTCACCGTGGACCCTGAACACCCCAGAAACGAGGCCATTAACGACCTGGAACTGGCTCCCAGAGATTCCAACGGTCAGGTGCGGTTCTCAGCAGATTTCGCCATGCTCCAACCCGCCGATCCCGACAAGGGCAACCGTCGGGTTATCTTCGACGTTGTGAATCGCGGACGCAAGACTGTGTTCCGCCTAAACAGCAGCCCACGAAACACCGACCCCGGCGCGCCGTTGGACCCTGGAAATGGGTTCCTGATGCGACACGGGTTCACGGTCGTTTGGTGTGGATGGCAGGCCGATGTGCCCTTCGACCCCAATCTCATCGGGTTGCAGGCCCCCGATGCCCTCGGTCCCGATGGAGAGCCGCTGACCGGACGGATGCTCTGCCAGTTCCAGTCCAACGAGACGACCAACCTGTTCCTGCTGGCAGACCGGCAGCACGATCCCCATCCGCCGGTGGACATCGACGATCCCAACTCTACGCTCACAGTTCGAGACCACCCCAACGGCCCGGCCACGGAGATTTCACGAGACAGATTCTCTTTCGTTCGTGTTGAGGACGAGCAGATCGAACCTGAGCCTAATCACATACACATGCCAACGGGATTTGAGGCCGGGAGAATCTACCAACTGGTCTATAACACCAAAGGCAGCGCCATTGTCGGTCTGGGCATGGCGTCGGTCAGAGATATAAACTCCTTCCTTAAGTACGGTTCTGAAGAGGCAGGCAACCCCTGCGCGGATAACATCGACTACGCATATGCTCTCGGCATTTCTCAGAGCGGTCGATTCCTGCGGTCGTACCTGTTCACCGGGCTGAACGAGGACGAGGAGAACCGCATGGCTCTGGATGGCATAATCCCACATGTGGCGGGCGGGATGCGTGGAGAGTTCAATCTACGATTCGGCCAGCCCTCCAAGGACGTGTGTTTCATCATCCCCGAGCTATTCCCATTCACCGACACTGAGCAGACTGACCCGATTACCGGCGAGATTGGCTCCATTTTGGCGAAACTGGAAGAGCGGGACAATCAAGTTCCCAAAGTGATGTTCATGAACACATCGGCGGAGTACTGGCGAGGCGACGCCGCGCTGATTCACACCAACCTTGAGTCGATGAATGACGCAGACGAGTCCGAGAACGTCCGTCGGTACCATTTCGCAGGCACGATGCACGGCTCCGGCAACTTCCCTCCCGAAACCATACGAGTGATGGACGGTCTCAAAGGGCAATTGCCCTACAACTCAGTGGACTACTCGCCTCTCATGAGGGCCGCTCTGATAAATCTGGACCGGTGGGTGAGCGGCGAGGCTCCCGCGCCCGACAGCCTGCACCCCAGCCTGGGTAAGGGAACGTCTGTGGAGTCCCGAACACTGAAGCAAAAGTTCGACAGGATTCCTGGCGTGGACTCTCCGCCTGCCGTAACACGGGCCATGAATCTCGACTTCGGCCCCGAGGTTGCCCAAGGCCGGACGCTGAATCTCCCTCCAGAGCACGGCGACGAGTATCCTGCGCTGGTGTCCGATGTGGACGAGGACTGCAACGAGACCGGCGGCATCCGCTTGCCTGACCTCACGGTCCCTCTGGCGACCTACACTGGTTGGAACCTGCGACACCCCGACAACGGCAACCCTGGCCTGGTTATCGGCATCACAGGCGGGCTTGCGGGGTGGACTCTCCCCTTCGCTGTAACAAAGGGCCAGCGAGAGGCCGCCGAAGACCCGCGCATGTCTATCGAAGAACGCTACGAGTCCAGGGACGACTACCTCCAGCAGGCGCTAAAGGCCGCAACACAACTGGTGGAGGACGGCTACATGCTCGAGGAGGATATCGAGCGAACACAGGAAAAGGCGGCGGCAAAGTACGACTACTGGACCAACGGTCACAAGTCGTAGGGTTCTGCCCTTCGGCATCTCGCTATGGTGGTGGAATCGAAAAACTCCCATTGGGTCGGAAGGCGCGGCATTCTGGGCATTCTGGATGAACTGGAGGTGTCAGGCGGGGATGGTCACTCCATCTACCTGACGCCCGGAGCATCGGATATCTCTCGTTTCCTGCCCGAAGAGGAACCGTGGAAATCACAGGCTGAGATTGTAATCGAACAGTTTCGGGAGTCCGAAACGGGCGTCGCGTTGTTTCTCACCCAGGACAAAATCGTCGCGATCATGCCTCCGTTCCCCTTGTCTGTCGATACGCTGGCTGACGATTTGACGACGAGACCATTGCGTCAGTTGCTGGATGCTGACCTTCTGATAGGCGTGGTCATGCTTCGGCTTGGGCGTTACGGCATCGGAGTCCTGCGAGGAGATTCTCTCATCGCTTCCAAAACGGCGACTCGACACGTCAAGAACCGCCACCGAGCCGGAGGCCAGTCCCAACGACGCTTCGAGCGCAGCCGAGAGCGTCTCGTTCGCGAAATCTACGACAAGGCATGCGAGGTGGCCCAGGACGTTATCTCTCCCCATCTAAAAGAACTTGATTACGTCATGCTGGGCGGAGAGCGTCACACCGTCAACAGCTTCGTGAAGCGATGCCGCTTTTTACAAGACCTGAGCTACAAAACTCTCAATCGCCGAGTCGCAGTGGACCAACCCAACCACAAAGCCCTGGAGTCGATACACCGCGAGGTGTGGAAGAGCCGGGTTGTGACGTTTGAATAGCACAACAAGTAAGCATACGCGCAATAGCTGTTGCTGAAAGCTGACAGCTATTGCGCCGTGTAACCGCCATCCACCACCAGCGGAGTTCCGGTGACGAAGCCCGACTCATCGGACGCCAGATACAGCGCGGCGTAGGCTATCTCTTCAGGCTGGCCGAGGCGACCTATCGGGTGCAATGTCTCAAGGCGACTCAGAGCTTCGGCGTCTTTGGTCAGGGCGCTGGTGAGGTCGGTCTCCACGTAGCCAGGGCAAATGCAGTTGACGCGGACGTTCTTGGATGCCGAGTCTATGGCGAGGTTGCGGGTGAACTGCAACACTCCGCCCTTGGAAGGGTTGTACGGGTTGAACCCACCTCCCATGCCCACGGGGTAGCCCACCAAACCCATGATCGACGACAGGTTTATGATCGAGCCAGCTCCCGACTTCGCCATCTCCGGCATGGCGTGCCATGAGACCATGTACGTTCCCTTGAGGTTCACATCTATCACCTTGTCCCAGACCTCCTCAGGAGAGGAGCCTTTGGGCATGGCGTTTCGAGC
>Ga0310123_10002171_pt1 | contig 15806 bp, 15 predicted proteins | sample CB6_AW_1057_MG_FD_203505 | JGI IMG/M metagenome (GOLD analysis project Ga0310123, IMG submission 203505) | Marine microbial communities from Western Arctic Ocean, Canada - CB6_AW_1057 | ecosystem: Environmental > Aquatic > Marine > Oceanic | place: Canada: Western Arctic Ocean | collected... | reverse complement strand
ACACCCGGAAACATAGATCTAAAATTTCCTTCAGGCCAGATCGACCGTATCCCATATGCCAACTCTCTCGGTCTCCGATTAATATAGAGATCTGACCATCCCCTAAAGATTCCTCAATTGCTACATGGATTTCTCCGACATGGTTTCTGTTTTCGTCATAAATGGAAAATATACGGTGTTCAGAATTCTCGAATACTTCGTCCCATCTATCATCAGATAGCTCATTAATCTGTTCAGGATGGTAACCGAGATGAGCGGGGTCTCCGTATGAATATCTGCCAAACCAGCTCTCGGAAACTTCGGCGTCTGATAGCCATTTGTTGATACGAGAAACGTCTTCTCGCGATACATGTTCGAGGGTCACTCTTCTTTCAGTCATCGCCTATTCTCCTTTAGATTTATTAGTTATTTCCGCAAAGATTGCTTTTTACCTGTTGGAGGAATCTATCTTATATCCATTATTCAAATCAGTTGTATCAGCGTCAAGACACGTCTGTTTTTTGAATACTGATTCATGAATTTAAATGATTTAGGAGGATTACTAGCTTCAAATTGTCCAATTCAGCATGTGCCGTATGAGGTATTATTTAAATCTGCTGGGACATTAATTGGTTGCGTTTTTATGCATGATCCTTGGGGAAATAAGATTATATGATCGATAGACTCTCCTCTTTTGAGGAGCGATATGAAGAACTAAATGAACTTTTGGCCAATCCTGAGGTTGTGACGGACTACACGCAGGTTCAGAAATATGCCAAAGAGCAATCTAATATTCGAGAGATTGTGGAGCTTACAAGAGAATATAGAAAACTATCAGAGGACATTAAAGATGCTCGTGAAATGGCTCAGCGAGAATCTGATCCTGAGATAGTGGCTATGGCAAGAGAGGAGCAACAGTCGCTACAGACTGAGCTTGAAAAAGTTGAAGTTCGTTTGAAGATTGCTTTGGTTCCCAAGGACCCAAATGACGAGAAAAATGTCATTATTGAAATCAGGGCCGGAACTGGGGGAGAGGAAGCAGGATTGTTTGCCTCAGTTCTCTACAGAATGTATTCCCGATTAGCCCAGAGACTTAACTGGAAGATGGATTTGATCGATTCTAATTCGACCGGAATCGGGGGTATCAAGGAAGTCACATTTCAAGTTAATGGTGATATGGCCTATAGCCAGCTCAAACACGAAAGTGGTGTACACAGAGTACAACGCGTGCCCGCGACAGAATCCAGTGGCAGGATACATACCTCAGCTGCTACCGTTGCTGTTTTACCCGAAGCTGAAGAGGTTGATGTAGAAGTCAGTCCTGAAGATTTGCAAATAGATATCTATCATGCAAGTGGGCATGGTGGTCAGAATGTGCAGAAGGTAGCCACAGCGGTCAGGATAACTCACTTGCCTAGTGGGCTGGTTACGACCTGTCAAGATGAGCGTTCGCAGTTTAAGAATAAAGAGAAAGCGCTTTCGGTATTGAGGTCCAGACTACTTGCTGCTGAGATAGCGAAGCAGCAGAAGGAAATTACCGATGAAAGACGATCTCAAGTAGGTTCCGGAGATAGGTCGGAACGGGTTAGGACCTATAATTTTCCTCAAGGTAGGGTCACGGATCATAGAATTGGGTTGACTTCATATAACTTGGACCAAATTCTTGACGGCGATCTTATCGAGTTTATTGAGGCACTGGTACAGGAGGAACAGGCACGTAAGCTAGAAGACTCTATAACGTAAACGATGGAATGCTTGCTGTATTAAAAGTATTTTCGATGAATTTGAAAGAAACACTTAATGCCACGGGAGAGACCCTTATAAAAACAGGCTCTCCTGATGCTCAACTTGAAGCGGAAGTATTGATTCGACACGTCTTACGAATTGATAGGGCGACCTTCCTTAGAGATCTAGAAGAGCCTGTTACTGAATATGATAGGGAACGTCTGGATGGTCTTGTGGCGAGAAGACTTCGCCGGGAGCCTTTGAATTACATTACAGGTTTCCGGGAATTTTATGGCTTGAGTTTTGAGGTGTCAGATGGTGTTCTTATCCCGAGACAGGAGACAGAACTACTCGTTGATACTGTAATTGCTCTTGCTCGATCACGTCCAAAATCTGAAATGAAAATATGTGATGTTGGCACTGGAAGTGGTGCAATAGCCATTTCACTTGCAGTGCATCTTCCTTCTGCAGAAATCACGGCTACTGATATAAGCCAGCGCGCATTGGAGATAGCAGATTCTAACAGGCGTACACACGGGGTATATAACCGAGTCGCTTTACGCCGTGGCAATTTACTGGAACCAATAGGTTATAAACCTGAAATTATAGTTTCTAATCCCCCATATATACGGGAAGGAGACTTGTTGTTTCTTCAACCGGAAATCCAGTACGAACCTCGCGTGGCTCTGGACGGAGGGACAGATGGATTGGAACTTATTCGTGGTCTTCTTAGTCAATCACTAAACAAAGTTTCATCCACCGGAGCGATATTGTTCGAGATAGATACTGCCCAAGAAAATCCTGCAAGAATACTCTCAAGAGAATATTTTCCCAATTCGGAGATATCAGTACTTGATGATCTCTCAGGAAACAGCAGGGCTATTTTGATCGAAAAATTTAGCCAATAAAGGATTTGTGGAGGTAGGGTTATCCCAATCCTAGTTGGTAATGCTTTCCTTCAGTTTTGATCGAGGGAGCTATGACGATCTCTGCAGAATGCATTTCTTTAACATTCATGGCTCCAACCATTCCCATGGAAGCTTTAAGGGCACCGATAAGGTTTTGGGTTCCGTTTGAAACAGATGACGGTCCAAAAAATAATTGTTCCAATGTACCTTTGGTGCCAACATCTACTCGTGTTCCCCTTGGTAATGCTGGATGTGGGCTAGCCATACCCCAGTTGTACCCTTTTGCTGGTGCCTCTACCGACTGTGCGAGGGGAGTTCCAATCATAACTGCGTCCGCACCACTGGCGATTGCTTTGCATAGCTCGCCCCCAGTTCTTATGCCGCCATCTGTAATAATAGGAACGTATCTCCCACTACTATTAAAATAATCGTCTCTCGCTTGAGCGCAATCCATAGTAGCCGTCACCTGTGGAACTCCCACTCCTGTGACTTCCCTTGTTGTGCAAGCAGCACCCGGTCCAACCCCAACAAGTAGTCCGTGGATTCCCGTCTCCATAATTTCAGTGGCTACGTCGTAGCCCACGCAGTTTCCTACTAACACAGGTACGTTTACCATCTCAAGAAGTTCTGGAAATTGCAGACCTTTATTGCTAGTGGAAGAGTGTCTTGCTGTAGTTACAGTTGATTGGACCACTAACATGTCTGCTCCCGCTTCGACAGCTAAAGGACCAAACTTCTTTGTAAATGCAGGGGTGATCGAAACTGCGCAGTGAGCTCCAGTTTTCTTGATTTCTTCAACCCTCTCCCCTATCAAACTTTCTTTGATTGGTTCAGAATATACCCTTTGCATAACAGTAGTGACATTTTCTCTAGATGCCGCCGCGATCTCTTCTATTGCTTCTTGGGGATTGTCGTAGCGGGTTTGAACACCTTCCAGATTCATTACGCTCAATGCCCCTTGCCGGTGCATTTCTCCCGCGAAAGCTGGGCTAGCAACAGCGTCCATCGCTGAGCCTAGTACAGGTATGTCAGTGGTCACATTTCCAACGGAGAATTCAGTGTTAACCATTTCTGGATTTACTGTAACGGCACCTGGCGCTATCGCTACCTCATCAAATCCGTATACTCTTCGTAACTCCCTGAAATTGGTCATTATTACCGATCCTCCGTCTTGTGAAAATACCGGTGGGTCTAACAAGAGAAGGGCCTGCGACTTTTGGGTCGGAGGCCCTTTACCACTTAGGTTTCTATTCTTGCACTTGCTTGCTGTCCCGATGTGTAAGGGAGTTGCTGGCGTTCTTCCGATAGGTGAAATCTTGTGACGCGAGAAATATAAGAGTTGAACGCTGTTGCGGCTTCAGTACCCCTAGATGCCAACGCCTATCCTTAAGGAGCTTAAACACATGTTACAAATCCTGAGCCAACTACCTGACTCTTTCGATAAGATTAAGTGATGATATGGGGGTCTCAACTAAGTGTCAACAGGGTATAGTGCCTAATAAATGTTATTACCTAATCGACATGTTAAAGACGGGATATATCCTCCGATGGAATTGAAAGAGCGTATAAGAAACCTTGCCCTTGCCAAAGGCTTTGATCTAGTTCGATTTACTAGCGCCGAACCATTCGTCGAAGATGAGAGTGCCTCGATTAAGAGAATAAGAAATGGGCACATGGATGGTTATTCTTGGTACACAGAAGCTCGTGTCCGTAAGATGAACCGTCCAATGGATCTTTTGGATGGGGCTAAGTCTGTAATTTCGTTGGCTGTTAGTTATCTTGGAGATAGTTCAGAAAAACCCAAGGCGAATTATGGTAAAACTGCTAGATATTCATGGGGTGATGATTATCACGCTACCATCAAAGCCAGGATAAAGGAGTTCACAAATTCTTTAAAAGATATTGTGGGACCAAATGTTAGAACACGGGCTTTTGTAGACGATGGGCCTATGAATGATAGGGCGGCGGCTCGTCGTTCAGGCTTAGGGTGGGTGGGGAAGAATACTAATGTGATATCCCCTCGTTTTGGATCGTGGATTTTACTTGGCCAGGTGGTGACTGATTTACATATTGAACCGGATACTCCTCTAAAAAAGACATGTGGATCTTGTGTGAGGTGTATAGATGATTGTCCAACTGGAGCTATCGTAGCCCCATATGTTATAGACAATACCAAGTGCATTTCCTATCTCACGATAGAGCTTAAAGGTTCTATACCTATAGAACTTCGTTCACTTGTGGGTGACTGGGTTTTCGGATGCGATATTTGTCAAGATGTTTGTCCCGTTAATCGTAAGGCAGAACCCGGGAAAACGGCCATATCAGGGGACTTTAAGCAGCGACCTGGCTTCGCCACACCAGATTTGTTGGCCTTGCTGGAGTTGGATCAGAAAACATTCAGTAGGATTTATAAAAATAGTCCAGTAAAGCGAGCAAAAAGAATCGGACTTCAGAGAAACGCATGTGTGGCTTTGGGGAACAACGGTGATAGTAGTGCTGTTCAGCCTTTAATTAAGGCTTTAAAAGGATCTGAGTCATTGATCAGGGGTCACGCTGCTTGGGCCCTAGGGAAATTCGCAGAATCTGGTAATTGTAAAGCGCTTGAGGCGCTGCGATCTGCACGAGATAAAGAAAACGATGATGATGTGTTATTTGAAATAAAACTTGCCTTATCTTCAATGGGAACAACTCGGTGACTGTGATATGTCTGGAAAGATTTATGTGGTCAATGTTGGGACCAACGCCTCTCACTCGTTTTGCAGTCCCATTTTTGAAGATGGAACCTTTGAATTCATACCTATACCAGAGGATAGGCAAATAGAAGGAGCTCATGGTGTCAAATACCGCGATTTGAGATCATTTTATAGGCCTACCGAAGACCTATCGAAGTATATCCCTGATCGATTTCTGGACATAACTACCCATAATGATCCTGAATTTGACTCCCTCACATATGGGGATAACTGTGATGTTAATGCTAGGGCTCAAGCTCTAAAAAGCGTGCAACGAGGGGATTTTCTTCTTTTCTTGGCGCGCCTCCAGAAATATAGAAAAGATGCGCTTGAAGCGATACCAACTAGAGAGTTCGGATTTTATTTTGTCGGTTTTCTACACGTGGATAGTGTTTATGGGTCCGTTATCAATCCGTTGTCAGAATTGCAGATGGAAGCCATTAATCTGAACGCCCATGTGAGACGAGCGATGACAGATGACTCATTATGGGATTCGTTCTGGGTCTTTTGTGGATCTTCTTGGTCAAGGAGGTTTGAAAAAGCGGTTCCTGTGACTAAAGAACTTTGCAGCGAGGTTTTTGCTTCAGCAGATGGTTCTCCTTGGCGTTGGGACAGCGGACGTACTGAACTACAGATAATAGGGTCCTACACTAGGACTTGTAGATGTGCTATCGACCCTTCCACCATTGAAGGTCAGGAGAGAAATGCTGCCCTATGGAATTGGATAAACCGTTTCTCGCACTAACGTGCGATGTCAGGGAAAAGTCGAAAAATCCATCCTCTATGAAATAGGTACATATTTACAATTATTGGACGGTAACTGATACTACGATTCACCGAAATGCCTCACGAATTCTCTAAGGTGATTTATTCATGGCAAAAATAGGAATGGGCGTATCTCGAAAAATCATAGAGGCGGTTGATGCCTGTGTTGAATTCGGCTCAGAGCTGGCTTTAGATGATGTGACGTTTTCAGTTATGTCTGGAACTATGACGGGTGTTGTCGGACCTAACGGGGGAGGTAAGAGCACTCTCTTTAATGCTCTTGCAGGGGTTCAAGAATTGGCTCATGGTTCTATATACATAAATGGTAAATCTCCCAAAGATGCTCGAGGAGAAGTAGGATATGTGCCCCAGAGGGAGCGGGTTAATTGGAGGTTTCCATTATCAGCCAGTGATGTGGTTTCTCTGGGAAAAACTGGACGGGGTTCCCTGTTTGGCCGATCGACCCCGGCAGACGAACGATCTATAGAGGAATCTCTTCGAAGAGTAGAAATGTGGGATCTAAGGGATGTTTTGGTAGATAAAATGTCAGGAGGACAGAGGCAACGAGTATTTCTTGCTCGGGCCCTCGCTCAAGGGGCGGGCATCTTGTTGCTAGACGAGGCTTTCAGTGGGGTTGATGTGGGGTCCCAGGAAGGCCTTGTTGAGGTTCTAAAGGTTTTGAGGGATGAAGGTAAGTGCGTTTTAATGGCCACTCATGATCTGAACACCTTGGCCGACAGATTTGATGAAGTTATTTGTTTGAATCGCCACGTCTGTGCTCAAGGTAATCCAGAAACGGCTTTCACCCCTAGTGTGCTTGAAGAATTATATGGTCCACATGGTTCAATGTTTTCCGACCATTGGCAGGGGCATCATGGTCATGAAGGTCACAATCCTGATCATGAACCCGGAGAAAATCCGACATCTCTATAAACAATGACTGAAATTTTCTCTGTTTTCATAAACCCCTTTGAATACTCTTTCATGATACGTGCCTTGGTTATATCTGTATGTGTTGGAGTGATGTGCCCACTGCTTGGTGTTTATGTAGTAAACAGAGGTTTAGGGTTCATGGGAGATGCCATGGCTCATTCAGTACTCCCAGGCATGGTCCTGGCATTTATTCTTGGGGTTAGTCCATTTTTGGGTGCAATCCCAACGGGTATAGCGGTAGCTTTAGCTATAGGTTACTTGGGGAAGAATTTCAGAGTGTCTGAAGATACGTCAATAGGGATATTGTTTGCAGCCCTTTTTTCAATTGGTCTGGTTATGATTTCTTTATCCAAAGGTTTATCGGTAAGAGTTGAGGATATATTGTTGGGGCAGATTCTAGGCGTTTCCAACACTGATGTAGTAATAACATTTAGTTTGGCGGTTCTGGTTCTCCTTATCATCGCTGCGCTCCATAGGCAATTGGTGTTCACCAGCTTTGATCCAGTTGGCGCGACCGTAATCGGACTACCAACATCTTTGTTGGATTATCTGCTTTTAGGTTCTCTATCAGTTGTAATAGTCGTGTCTCTTCAGGCGGTAGGAATAGTTCTAGTTGTAGCTATGTTGATAACACCGGCTGCCGCCGGGGGGTTGATAGCTCGCAGATTTACGAGAGTAATGGCATCAAGCGTAGTTATTGGTGTTTTCTCAGCCGTATCTGGGCTATATCTGGCATATCATCTTGATATTCCTTCTGGTCCTTCTATGACGCTGGTTGCAACTGCCATTTTCGTTTTGGCCGTTATATACAATCAAATACGAAGTGACTAATGACAGCAGTATTAAAACTATTCAAACTGCCAACTCACTGAAGAGATGGGTTGCTTCCTGCAGTTATTGCAAGTTATTTCAACCAGGGTTTGAGGTATCAAGTGATAGACTCTCGTAAACGTCTTTAATCCTATGTAATACAGAAAGTTTTCTCGGTGACCAGTTCGAAAAACCCTAGAGTTAGTAACGAATCTAACGATGAGTCTGGAAAGTTAAATCCCGGATCATCGCCTACCATTGATCAATCCGGCGGGAACCACAAATTCCATATTTTTTATGGCTGGTGGATTTGCATGGGTGGCGCGTTCGTCATGGCTATGTCGTCAGGGATAAATTTTCACGGTTTTGGTAACTTTATAATTCCTCTAAATCGAGAATTTGGTTGGAACCGGACTATTATCTCCTCTATAGTCTCACTAGCACGATTAGAAGCCGGGTTTATTGGTCCAATAGAAGGTTGGATTGTTGACAGAATAGGCCCCCGAAAGCTGATGATTATTGGAATACCTATTATGGGTATTGGGTTTGTCCTTCTAAGCAGAGTCACTGGACTCTTTACATTTATGGTCGTCTACATACTTGGTGTGAGTCTCGGTAACAGTGTAGGAATGCACACTCCTGCATCTGCGGCAGTGGCTAATTGGTTCAATAAAAAAAGAGGATTAGCATTTGGAATAATGTGGTCTGGGGTTGGAATTGGGGGCCTCATTGTTCCCGCCTTGGCTTGGCTTATTGATGAATATGGTTGGCGAGAGGCATCTGTCTATGTTGGAGTTTTTGTTATTGTTGTTGGAATTCCTGTAGCGATGTTAATGAGGCACAGACCCGAACAGTACGGAATGCTGCCCGATGGCGTTAAACCTGTTTCCTCTCAATTGACAGGTGATGGAGGTAGAATTCAGGTCGATCTTTCGCAGGATTACACTGCCGCAGAGGCACTGCGTACCTCAAGTTTCTGGTATCTATCTTTATCAATAATGTCTCGATCTCTGGTTACAGGAGGAGTTGGTCTCCATCTTGTTCCTTATTTTATTGGCCTTGGTGCACAACCCATAGAGGCTGCCACTTATGCTGGTTCTGTAGGACTGATGAGTATTCCAGGAAGATTCGGTCTTAGTTACTTAGGTGACTATTTCAATCGTCGTTACGTTATGGTTGTTTGCTTACTTGCGATGACATTAGCAATCATTCTTCTTGCTCGCGCAGAGTCAATTACAGAGGCTATACCGGCTATAGTTGCATATTCCATTGGGCAAGGAGGAATATCAGTGATTCCCCAAGCATTGATTGCAGATTACTTTGGACGCAGAGCCTTTGCTACGATATCCGGATTTAGAAGTACCATACAAATGATCGGAATCATTATTGGTCCTGTAGTATCGGGATACGTCTATGATTCCACCGGGAGTTACGAAAAAGCATTTCTTGGTTTCGCCGCTGCCTCGATTGCTTCTATGATCTTGGTCCTAATGGCGCGCCATCCGGGTGCAGCACCTAGGTAAAGGCTCGGTATAGTATTTCATTTAAGTGGGTCATAAATGCAACTTCTGCCTTAGGTCGATGTTGTGGTAACATCCTTCCCTGCACTGAAAGCTAATGTGGTTACATTAGGAAATTGAGTAGTCAGCTGGGGGAGCTTGGTTTATCCAGGCTGAGAGGGCAACAAACAGGTTGTCGACCCCTTATTACCTGATCTGGATAATTCCAGCGTAGGGAAAGCCTGTAAATCCAAGCAGCTGCCCCTTAACCGGATTATCCGATAACAAGAGGGGACTCTTTGAACTCTAAAAGAGAAAATAACCTTAAAGAAAAGGTTATCGAGGTTGTAAATTTATCTCGCCGTATAGGACTTGATCGAGACTACCTTGATGTTCTCGCTAATGTCGATTTTTACGCGATGCGAGGCGAGGTCGTTTCAGTTATTGGCCCCAGCGGTTGCGGCAAGAGCACCTTTCTAGACATTCTGGCTGGTCTGGAGCGTCCAGACTCTGGAACAGTCACAATTCGAGGTCTCGACACCGAGAATTTGCTTGGAAGCGTTGGATATATGCAACAGAAGGATCTCTTGCTTCCGTGGCGGACTGTGATGAACAACGTCATTCTCGGATTAGAGATGCAAGGTATATCCAAAAAAATTGCACGCCGACAAGCCACGGAGCGCATGCATTCTTTTGGACTCAGTGGTTTTGAGGACCAATATCCATATGCTCTGTCAGGGGGTATGCGCCAGAGAGCTGCCTTCTTACGCACAATTTTGACTGATACATCCGTGTTGCTATTAGATGAACCGTTTAGTGCTCTGGATGCTCTAAACAGGTCTCACATGCAGGAATGGCTATTAAATTTACTCGAGAGTTATGACGACAAAACAGTTGTTTTAGTAACCCATGATGTGGAGGAGGCTCTGTTTCTTTCCGACCGAATCTATGTAATGTCTCCCAGACCAGGTTGTATTGAGGTGGTCGAGCAAATGGAATGGGACCGACCTCGGAGCAGAAGCTTATTTAGCACGCAGCAATTTGCCGATACGAAGTCCCGTATTCTGTCTTATTTGCTGGCTAGTGAGGCTGTGTTGTGAGGAAAGTGTTAGTTCCCGTTATGGAATGGCTACCAGCAATGGGTATTGTTGTTACCATTCTTGTCGGCTGGGAAATATTTGTGCGAGTTTGGAATATAGCGGACTGGCTTCTTCCTGCTCCATCTGCAATTGGCTACACCTTGTATGACAGCTCAGGATTACTCGCGGGACACACGTTGGTAACTCTAGAAGAAGTAGTATTAGGATTTGTGTTGGCACTTGTCTCCGGGATGCTTTTGGCTTCGGCAATAACACTATCCAAAACGATTGAAAAAGCTTTATATCCATTCATTATTGCCTCTCAGACTGTTCCAATTATTGTTATAGCCCCGATGCTTTTGGTATGGATTGGCTACGGGCTAACTCCAAAAATTATTGTTGTTGCATTGATAAGTTTTTTCCCAATAGTTGTGAATACTGTTGATGGAATGAGATCTGTTGATTCTGATATGCACAAAATGATGAGGACGATGGGAGGTAATAGGTGGTCTATATTTCTCAAGGTCCAATTACCTGTATCCATGCCTTATCTTTTTTCCGGGCTTCGAGTTGCTATTGCTGTAAGCGTTATAGGTGCGGTCATCGGGGAATGGGTCGGATCAAGCGAAGGACTAGGTTACTTGATGATTCGTTCTAAACCTCAGTTTCAAACAGAGAGAGTTTTTGCTGCAATAACAATTCTTTCCGTAATGGGAATAGCTCTTTTTGCTTTGATAGGGCTTTTGGAGAGGTTGTTAATTCCTTGGTGGCACAAGGAAAGGGAAGGAAGGCCCAGAATCAGTTAAAAATTTGAAATTACTCGTGGAAGATAGCCGAGTCTAATGAAAGGAAATAGAGAATGAAAAACATATTTTTGATTATGGTTAGCTTAATCCTGTCAATTGCGATGCTGGGAGTATTGGTTTCATGTGCCTCTGGTGAATCTGCTGAGGATATTACGGAGCCCAAAGTTGGAATAGCCAATGTGCCTGCTGCACCCACTCCAATAGCAAGTCCGGATAAAGTAAAGTTGGCGCTTGATTGGTTTCCCAACTCTAACCACTTGGGCCTCTATATAGCAGAGGAAAAAGGGTACTTTGCTGCTGAGAATTTAGAGGTGGAAATATACACTCCTTCTGACCCATCTTCGGTTTTGGCAACCGTGGCATCGGGATCAGATGACTTCGGAATGAATTATCAGCCCGATGTTTTGATAGCCCGTGGTGAGGGTGTACCTGTTGTTTCGATACTAGGTATGGTGCAACATCCTTTGAACTCTTTGATGACTCTGGAGACATCAGGTCTCGATTCTCCGGCAGATTTGAAGGGAAAAAAGGTTGGATATCCTGGAATTCCATGGAATGAACATGCGCTTGCTAGCATGTTGAAGGCTGACGGCCTGAAAGGTCTTGAGGACGTCGAATTAGTTAATGTTGGTTGGGAACTTGGCTCTTCTGTAATGTCTGAGCGCGTTAGTGCAATAATCGGAGCATATTTTACCCATGAAAGCATCAGTTTAGAAAATGAAGGTTATCCTGTTAACGTTTTAAGGATGGAAGAATGGGGTGTACCTGACTACTACGAACTTGTTATGGTCACTAGCGAAGAGTATCTTTCTGAAAATCCGGGTATCGTGGAGAGATTTGCGAGGGCGGTGAGTAGAGGATACGTAGAAGCAATTAGAGATCCTCAGGCTGGGGTAGATATATTAGTTAAATACGCTCCTGAAACAGATGAGAAAATTGATCGACCGGGAGCAGATCTTCTGCAACAACTTTGGCAAGATGATGAAGGAAAGTTTGGGCGTCAAAATCGAGATAAATGGGTCGGATTTGCCGAATGGATGCAGGAGAATGGGTTGTTAAGTGAAGATGTTGACGCAAATAAGGCCTTCACCGACGAATACTCGCTTAAGTAAGTATTTCATTTAGCCAGGAGAGAACTTGACACTTACGGCTGATCTTAAAGAAAAATATTCGGGTCTGTGGGGAGACGTAGTTCACCATCCATTCGTAAACGAGATGGGAATTGGAACGCTGCCTCCAGAAAAGTTTAGGCGATATTTTTTACAGGATTATGTTTTTGTAAAAGATCTGGTCACAATGTCAGGCCAAGCTGTAGCCAAGGCACCTGATATGGAGTCAGCGTCAGTATTTAATAACTTTCTGGTTGGGATTCTAGATCCTGAAAATGACTTATTTATACGAGCATTTAAGGAATTTGGAGCATCGCAAGAAGAATACTCAGCAGTTGGTACTAATCCTACGACCCAAGCTTTCGGGGATTTTGTGGTCCGAACAGCCGTTGAGGGTACTTTTGATAATATCGCCTTGGTTCTTTTCGTCACTGAAGGTACCTATCTTGACTGGGGAAGTCGCCTACTTAAAGAAGGAGCAAATCCTGAGAGTCCTACCTATAGGGAATGGATATATCTGCACGGTCCGGAGGTTCTAGGAGAGCTTGTAAGGTGGCTAGAGGTATACATCAACCACAGTACCTCAATGGATAGAGATAGGGCTGACTACTTATTTAAGACAACCCTGAGGTATGAATACCTGTTTTGGGAGGCGGCTTATCGTGGGAATGACTGGTTTGATTCTTGATATTCATACCCCATTATATGATCCATACATGTGGGGAATGAGGGAGGACTTAAGAAGTGCTTGATGTCCAGCCGGCACCGGCAAACATAAATAGAGCTATGACAGTGGCTGGATCTGACTCCGGAGGAGGAGCGGGTCTGCAAGCCGACTTAAAAACATTTGCGGCAAATGGTGTCTATGGAACATCCGTAGTGACTACTATAACTGCTCAAAATACCCTAGGAGTTCAAGAGGTATTAGAACTTCCTATTGCACTAATAGAAAGTCAGATAGATTCTGTCCTCACCGACATTGGTACTGACGTTGTTAAGACCGGTATGTTGTACAGCTCAGAGGTGATTAGAGCTGTAGCAGCCAAAATTAGTCAATACGATATTGGACTGCTGGTTGTTGACCCGGTTATGAAAGCGAAAGGTGGCGCTAAATTAATAAACGATGAAGCAATCGACACTTTACGTAATGTGCTCTTACCAATGGCTACTGTTATCACTCCAAATGCGCCTGAAGCACAAGATTTGACTGGCATTGTTGTGGAAGACATTGATTCTGCAAGGGAAGCTGCTATTAAATTGGTGGAGATGGGTGCTAAATCTGCCGTAGTAAAGGGCGGACATTTTGATGTTGGCCCTGCAACGGACGTGCTCTATGATGGAGAGGAATTTCGATTATTTACCACCCGCAGAGTAGATACCCCAAACACACACGGTACTGGGTGTACATTCGCATCAGCGACAGCGGCGGGTTTGGCGAAAGGAAAATCTATCCGTGATTCTGTAAGTGATGCAAAGGGTTATGTCACTGGCGCCATTCGGAATAATTTCCCTATGGGAAATGGACATGGTCCCCTTAACCATTTTTATGAGTATTGGATGTCTAATTAGAAATATTGTGGCACCAACTACTTGTAGGATCAGTGTTCAGAAATGTCTGTTAAATAGGTGGTATGATTCGCGCGTTTTGTGGTTAGTAACGGTAATTATTGGGTTCCCCCGAAATGAGGCAATTGCATGACCGAACCTGTAGATAGCCGAGAAACCGAGTCTGCGGACCTCTCTCCTGAAATCAGGGAGGGCCGTAATAGGTTAGCGGTTTCCGTCATAATAGGGCATGCGATTAAGCATGTATTCAACTCCGCGCTTCCCATTCTTCTTCCCCTGATGAAAATAGATAAAGATTTGAGCGTGACGCAGTATGGGGCATTGTTCACGTTTAGGAATATTACCTCCGGTGGGACCACAATGGTTGCCGGTTACTTGGGCGAACGGTTTGCTAACCGGTCTGGTGCTATGCTGTTTATCTCTCTTGCGCTTATGGGGATATCTTACTTTCTGCTTGGGGTTGCTCCAAACTTCTTCTGGATAGTGCTCGTAATATTTCTGGTTGGTGTAGGTCCGTCCCTCTATCATCCCCCTGCTATTGCATCCCTTTCGCGAAAATTTCCGGATCGAAGGGGATTTGCCATTTCTTTGCACGGTACGGGAGGATCAGTAGGAGAGGTACTAGGACCTTTAATCGTCGGATTAGTCACAACAGAAACATTTAAGGTGGGTACCCTTATAACGGTTACGTATCTGGTAGCGTTTCAGTGGGATGAAGTTTTTAGAATCAGTGTTATACCTGCATTGTTTTTTGCCGTACTTGTATATCTAATGATGAGAAATATTCCTTCAGTAGAAACTGGTAGTAGCTCATTTAAAGATTACTTCGGCGATTTGGGCTCGCTTCTAAAGGTCTGGAACATGTTGGGCCTTATCCTCGTGACGGCGCTTAGATCTATGGGTCAGTCGGCCATTCAATCCTTCCTAATTCTCTATCTTATGTCTCCGATCGACGAAGGTGGGTTGAACAAAACTGCATTGATGGCTGGCTTATTTATATCGGGTTCTCAGGCAGTTGGGATATTTGCCCAACCGGCTATGGGATGGGTTTCAGATAGGTATGGTAGGAAAATCGTTTTAGTTCCCGCTATGACAGCCTTGGGTTTTTTGTTCATAGCATTAAATTTCGCTGAAGATGGGTACCAGCTGTGGCTAAATGTGTTGGTAATGGGAGCTTTTGTTTACTCGTTGCATGTGATATTCATTGCCGCTGCCATGGACGTGGCCGAGGGTAAGGCACAGTCTACTGTTGTATCACTGATTTACGGTGCCAGTTTTCTGGGGTCTTTTTCACCTTACATCGCGGCGCTCATTGTTGATGGATTCGGGTTGCAGTCTGCTTTTGTGTACAGCGGCATTATGGTTTTGATTGCCACTGTACTGCTTGCGACCCTTAAACTTCCTGAAACAAACAGGACTGTATCTCCTCACTAGAATGTAGAGCAAAGTGCAATGAGTGAAACCTATACCGTTATTAAGTATGGTTCTGTCTGACGTTCAGTAGTTACCTGCGGACCGTCTTCGTAGTAGAAGACGTTTATCTCTGACCTGACGCCGAATTCGCCTGGTAGGTAGATACCGGGTTCTATTGTTACCGCAATCCTAGGTAGTAAATGCCGTGTGTCGTTGGTTTCCCAACCATCGAGATTAACTGCGTTACTATGTACTTCTCGACCAAGGCTATGTCCAAGTCTATGACTGAAGAAATTTCCATATTCTTTTTTGTTGATGTACTCACGAGCTTCGTTATCGAGTTCCCAACCTTCTATTTCTCTCCCTTCCCCATGGGATTTTTCAAATAGGGAGATTGCTGCATCCCGGGCCCCAATTACTGTTTTGAAGACTTCTAGGTGTTTGGAAGGAACATCTGTGCCTACGTAGGCTGTCCAAGTAAT
>Ga0310123_10002170_pt1 | contig 15812 bp, 14 predicted proteins | sample CB6_AW_1057_MG_FD_203505 | JGI IMG/M metagenome (GOLD analysis project Ga0310123, IMG submission 203505) | Marine microbial communities from Western Arctic Ocean, Canada - CB6_AW_1057 | ecosystem: Environmental > Aquatic > Marine > Oceanic | place: Canada: Western Arctic Ocean | collected... | reverse complement strand
CGGCTGGCTCACGGAAGCCAACCACCTGGGCAATGTGGCTTATCGGGTTGGCCGTAAACTCCAATGGGATCCGGTCGCGCTGCAGGCGACGAATGTGCCCGACGCCGAACCCCTTATTCGACGTGAGTACCGAAAAGGCTGGCGGCTGGCATAGGGGCAGTAGGTCGGATTGCTAATTCACTGCTGTAAACACGTTGAAAGACGTTCAGAACTTGGATACTAAGGGGTGGTACGCCCAGAGCCTAAGCGATAGGCGTGCCACACTCCAAGGCAGTTGGATCGCGGTAAACATGTTTACCACAGTGGATTGGCAATCGTCCTACCGGGAATTTTGGAATCTATTGTCCGTTGAGTTCCTTCAGGTAAATGTTGCGAAAGTACAGTGAGTTGCCGTGGTTCTGTAATTCGATCGCCTCGGACGAGTAAATCGGTTTGTCGCGGTCCCAATAGTTTTCCATGACAACATTGTCTACGACCAACTGATCGTTCAGTTTGACCGTGACGCGCTCGCCGACCATTTTGATATAGAACGTATTCCATTCACCGATCGGATTGTCTGCGATGGCGGTCGGCTTACTGGGGTGCTTCTGATTGTTGTATAGTCCTCCGGAACCGACTTTTTGCTGTTCGGGGTCCCAGATTTGGACTTGCGGGGAGCCGCGTAGATAAATGCCGCTGTCCCCGTTCTTTTCAATTTTCCAATCGACGTACAACTCAAAGTCACCGTAATCTTTGGCGGTGCAAAGGTTTCTTGTACCCTTTCCGTCATACACGATGATCCCGTTTTCGACTTTCCAATGAGCGCGCATCGCTTCGTCTGCTTTGTCTTGCTCTCTAGCCAATTCGTCTTCGCTCATAGCGGCCCGCTTCTTCGGATCGCCAACCAGGCCTTTCCAGCCCGTTAAATCTTTGCCATTAAATAGCGCCACAAAACCATCCGGCGACTGATTAAAATCCTCGGCGTGAACAGGACTGATCCATCCGTTGCCGACCAGAATCAGCACCAGGCCACCGCACAAGCTACGAAACGGAGAAAAAGAGTTCATCGTGTGGGATACCTTTCATTGAAGAGTGACGCGAAACAGATTACATTAGAAGCCGTTTCAAGATCACAGTTTCCAGTTCCTTGCCCAGTGGGTCGGGTGATTCGTTTTAATCGTTTGTACATCAAGAGTCTAATATGAGCAAACAAGCCACCCTCAACAACGTGCGGCTGGCCCGAAACGGCCTTTCCCGCCGCGATTTCTTGTCAGTCGCGGCCGCCGCAGCCACGGTGACGATTGTACCTCGAACGGTTCTGGGCGGGCCAGGACACGTATCCCCCAGCGACCGTGTCAATATTGGCAGCATTGGCGTCGGCGGGCAGGGCGTCGAAGACATGATAGAGTTTCTCGCCAATCCGAGCGCCCAAGTTGTTGCCGTGTGCGATGTTCGGCGCGTATGTGATTATAGTCAATTCTACTACAAAGGCATCAAAGGACGCGATCCGGCTCAACAACTGGTCAACGAAACGTACGCTTCCCAAAAAAAAGTCGCCAAGTACGACGGCTGCGCGAGCTATGTCGAATTCCATGAATTGCTCGAGCATGCGGGCCTGGATGCGGTCCACATCGCGACACCCGATCATTTGCACGCCGTCCCAGCCATGGCAGCCATCCGCCGGGGTAAACACGTCTACTGCCAGAAACCGCTGACCCATACGGTGCGGGAATCACGTGAACTGGCCAACGCGACCCGTGAGCATGGCGTCGTCACGCAGATGGGCCACCAGTTGCATGCTACGGACAAGTTGAAGCGGCTAGTCGAAATGATCCAATCGGGAGCGATTGGACACGTACGAGAAATTCATTGCTGGGCTGGTGCCAGTAACGGAGGCCTGCAGCGCCCTGAAGATATGCCGCCTGTTCCCGACGGTTTTGATTGGGATCGTTGGATCGGACCGGCCCCTTATCGACCTTATCATTCCGCCTACGCTCCGTTTACTTGGCGAAATTGGAGAGACTTTGGCACGGGTACTCTCGGCGATTTCGGCTGCCACATCATGGATCCGGCGATGTGGGCGGTTGGGCTGCCCACCACGATGTCGATCGAAGCCAGCTCGTCACGGTTCAATGACGAGTCTTACGCTCTGGCCAACATCGTCAAGTATCGCTTTACTCCACCCGGCTCGACGAAGCCGATCTCGTTGACCTGGTACGATGGTGGTTTGAAGCCGTTCCGGCCAGCCGAACTCGAACCAGGCCGGGAGTTGCCGCGCAGCGGCGGGATGTACGTTGGCGATGAAGGGATCATCGTGGCCGCCCACGGTGGTGACGCAAATTTGATTCCTGAGTCGAAGATGCAAAACTATCAAGCCCCTGAACCGTTCTTACCGCGCGGAGAAACTCACTACGAAGAATGGGTCCATGCCTGCCGGGGAGGTCCGGCACCGTTGTCCAATTTTGACTATGCCGGTCCTCTCACCGAAATGGTCCTCCTTGGCAACATCGCCATCCAGACGCAAAAACAGCTTGAATGGGACAGCGAAGCTTTTCAAATTACTAACGACGCCGATTCGAACACACTGTTACACCGTGAATACCGTGAAGGCTGGTCGTTATGAGAACAGCGATGGCCATCGCTGCCCATCCGGATGATATCGAGTTTTGCATGTCCGGGACGCTGATGCGGCTTGGTCAGGCAGGCTACAAGCTGCATTACATGAACGTTGCCAACGGGTCGGTCGGAACAACCAACCAGGATGCCGAGACGATCGTTCGCATCCGCCGCGAGGAAGCGATCATCGCAGCAGAAAGCCTTGGAGCCACGTTCCATGAAAGCCTTTGCAATGACATTAGCATCTACTATGAGCCGCGGACGTTAGCCCGCGTGGCGTCCATCATCCGCCTGGTCGCGCCCGATATCCTGCTGACTCACTCGCCCAGCGACTACATGGAAGATCACACGAATACCTGTCGTCTGGCTGTGTCGGCTGCCTTTTGTCGCGGCATGACCAACTTTGTCGTTGACCCGCACCAAGATCCGGTTAGTAAACCGGTCACCATCTATCACGCTCAGCCTTACACACACCATGATCCGCTACGACAACTCGTCATGCCCGAGATCTTTGTCGATATTACCGACCTGATCGATCAGAAAACCGCCATGCTGGCTAAACACCAGAGTCAGAAACAATGGCTGGATGAAAGCCAAGGTCAGGACTGTTATTTGACGACCATGCGTGACCTCGACCGCCAATGTGGCCAGATGTCCCAGCGATATGAGTATGCCGAAGGCTGGCGGCGGCATTTGCATACGGGATTTTGCCGTCCGAACGACGATCCTCTGTGCGAAGCGCTGGCTGAGTTTGTGGTCTGTGGGTCTGTGAGTCTGTAGGACTTTGGTTACGGTTGTATTTATCGGAGGACAAGGCCGGGGACCCCATGCTACAAAAAAACAGCTATACAAATCCTTCACAGCGTTGCCCGCCGGGTGTTCCAGCATTGCGCACCGTCAGCGGATATCCGGCTTACGGAAAAACTCGCGTGCGTAACCAGGTATGGGGATCGTGCATCCCAGTCGCGACAGTCCGAGTTTGTCGACCGCTGTCAGGATAGGCCGGATTTGCAGGTATCCGAAGATTTTGTCGCACGTGACATATTGGACGTCATATTGCGAGCGGTGGTGCTCATAGCCCGATTGCTGATGGTAATTCTGAAAAGCCCGTTTGGGGTAAAGACCGATAATGGGAGGTCGGTAGATCCAATACCGGGAACCCAACAGGCGTTCGGGAAAGCTGCCGGGCCAGACGTGGTTCACGACGTAGAATCCGCCAGGTTCGAGGATTGAGAGTGCTTTGCGGGCCACATCGAGTGGTCGCAGGAAATTGTTAATCGCACCGTACAAGACAACGACGTCGAAACGTTGTTCGCCAAAGTCGTACTCGAGGAAATCGGCGTGGATCAGTTCGAGTCCATAGCGATTCCTGGCGCCTTCAAACATGACGTCCGAAAAATCGATGCCTTGTGCCTCGTGGCCGCGGTCTCTTGCCAGACGTACCAGCGCACCGTATCCACAGGCCACTTTAAGGATGCGTAGCTTACGCCGGGGCGAGAAGAGGCGTTCCAATTCGTTGAGCCGTTTTTCCGCGTTCTTACCGCGCGTGGCTTCTTCGCCGTCGTAATCCCGGTAGCCGGTCAATTCGTCCGAATTCGCTGTGCAGCTGAAAAAGTTCTGTGAGTTGTAAAACTGCTGCATCGAATCCTGGTCCGGCATTGGATTCTGGAAAATCGTTCCACAGCTGGCACACTTGACAAAATGCAAGTCCCCCTGCTTAAACTTGGTGATCACGTACCAGGCGTCGGCTGTCGACGACTCGCACAACATGCAAGAGGTCGGCACAAAGTTAAAGCGATTAATTTCAATCTGCGTTGTCACAATATGGCATTAATTGCGTGTATCGATGTTGCGCTATTTCGCAAAAACGGCGTAATCTGCCACAAGTTGAAGCCTGACTCGCGATCGAAGGGGAACGCGGGATGGATCACCAACGCGGCGTCGCTTCGATGGTCAGAGAGTGACGGAATGATCGCTGGTAATGCATACCCCGCTCTCCTTCGCTCGCACGTCAGGCTTGCACGGACCACGAATTAGCCCATTTCTCGCAAAACCGCGCAGGTGTGCCGTAAAACCGTTACATTCGTCAGAGTGGCACTTCACCACTAATCCTTCCATACGTTTCGTCGTTAATTTGAGTATACTAAAGATGTTGCGCCAATCGTCAATATCTTGCACGGCTCAGCTCTGAATCCATGTACCTGATTAGCGGGATGCACCGTTCTGGCACATCGCTGGTAGCCCGGTTATTTCACCGGGCGGGGGCCGATTTAGGCAGTCCCGACACGCTGTACGGTCCAGACCGCTGGAATCCGGATGGGTATTTTGAACAGAAAGAGATCCAGGCAGTCAATATCGCACTGATACACGGACCTTGGGGAAAATTGGCCTATTTCCGACTGCCCGCAACCCGCACGATTCTACGTCGTGCGGCGCGGCGGCACGCGCAAATCGCCAGCGTGGCGGCGAAGTATCAGGACAAGGTCGTCAAAGAGACCAGGTTTTGCCTGACTTTGCCGGCCTGGTTGGCCCACGGCGCACAATTTCGAGGGATCATCATCTGTCTCCGTGACCCGAGTGCGGTGGCACAATCGTTACGCAGACGGAACTGGATTGTAGAGGGATTGGGTTACCGATTGTGGCTGGCCCACATGCAAAGACTGCTGCAGCATGCCGGAGATATACCGATGTGGCTTCTGCGGTACGAAAATATACTGGATCCGAAAAGCTTTCCGTCCGAATTCGAGCCGGCCGCTCGATTCTTGGGACTCCAGCTAGACGACCAATGGTTGGCGCGACTTTGCCAGGAAAATGTCAAGCCGGCGTGGGACCACCATCGTGCCCACGCCGCCAAACTTCCGCCAGAAGTCCACCAACTTTGGCAGAAATTGCTGTCGCAACACGCGGACCAGCGAATGACCGACACTCACCCGGCCCCTTCCCTCAAAAATCATCCTGGCGCAATCACCTGACGGCCATGGATGTCGGGCGAATTCCGACCGACTGAGATGGAAAACATGCATTCGACCGCCACTGCGAACGAGACCGGGACACAGGTTCCATCAATGCTGCGCATACGTCGCATGAGCGTATTGATCCCGGTTTACAATAGCGAACAGACGGTTGGCCCGCTGGTGGACGCGGTCGTGGAGGAATTGCGGCCTCGTTACGATCAACTTGAACTTGTCCTCGTGAATGACGGCAGCGTCGACGGCAGCGACTCCGTCATCCGCCAGGCTGTCGAGCGGCATCCGGGCATCCTGCGTTACATTCGCCTGGCGCGCAACTTTGGCGAACACAGTGCCGTAATGTGTGGTTTGCACCACGTGACCGGCGATTGCGTGGCGATCATTGACGACGATTTCCAGAATCCGCCAGACCAGATTGGACTGCTGGTGGATCGCTTGTGCGAAGGATTCGATGTCGTCTACAGCTACTACGAGAAAAAGCAGCACCACTGGTTTCGCAATCTAGGGAGTTTGTTTAACGATTGGATTGCCACACGATTGCTGGCCAAACCACCCGGATTGTACTTGTCCAGTTTCAAAGTGCTGAATCGTTTACTGATCGACGCCGTCATCCGCTACGACGGACCTTACCCTTACCTGGACGGCCTGATTCTGCAGTCAACCACCTCGATTGGACAACAGCTCTGCCAGCATGCGCATCGGAAGGCTGGCCGTTCCAATTACACGTTGCGCCGGCTAGTCCGGTTGTGGCTGAACATGTTTACCGGTTTTTCGGTGTTGCCGCTACGTCTCGCTTCGCTACTTGGTCTGGCCATGTCGGCAGCCGGATTCGCACTGGCCGTGTTTTTTTTGGTCTCTTGGTCTTTCGGAGGTGTCTTCTTTAGCCATGACGATTTTCCTCCTGGCTGGGCATCATTGATCGTGACGGTGACGATTTTTGCAGGGCTGCAACTGTGTGTGCTGGGGATGATCGGCGAATACCTGGGCCGTGTGTTTCAGACCATGAATCGCGCTCCACAATTCGTGGTGCGTGAGACTCATGGCGTCCACGACGGGAAAATCCCCCTGCGAGAAGAATCGTGACTCAAAATGACATAAACGGTTGAGGGTGGAGAGTCCGGCTCCACTGCTATAAACATATTGGATGTCGCTCAGAACGTGGACCCTAGGGCAGATGGATTGCCGCAAAGATGTTTACAGCAGTGGGAGTCAGACCCATTCCACGAACGGGAAGCTTCATGACAGTGCAACCGACCAGTCTCACGGACTCATTCGCCGGCGCTCGCGTCTTGATCACAGGCGGCCTGGGATTCATTGGTTCGAATCTGGCTCACCGCCTGGTCGAGTTCGGTGCGCACGTCACTTTGGTCGATTCGCTGGTGCCCGAATACGGAGGGAACCGGTTCAATGTTATGGACATCCAGGACCACGTCACTCTGAATATTGCCGACGTGCGCGATCCCCACAGCATGCGCCATCTGGTTCAACGACACGACATCTTGTTTAACCTGGCCGGACAGACAAGCCACCTTGATTCAATGTCCGATCCGTTCGTTGATCTGGAGATTAATTGTCGCGCACAGCTCTCGATTCTGGAAGCATGTCGGGAACACCACCCAGATATCCGTGTGATATTTGCCAGCACCCGGCAGATTTACGGCAAGCCCGATTATCTGCCAGTGGATGAACAGCACTTGCTACGACCGGTGGATGTGAACGGCATCAACAAGATGGCCGGTGAGTGGTACCACATTCTGTACCACAACGTATACGGTATCCGGACTTGTGCGTTGCGTCTGACGAATACATTCGGTCCGCGCATGCGAATCATGGATGCGCGACAGACATTTCTGGGCGTCTGGATTCGACGAATATTGGAGGGGGACCCGATTGAGGTCTGGGGTGGCGACCAGAAACGCGACTTTACGTACGTCGACGATGCGGTCCACGCCATGCTGCTTTCCGCGGTGGACGAGCAGGCTTGGGGAAAGGTCTTCAATCTGGGTGGAAATTGCGTCGTCACGCTGCAACAGCTAGCTATCTGGCTAATCGAAGCCAACGATGGACAAGGTGAATACGTAAATCGCGAATTTCCGGGCGAGCGTAAACGCATCGACATCGGCGATTACTACGCGAACGATTCATTTATTCGCGAGACACTCGGCTGGCAGCCACAAGTCTCGCTACAGGATGGACTCTATCGCACGATGCAATATTATCGACAGCATTTGACACACTACGTGTGACGCAGTCATCCGAACTCGACGGTTGGCGCAAGCCAAGTGATAGGAAAGCAATTCTGGTGATACCGCAAAACGACCTCGCTGCCGGTTACGCACAATATCAGCCGCTGATTGACACGGCCGTAGACCGAGTGGCCAAGAGCGGCTTTTACATTCTGGGGCGGGAAGTCGAGCGGTTCGAGCACGAGTTTGCTGGCTATGTGGGCGTCTCATACGGCGTCGGTGTGGCGTCCGGCACTGATGCGATTGAGGTGGCACTGCGCGCTTGCCACATCGGACCGGGCGACTTGGTGCTGACTGTCTCGCACACCGCGGTGGCTACCGTCGTGGGGATCGAACGATCAGGAGCCGCGGTGGCGCTGGTGGATGTCGATCCAGCGACATACACGATGTCACCGGCAAGCCTCGAGTCGGTCATCGCCACGTTGCCGGGGGACGCGCCTCGGCCAAAGGCGGTTGTGCCGGTACATCTGTATGGTCAGCTGGCCGATATGCCCGCAATTTGTGACATCGCACAGAAGCACGGCCTGCGGGTGATCGAGGATTGTGCCCAGGCGCACGGTGCGGCGTTGGGTGATCGGCGAGCTGGAACTTGGGGAGTAGCGGCCGCGTTTAGCTTTTACCCGACCAAAAATCTCGGTGCACTGGGTGACGCGGGGCTCATCGTGACGGACGATGCTGCCTTGGCCAGCGACGCGCGCCAACTAAGACAATACGGATGGGGTGATCAGAGACTGAGCCAACGGGTTGGTGTGAATTCCAGGTTGGACGAGTTGCAAGCTGCTATCTTGGTAGAGAAACTAACGCTGCTTGATTTGGACAATGATCGTCGACGTGAGATCGCTGGCGCCTACAATGAAGCCCTGGCCGCTGCGGAGATAAAGACTCCTGCCACGCGCGAAAATTCAGACCACGTATATCACCAATACGTCATCCAGAGCGATCGACGGGACGCCCTGCGCGATTTTCTGGCCGAGAGGAATATCGGGACGGCCATCCATTACCCACGGGCGGTTCACCAACAACCCGCTTATCAGGATCGCTTGATGGGCTGCGAACGCCTGCCAGCAACAGAAGAACTCGTGCCCACTATTCTCAGCCTGCCAATATACCCGCAACTGAACGACGATCGATTGGCCGAAATCCGCGTAGCGCTTCACGCGTGGTCTCGTCGCGGTTAGAGACAAGGCACGTGGTCAAAATACGTATCGGTCCAACGAATTCAAGGAGACGACGAATAGATCTAACAAATCGAACGGAACTCATTCGTCGTCTCCTCAAATCGTTGCTGGGCTCATCAAGGGACAAGGTGGTGGCGTGACCGCTGCAGCAGGTGTGCCAGATGTTGCCGCTGCTCTCCGGAATACTGCGGTAGCGATTGCTCGAGCAGTTCGATCGCTTCGTCCCAGCGTCGCTGTTCCTGCAATGTGATCGCCAGGTTCACGCGAGCCCGAAGACTTTTTTCCGGTGTGGCAATTCGAATCGCCTGACGGTAGTGGTCGATGGCTTTGGCTGGCTGGCGACGCGAACGGTAACCGTTTGCCAAGTTGTAGTGCGCGTCGTAATACCGCGGGTCGAGGCGTAACGCTTCGCTAAAAAGCCGCATCGCCTCGTCGTGCTGCTGCTGGCTTCCCAACGCAACTCCCAGATTATTGTAGGCGGCGGCGTAATCGGGTTCGGCATCGATGGCCTGACGGTAGTAAGCCACGGCTTCCGCGGTGCGCTGCTGCTGCTGGCAGATGATTCCCAGATTGAACAACGCTTCGGGATAACCAGGCTTGAATTCCAACGCCCGCTGCAACGCGCGGATCCCTTCTTTCGGTCGATTGAGCGAGTTTAAAGCAACACCCAGATTCGTGTAGGCTTCGCCAAATTTTGGATTCGATTGGATCGCCAGCTCGTATTGTTCGATCGCTGCTTGGAATGCGCCGCGATCCTGGAGTATCACCCCCAGATCGTTGCGGGCTTCGGCAAAATCAGGCTTGATACGAATGGCTTGACGGTAGTGCTCAGTCGCTTCATCGGAGTGACCTTGCCGGCGCAGTTCGTCGGCCAGTTTGTCGTGCATCGAATAGTTATTCTCGGTCACTTCGACGGCCCGCCGAAAAAGCGATTCACTATTCTTCCAGACCCGCACCTGCTGATCGGCGATCACCGCACAAGCCACGCAACTCGCGACCGCCACAATAAACGCCGCGATCTGCAGTTGCGGAAAGCGACCGGCGACGTCGGCCAAGCCCCATGTGACCATAATGATCAAGCCAATCATCGGTACGTACATGTATCGATCGGCCATAGAATGCTCGCCGATCTGCACGATACCAACGACCGGAACAAGCGTCCCCAGAAACCACAGCCAGCCAATCGTCAAATAGCGCCGACGATGCCAAACGAGCACAACGGCGGTTATGGCGATGAGCAGCGCGGCGGCGCCTGCAACTTGAGCTGACGACCACATTCCCGGATAGTTGGGGTAAAGTACTGCCAAATTGGTCGGCCAAAACGTCTTGGCCACGTATCGAGCGTAAGCCAAAACGATGATCGCGAAGTGATGGTCCAGCGGCACCGATCCCACGGCACCACCACCCTGCTGAACCAAATACGTCGCGCAGGACGACGTCAGAATCAGTACGAACATGGGAAGTTTCTCGACTATTAACCAACTCAGACCGACTGGGGGCCGATTGGAATCAGGCTCGGCGACAGACCGTGGCACGGCAGGTCCGGCGGAGCTGCGTTTTCTTTTGCGTTTCCTCCCGCGCGTGGCTCGTTGGTGACCGCGGACGGTCCGGTCCGACGTCTCGGCGGTTGGTTCATTGCGGGCCGTCCCATTCCCAACTCCGTTGGTGGTCGCCAAGAGCGACCATCGTTGCAAGGGCCAGTAGTCCAGCAGGAGCAACACAAACGGTGCCGTCACCGGCATCGGCTTGGACATCAACCCGGCAGCCAACAGTAGACAAGACGCAACATAATAGGGTGACTTGCGGCGCTGAACGTATGTCACGTAAGCCATAATTGAGCCGAGCCAGAACAAGGTACTCAGCACATCTTTTCTTTCCGAAATCCAGGCAACCGATTCAACGTGCAGCGGATGGACAACAAACAGTGTTGCGGCCAGCAAGGGACGCCAGACGGCGGAGGTCATTTGGTGCAGAAGAAGAAACAACAGCCAACCGTTCAGCACATGCAGTGCGACATTGACCAGGTGGAATCGGCCCGGTGCGTTGGGTCCAAACAGCTGGCAGTCGAGCATATGCGACATCCAGGTGACCGGATGCCAGTTCGCCTGTTCGTTCGTTGTCCAAGCCCAGTAGAGCGAAGTGGCCGTCCATCCATCCTGGACATATTCGTTTTCTCCCACATACGCCAGATCGTCATATTGCACGTAACGGTACCGCGCCACAGACCGGTACAGGCCAAATCCGACTGCCGTTAGCAAGAGTCCGACAAGGATGGCGCGTGTTAGCATGGTGACTCAACCAGGAAAGACGAATAACAATGGGCTAAGGGGCAGCCACCACTAGACGGACGATCGAATCATTAACGCTAGGAGAATGATCGCGGCAACGACCAAGGCGACCACGACCGCCGCCATCAGCAACCGCCGGCGACCGTCCACACGGACATGCCGCCCGTCAGCCTGGTGTTTTTTGATGATCCGCACCAGTCGTCCGCGAGCGGCCGCGGCATTTCGGAGACGATCTGCTGGTTGTTTGGCCAGCAATGGTTGGATCAATTCCGCCAACTCGACTGGACTATTCCTATCGCCGTCACGTAGGTCGGGCGACGGCGCACGATAGTGTTGTTGTATGACTTCCATCAAAGTGTCGCCACTGAACGGCACACGCCCCGTCCGCATCTCGTGCAACACGCATCCCAGTGTGTAGAGATCTACTTGGCCGGTAATATTGTTTTTTTTTCCGGCAATCTGTTCGGGAGCCATGTAGAGGCAGGTACCCACCATCTGGCCCGCGTCCGTCATGGTGATTTCGTTTTTGTCGCGCGCCAGCCCGAAGTCGCCCAGTTTGACCAGACCGCCGGCAGACAGAAACAGATTGGCCGGCTTGAGGTCACGGTGCACGATCTCCAGATCGTGAGCATGTTGTAGTGCGTCGCAGATCTGAATCGCACAGCGGACAGCTTCCTCCGACGAGAATTTCCCGTGCTCCTGCAGCCCTTCCTTCACCGTGCCGAAGTCGACCGGTTCCATCGCGCAATAGAACTGTTCATCATGGACGCCACCGTCCAAAAATCGCACGACATTTTCGTGATTCAATTTGGATATTGCGGTCATTTCGCGAACGAATGGCCGCTGTATGTTTTCTTGCTTGGCAGCATCGAAGGACAACAATTTGATCGCAACCGCCCGCTGGTTGCGCGTGTCGATAGCGCGAAACGCGGACCCGGTTGCGCCGGTTCCCAGACACTCGAGAACATCATATTGATCGATGCGATCCACCTTCATCCACACAATTATAGTAGAATTCGCTTGTCCGGGCAGTGAGCTTGCGTTGGGCTGGTGCACTAAGGTGGCGATCGGCATCGGTTGGATGATCCGGGCCGCGGTGTCAACATGATGCTGCGCGAACCAGCGGTCCCGTTTGCGATGCATCGAGATTTGGTATACTCGACGTCTGCTCGTTTATCACGTCTCAACGATTTGGCTTCATCAGGGAGATTCACATGTCCGCTGGAAATGGAAATGGCGGTTCAGCCGCCAATACCTATTCCGACGTTCAATATCAACGTTTTCATCTAGAGCTCACGTCTGCGAGTGTCACGGCCCAGACGGTTAGCTGTGAGGATTATGAGGATGTTTTTGGTGGAATTGCTCGCGGTTTCAAGTACCTGCAGGGCAAAGCTATCGCTGACGCCTACGATCCGCAGGCGAGTTTGGTCATGAACCTTGGCATGTTGAGTGGCACCGATTTCATGACCGGGCTGCGGACGTACTTTCTGGCGTATTCCCCGCTGAAGCAATCCCGTTCTGGAAAACCTTCGGCGATGTGGTCTGCCGGGAGTGGAAAATTCGGCACAAAGCTACGGTACCTGGACATTGACGAAGTCATCATGACAGGCCGCTGTGCCGGACCAACGCTGATTCGTATTTACCGCGACAACGAAGATGGTCCACCCCAGTTTGACTTTCTCGACGCCTCCGATCTAGCCGGCTTGCTGGTGAATGACAAAATTCAGAAGCTACATCAGAGGTTTCCCGATGCGCACTTTGCTGTCATTGGCCCGTCCGGCGAGCATTTTCGCGAGGTACGTTACGCGGCGGTCGCACTTTCGACGGAGAACCAATTAAAAAGTGGCGATCCCAAGGCACGCTATTGTGGCCGCGGTGGCATGGGCGGCATGTTGGGCTCTAAAAACGTGCTGGCGATCGTTGCCGATGCGCCCGACCGCCGAAGTGGCAAATTGCATCCCGCGATCAAGGAGCTGAACCAGGAAATCGCCAGGGGAGAAGGAAGCCGCAGGTTCCGCGACAAAAAAAAGAACAACGGCGGCGGTGGTACTTGGGCAAACTACCAAGCACTAAACCCGGTACACGCCATGCCCGAAATGAACTTTGTGCCGACCAATGGCGACGCCTCAGTACCGCTTCACCGCCCGAACGTCGAACAGGGGCCTTACGTCATCAAGGATGAATCTTGCTTTCGCTGCGGCATTAGCTGCCACAAGAATGTGTATGACAAGAATGACGAAGGAAAAGCGGGTCAGTTTCGTGCTAAACTCGACTACGAACCGCTCAATCTGTTGGCCTCGAATATTGGCATCTTTGACATCGACCAGGCAATGGAGCTGGTCGAACAAGTCGACAACCTTAGCATGGACTCAATCTCATGTGGCTCCACTCTGTCGTTCGCGATGGAGTATAACCGCCGGAATCCTGAGTCCATGATTGCTGGCGGATTATCGTACGGCGATTTCGAGAAGACCCGAGAAGTGATCGATCAGATCGGGACCGGCCAACTCGAGTTATTGGGGCAAGGGGTGATGCGGCTCTCTGAACAACTGGGCGAGACAGGTTATGCGATGCATTGCAAAGGTGTCGAGTTTCCAGCGTATCTCCCACAAACCAATCCCGGTTATCCGTGGGCCATTGCGGGCGGGCATATGTCGATGCGCACGATGTTCCTGTTGCTGCTGGAACGGGAAACAGGCCTCGACTACTGGGTGGATGCGATTACCAACAAAGGTTGGCTGACGTTGCGTGATGATTTCCTGGGGGTCTGCAAGTTTGCCGGCATGACAAGCGACCATATGTGCACTGCCATTTCAGCGTTGGGCAACATCGAGATGGACGTTCCCCAACTCGAGCGCATCGTCCGCCGGACCTTTTTGCGAGGAATCAAACTGGAGCTCGAAGTAGGTTTTACCGATGCGGACTATGACATGCCGGCCGAGGTGCACCTTGAGTACCCGCAGATCGAACTGCCTCATTTCAATACGCATGAGTTCTTCACCCAACTGAAACAACGCGTCAATAGCCGGATCCAAGAGATGCTGGCCGAAGAAGGTTTGAACTAGCAGCTCAAACGGGGTCAGGTCTTGACTTTTAACGTTTGGGAGTGAAATCGCAGTGAAATCGTCGCACGAGCGTTTTCCAAAAGTTAAAAGTCAAGACCTGACCCCTTGGCCTCCGTACTGGTAAGCGATGGCTGTTGCCTTGCAAATACCTCCCCGATTAGCACGCTACGCGGGCGGGCAGCGGTCGTTCGAACTGTCTGCCGATTCACTTGCCGGTCTCCTGGATCGGCTTTGCCAAATCCATGCTGACGTCCGCTCGCGATTGCTCGATGGCCAGGGACGGTTGTATCCGTATCTGGCGGTGATTCACAACCAACAACAATTGAATTCCGACGAACTAATTCAGCTGTCGCTCTGCGACGGCGACCGAGTTGAGATCGTGACTTTGGCCAGCGGCGGGTGAACGTGCCAGTTGCGGAATGCAGGATGCGAGTGGAACAGCAGAGAGAGACACGTGGCACGCGTTACTGGCGGTACAGTCGCGTCGCCGGGGCCATTAGCCATTCCACGGACCACAGACCTAATCTCAAACACAGTTGCAATTACCTAAAGGAAGACAAAACACATGTTTAAACTCACGAAACAGGTCATCGACGTTGCGTTTGTCTGTAGTGACTTTGAACGAAGCGTCGAGTTTTATCGGGACCAGCTAGGTCTGGAAGTCGTGTTGGAATTGCAAATCCCGACGGACACCGCCGTGGCTTCCGGCCTGGCTCCCCGCCAGTTCCGCCAAGTGCGGCTCCAGGCGGGCGAGACTTTGATCAAGCTGATGGATATCACGGATCCGCCGCCAGCTTTGTCAGACTCGTTCCGGGCGGGAGTACGCTGGCTGACGTTCTTTGTCGAGAACGTGCCCGAGACCTACGCCGCTCTGTGTGCCAAAGGGGTCGAGTTCGCATCCGAACCGGTACAGCCAGCGGACGCGGCGTACATTGTCTGCGCCAAAGCACCGGATGGAGTCCTGATCGAATTCGTACAGCCGCACTCCGTGTAGGAGGGGTCGTTGTACATATCAGCGCAAAGGTTGCTTGCCAAGCAGGCGTCGCAACAGCCCGATCTGACCGGCATGCAAATATTCATGGTCCGCACAGAACTCAAGCGCGCCGAGTTTGGTGTCGAACATTGGGTGCGGCTGAGCCAACGGTTCCACCAGCTGTTCTTCGTTTAGCTGGGGCACTTCCTCGAGCACCTGTTCGTGGACTCGCTGCAGCGCATGACGGGTTTCCTCAGGAGATGGATTGTTGGCGGGGAGCGGATCGGGAGTGGTACCTTTGCTGAAATGACGACGGAAATCGCGGGAAATAATGTCGTGGTCACCAGGCTGTGCATCACGCACGCGCATCAACGCCAAGGCATACTCGGCCATCGCCAAATGGCCAACCTGCCAGGCAACATGCGTCGTTCCATCGGCCGGCTGGCGAAACCAGTCGTCGTCATCAATATCGCCAACCAAGTCAAGCGTATAGCGTCT
>Ga0310123_10002168_pt1 | contig 15816 bp, 13 predicted proteins | sample CB6_AW_1057_MG_FD_203505 | JGI IMG/M metagenome (GOLD analysis project Ga0310123, IMG submission 203505) | Marine microbial communities from Western Arctic Ocean, Canada - CB6_AW_1057 | ecosystem: Environmental > Aquatic > Marine > Oceanic | place: Canada: Western Arctic Ocean | collected... | reverse complement strand
CTGGGATTGCCTTTACATGGATTAAATAATCTTTTATTATATCTCCCCAAACTGCAATTTTGTGTTTTATTAGATGATAATCATCTAATATATCAAAATATGATATAGATTTTGTATAATTAGCAAATGCATGTTGAAGAAGAATAACTGGTATATCATTTTTAATTTTTGAAAATATTTTTTCTGTTTCACCTGAAAAATTCAGCGTAATAATTCCTAAAACGTCATTTGCATTTTCTATAGATTCTGCAACCAATATCTGAGCTAAGTATTCGTCTAATCTTTGAACCAGTATATTATTGATTTTTTCTTGAATTGCCATATTAAAATCAATTTCATCATAAACAAAATTTGGCAAGAAAATCTTATTTTTTGTCACATTTTTTATTTTATACAAAAAATTAGCTTTAGCAGTCTTTATCTCTTCAAATTGTGGTTTTTGTAACCAATCCTCTGCAAGCATAACAAGTGAATTTGATTTTTTTAGATACTTAATTGAACGTAAACTTGCTGTAGCTGTTTTTCTAAAATTTACTAATACAGGTTGGAATCCACGTTTATTAATTTCTTGTAATAAATCATGATAAATCTCTGGATCAAATTCAATTAGAACTATTTTCTTTTTATTCTCATAGTTTTTTCTTAGCCGAAATAAACCGGTAGTTGTTTTCTCTATATTTTTTTTCAGCATTTTGTATTTTTTTCTACTTATCGTGAATTTAGTTTCCATGATTTCAAAATTTAGTGGAATGTCAACTTTTTCAAGGGTTAAAAGATTTTTTTCAATTTTATTTAGAAATTTAATATTGGGCTTAAATTTAGTTTTTGAAAATATTTCATATATATCTGATGACACAAAAATTGTGTTATACGACCCTTTATCTATAATTTTTTTAAGCGCTTTTATTTTTGGAACTAAATCCATTAAAAATTCATGCAATTCATTTCTGTCTATTATACTAACCAAATCTATATTATGAAATTTAAGATCTGATTCATTGGACTTCTCATATTGTTTTAAACATGTACTACAAAATTGGAATATTTCCTTTCTATCATTCTCATTAATATAATCGTCAATTAGATTATGTTTAATTTTATTTTTAGCTAATATTTTATGTGAAATATAATCAAACGCTATAAAATCAGCATTTTCTTCCTTTAACTCGGATAATTTTTCTTCATTAATATCTTGTAAAATGTACAAATTTTTCATATGAAATCATTCTTTTAATTCAATTTTTGCCTCATTAATATAATAGATTACTATTCAATGCATTAAATTTAATTCTTAATTGATTTTTTAGTAATCATTGTTAGGGTGTATTATTCAAGCACGAATGGGTTCAACTCGCTTACCTGGAAAGATATTGAGTTTTCTTGATAGTAAAAACACTAGTTTATCCTATACAATCAACCAATTAAGAGAATGTAAATCATTAGATAAAATTGTAATTGCAACTACTATTAATGTCGAAGACGATATAGTTGAAAATTTTGCTAAAAAAAACAAAATTGATGTATTTAGAGGTGATCCCGATGATGTTCTTTCTCGTTACTATCATTGTGCCAAACATTATTCATTTTCATCGATCCTACGAGTAACTGGAGATTGTCCTCTAATAGATCCGATAATAGTTGAAAAAGGAATATCAATATTCCTAAAAAATATGTATGATTATGTTACAAACACATTTCCTAGAACATTTCCTGATGGCAACGAAACTGAAATTTTTTCATTTTCATCTTTACAATCTGCATATGAAAATGCCATTCTTCCCTCTGAACGTGAACATGTTACTCCATATTTTCGTAATAAAAAAGAAAATTTTAGAATTTTTAATTTTACTAACAAGGAAGATATTTCACATTTACGTTGGACTTTAGATTATGATGTTGATTTGAAATTAATAAAAGCTATAATATCAAAAATTAACACACGGCCAATTCACATGAATGATATACTTGAACTATTCAGGAATGAGCCAAATCTAAAAAAAATCAATCAAAATCATGAACCAAATGAAGGTTATGTGAAATCGTTAAAAAATGATAAAGAATTTACTCGTAATCTAAAAAAATAATTTTTTGCATTGCTGAAATTTCATCTATGTTTTTGCAATAGAACAAAATTATCAATTCCATCCTCTTTCATCACAGTAATTTTTTTCATTTGTGAAAGGTAAAACAGTGTATTTTTCAAAAATTTCGTATTTGACATAAGATTAGTCTTGTGCAAGAAAAAGTCAATGTAAGAACTATCATCATATGATGTTAGATCCTTACATTTTAACCCAAATTTATCAAAATTCTTCCAGATCTTATTTCCAAGACATATTTTACAACCTTGAGTCCAGATTTTATATTTCTGTCTAAAAGAAGATGCTGTATTTACAGTAGCAATTAATATTATTCCATTTATTTCTAACAAACTAGATATTTTTTTTATAATTGCAAACGAATCTTCAAAATAGTAGAGTGCTTGATTTATTGAAATTAAATCATACTTAATTGTGGAGTCATACGATTCATCAAACAACCCATAATTAACATTAGATTTTGCATTTTTTACTGTATTTGCGTCAGATTCAATTCCAGAGGCTTTAACTCCTATTTTATTCAATTCTTCAACAAAATCACCAAATCCACAACCGAGATCTAAGGCATTTTTAAAATCTACCTTAATCTTTTTCTTCAAATATACTAGATATGACTGTGCAATTAATTTTGAAATCTTTTTTTGGGCAGACAATTTTAATTTATTATTTATTGACGTAATAACAGGAATTTCTTCATGTGGTATTGACATATTATATAGTGATCCACAATTTGCGCATTTTGTAACATTTTTTACAAATGCTTCAAGACAATTATTTTCATTACAGATCTTACATTTCATAAAATTCTTAGACTATCTAATCTTATTTCACCTTTTCATCTCTTATTAACATTTAAGGAATCTAGGATTTTAAGAAACATGGAATCAAGCAATTAGTGTGAATCTAACAGGAATATTTCTTTTATCTCAACAGATTGGAAAAATTATGAAAAAAAATATACGCTCTGATTTTTTTTTGAGTAATTCAGAGAATTACCATGCGGTCCATCCACCATCAATAATTAAATTTGAGCCAGTCATGTATGAGGAAGCATCAGATGCAAGGAATATCAAAGCCCCAACATATTCATCATTTCTAGCCATTCTACCAATCATGGTTTTTTTAGAATAGTTCTTAACGAAATTTTTATCTTGTTTATTTTCAACGCCGCCTGGAGAAAAAGTATTAACGCGAATTCCAGTCCTATTCCAGAAAGAAGCAAGGTATCTAGTAAGATTCAGGACTGCACCTTTTGTTGCTGCATAAAATACAGCAGAGTTTTGACCACTCTTTCCATAAATTCGTTGATCTGCACCAACAATTCCATATATGGAAGAGATGTTAATTATATTTCCAAATTTTTGATTTTTCATAATTTTTCCAATCTGTTGAGATAAAAGAAATATTCCTGTTAGATTCACACTAATTGCTTGATTCCATGTTTCAAGTGTGAGATTTTCGAATCCAGCAGTTCTAATTTTTGGGGTTCCTTGATACGCTGCATTATTTATCAATACATCAATGCCTGAATATTTTTTGGTTATTTTTGAAACTAAATTATTTATTGATTTAGATTGCGTAAGATCTAATTTAACAGATAACGGATCTACATCATATTTTTCACGTATTTTATGTTCAAGTTTTTTGCAGCCTTGATAATTAATATCCGCTAATACTACATTAGCGCCAGATTGAGAAAGTCCATCAGCATAATTGCCACCCAGATATCCTGCAGCACCAGTTAAGATTACGGTCTTATCAGTAAGATCAAATATGTTTTTAACATTCATACAATTTTTAAAAACATCCTCATTAGTTAAGTTTTAGATTAATTCATTGTTTTGTTTAATCTAATAGAAATCCTTCCATGGTAGATTTCTTCCAAGCAGTTCACCCAAATTTTCTACATCGTCTTGATATATTTGCATAAGTCGTTTGCGTTGATTTTGTTTGAGTGGTGGTCTAGAAGATTCTTTAACAAGAAATCGTTCACCGATTTTTTGTCTAGTTACAGTAGGAATAATAAATTTGGCTGCCTTTCTAAAAGTAAAGTTATTCATTAATTTCTGACTGGCAAAATTTCTAGGAACCTTATAGGCTCCTTTCGGAGCAACATCAAAAGTAATTGATTCTTTGATGCCTAAAAAAGATAGAATTGAGTCGATAGTTGGAACTGTATTTTTAATATATTCTTCAAAAATTATAATTTTTATCTGATTTTTTGAAAATATTTTTTGAAATCTTTTGATATGTTTTGAATAAAAACCAGATTCCAGAAGACTATCAATATGAAATTCATTTTGAGTAAGTTGTTCTTCACTAGAGTCTAACAGTTCATCAAAACTTCTATTTTGATCAAATCCCATAAATTTTAATGAAAAATATTCCGAATATGCTATCTCTATTGGATTACGTAATGAAATTATTAGTTTTGAATTAGGAAACCTATTCTTAATTTCCAAAGCTGAATGAGGACAATATAAGTAAACTGGACTTGACTCGCCTACAGCCTTACAATTCTTAGCGTTCTTAAATAAACTCAAATATTTTTTCTCATCACTGATTATCTCTCTTTTGTAATTTTGTGGAACATCTAATCTAGCAAAATAATATGGCTCAAGATTTTCTGGCATGAATACTTGAGGATGTTGCATTAAATAATAAGACATATTTGTGGTTCCACTTTTTGGTGCACCGACAATAAAGAAATTTGGTTCCAATTATTTTTTCTATTAAATCTTTTAATTAAACTTGACTTATTTTTGAGAAGTATGTTTAATTAAAAATCTGAGCATAACTAATTCCTCATTTAAAATTATTTCATGCATTTATAATTTATACAAAATTGTAATTACAAAAGTAGAATTATCTATATATCGACGATCTAGTCATTATTTATGCGAAAAATTAACATCAACGGTAAAAATATTGGTGATGATTATACTTGTTATACAATAGCTGAAGCAGGCGCAAATCATGAAGGAGAAGTTGAAAAAGCATTTCAGCTTATTGATGCTGCAAAAGAATCAGGTGTGGATGCCATAAAATTTCAAAATTACACTGCGTCAAAGCTAACTACTAAAACTGCACCAAAATATTGGGATGATGGAATAGAAAACGAATCACAATTTGATGTATTTAATAAATTAGATAAATTACATGATGATGAATGGAGACAAATTTTTGGGTATGCTAATAAAAAAAACATCACATGTTTTTCAACACCATTTGATATGGAATCAGTAGATTTGTTAGAATCATTTGATATTCCTGCATACAAGATTGCGTCAGCAGATATAACACATATACCGTTAGTGAAAAAAATTGCTTCAAAACAAAAACCAATTTTCATGTCTACTGGAATGGCATCGATGGATGAAGTTCATGATGCAGTTTCAATTATACAAGATCAAGGTAATGAAGAAATAATTATCATGCATTGTATTACATCCTATCCAACAAAATCTGAAGATGCAAATCTTGATATGATTAAAAGTCTAGATTTAGAATTTCCAGATTATATCATAGGTTATTCTGATCATACATTAGGTACAGACATTGCTTCATATTCAGTATTTTATGGCTCTAAATGTATTGAAAAACATTTCACACATGACAAAAATCTTTCAGTGAGTAGAGATCATAGATTATCGCTTAACTCTGATGATTTTAAAGAATTAATAAAAAAAATAAAATTAATTGAAATGTCTCGTGGTTCAAGAGCTCGTGATAATTTTTCGGCAGAATCTAGCGCCGTAGAGTTTGCCAGACGAAGTATTGTATCTAAACATGATATTCCTAAAGGAACTGAAATTACAGAAAATATGATAGATGTCAAAAGACCAGGTACTGGAATTTTACCAAAGTATTTTTTTAAAATAATTGGTTCCAAGACGCTTAAAGACATTCCAGAAGATTCAACCATACAATGGACTGATATTGACTTTAACCAATGACAAAAAAAATTCTGATCAGGGTTGATGGTAGTAAGAAAGTTGGATTAGGTCATGTATACAATATGTTAACAATTCTACATCATTTAAGAAATGAGGAAATTATTATTGTGATGCATAAAAAAAATAATCTGGGTTCAAGTAAATTCAAAGAGCAAATGTATAAGCTAAAATTTTTTCAAAATGATTCTGAATTATTCAAAATTATTTCTAATTTTAAACCTGATATAATTTTCAATGATATTTTAAACACTAAAACAAGATATATGAAAAAAATTAGAAAATTAACATCAATGATTGTTAATTTTGAGGATGTAGGTAAAGGAAGAGCATATGCTGATTTAGTATTCAATCCAATTTTTAATGAAAAAAAGGCGTTAACTAAAGAATTCTATGGAGGAAAATTTGCTTGTGTTAGAGATGAATTTAGAATATGGACTAACAACATACTTAGAAAAAATGCTAAAAAAATACTTGTTAGTTTTGGTGGTACTGATCCTACACAAATTACTACTAAAATATTCAAGGTAATCGAAAATTTATCATTAAAAAATATAGAATTTATAATCATACTAGGATTTGGCTTTGAGCACAAAGAAGAAATAAAAAAATCTGCTACTCAATTAATCAAAAATGGCTTTATGATTAAATTGGTTGAAAAATCTGATTTTCTAGCAAAATACATTAGGTACGCTGACTTTGCAATTGTTTCGAATGGAAGAACTGTTTTTGAAATTGCTTCTATGCAAGTTCCAATTTTATCTGTGGCGGTAAACGATCGTGAAAAATCGCATACATTTGTCAGAGATGAAAATGTTGGAAAACATATAGATTATAATTCATCGCTATTCACAAAAGAATTAGCGTCATCCATTGAATACTTGTTAGAATATGAAAATAGAAAAAAATTCAAATCTAAGTTAAAGAAATTAGAACTACTTTGTGGTGTTGATAGAGTGGTTAGCATTATAGATAATGAGTTTAAATTAAGAACCTGATTTACGAATAAATTCACCATATTCTTTCAATGATTTGAAATAACTCTAGTTAGTCCGTATCATCATTTATTGGGTCAGATCTTAACTTAAAATATTCTAAGTCATGTTCAACCATATTTTTAATCAAATCCTTAAATTTCATCTTCGGTTTCCATGGTAGTTGCTTTTGCGCTTTTGATGAATCTCCAACTAGAACATCAATATCAGTAGGCCGTAATTCATAGTCTATCTCAACATATTCACGCCAATCTCCTAACCCTGCATACTCAGTTGCTAAAGCTAAAAATTCCTCGACAGAATGAGATTCTCCTGTTGCAATAACATAATCATCTGGATTTTTTTGTTGCAACATTAACCACATACTTTCAACATAATCTCCTGCAAACCCCCAATCCCGTTTGGCACGAATATTACCCAGCTTGAATTTTTTTTGTTGATGAAATTTAATCCTTGCTAAACGATAAGTTATCTGTCTTGTAACAAATTCGATCCCTCTTAATGGTGATTCATGATTAAAAAGAATTCCACAACATGCAAAAATATCATATGCTTCACGATAATGATTTGTCATATTATGCGCAAAAGCTTTTGCTACACCATAAGGACTACGCGGTTTAAAAGGCGATTCCTCATTCTTTATCCCAGGTGCATTTCCATACATTTCACTCGTTGATGCCTGATAAAATTTTGCGTCTGGCGAATATTCTTTTACTGCATCTAATATTCTTAATGTACCAAGTCCTGTGACATCTGAAGTTAATATTGGTTGTTCAAATGAAGCTCCTACAAAAGATTGTGCTGCTAAATTATAAACTTCATCTGGTTCCGATTGACGGAATGCAGATCTAATAGACGGATGATCCATTACATCCGCTTTAATTTTTATAATATTTTCATAGTTATTCATCTCATCAAGTCTTTCAAAGCATCTATGACTTGTACGTCTAAAAGTACCAAATACATTATATCTTTTTTTTAGAAGAAAATCTGCTAAATATGCGCCATCTTGTCCTGTAACTCCGATAATCAATGCATTTTTCATGATAAAAGTAATCCTGCTTGATTAACCTTGTCTAAAAATATTTCGAAGCCTTTGCCACCTTGTTCATGCCCGTTCCATACTTCAATTGCAAAGCTCTTTTCTTTGTGTTTATTGAGAAGAGGTATAATTTTTTCAAATGGTAAATCTCCATCCCCGAATTGTAATCCTTCACCATCTTCTCCACCCGCATCAGATAAGTGAAAATGTTCTACATAATTTTCAATTTGAGATAATTCATTGACTACGGATAAATTGTTTTTATTGCAATAAAGATGGGAATGACATAAATCATAACATACGTTTAAGCCTGTTTCAACACAATATCTTTGCATTTCATCAGCGCTCAGAAAAACATTACTGTTCCAACGCCCCCCAAAGAACCAAGCATATGGTGGCATATTCTCCAAAAGAAAAGTCACATTTTTGAAATCTAATTGTTGTACAGAATCCACGATCATACCTTGCATTTTTTCAATTTCTGATTGTGAAGACTCGTATAATGAATAACCACCAGGGTGTACGATCAATGTTGGCTTGCCTAAAAAATGCTCATTAAGAGATAATGTTTTGTCAATGGCTTTTTGGATCAATTCTAAAGATTTTTCTTTAGAATGAACTTGATTAGTCTCCTTTAAGCTTGCAATATCTAGTAGTTTCCTTTCAAAATATTCATAACAATGAACAATTAATCTCTGTTCAAAATTGTCATCTAATTCTAGATTAAGGTCACTGTCTGAAAAATGAAATTCTAATACTTTTGGATGAAATTTTAACATATCATGCAAATCAGGTTTACGTACCTTCATTCCAAGGATCATTCTAAGTCATCCGTTTGGAGATAATCACCTTTTTTTATATCTCGAGATGATTTTTTACCAATTAGTTCAAAATAGTATTGTGGCGATAAACCTCTAGCAGGAGTTTTAACTGCTATATTTCGTTCTGAGAACAACTCGTACTTCTTAATATCATTAGAACAAACAATACTCTTTCCTAATACTTCCCTTTGAAGAGTTTCCCCTCTTGTCATTTGTTTTATAGGAGTACCCTTAGCTTTTTCTGATTCTCTAATTTTTTGAATTAATTCTTTAAATTCGTCTGGTTCTAGTGAAGCGGCTTGATCTAACCCTTCCATTGTCTTATCTAATGTAATATGACGTTCAATTATTACAGCACCCATATTTGCTGCAGTGATTGATGGTAGTATAGATGATTCATGCCCACTATAACCTATTGGCACATTAAATTTTTCTTGTAATATTGGAATGAGTGAAAGATTCAATAGTTCAACAGGAGATGGATATGTGCTACAACAATGTAATAATGAAAATACGATATTTTTTTCTTTCATAAAACTCACAGTCTTTTCGATTTCCTCCATTTCAGACATACCAGTAGAAACTATCACAGGTTTGTTAAGTTTAGAAATATGAGCAATTAATGGAAGATTTGTCAAATCTGCAGAAGCAATTTTGTATGCAGGTACACCCAATTTTTCAAGGAAATCCACACTTGGTATATCCCAAGGTGTGCAAAGAAAGGTAATTTTTTTTTCTTTAGAGTAATTTACAATCTCCTGAAAATCATCTTCATTAAATTCCACATTCTTTAAAACATCAATTAAAATTTCTGTTCCCTGACTATCCAATGATGGATTTTCCAAGATTTTTTGTTGATAAATACTCTCTAAATCACGCTTTTGGAATTTAACTGCATTTGCACCAGCATTAGTTGCAACATCAATTAGTTTTTTTGCCAAAGCAATATCGCCGTTATGATTTATTCCAATTTCCGCAATAATATAACACGGTTTATCATTTCCAATTAGAATGCCACCTATATCCATCATATTTTTGAAACTATACTGCATAAACAAAATCTTCTAGTACTATATTTAACTTATAACTACAAATTAATCATTCAAGATTTAAATCATAATTATAAACAAAAATGTAGATGTCTGATAAAATATTATTTTTATTAACAAACGATTACACACATTATTGTTTAGCATATTCATTGCAAAAAATTTATGATTGTAAAATGTATGCAATTTCGGAAGTTACGTCAAGACCAAAAATTTTTTTTCAGAGTCAAAATTTAGTAAATTTTGAAAATATGTGGTTTTTTCATGATCAAATTAAAAAAAAATCCACAAAACCGGATCTAGATTACTTAGAAAAATTTGAAAAAAAATATAAAATTAATTTATGGAAATTAGTTCAAAATGAAAGAATATTTCTTTATTTCAAGAATTTTTATAAATTTACTTCCGATGAAGTTCTAAATATTCTAGAACAGGAATGTCGTTTTTTTGAAAAAATATTAGAAGATATTAAACCAGATTATTTCTTCACTAGATTACCAAGTTTACATCATCAAGAGCTTATTTATCAAATGTGTAGAAATACAGGGATCAAAACCCTTGCAATGAATTATACTTTACTTGCAAAAAAATGTATGATTTCAGAAGGAACAAAGAAATTAGATTATGATAAAGAATTTGATTCTATAAAATACCAGGATAGAAGTTTTGATGAAATACAGAAATATTTACAATCATTTGATCTCATCAAACAATTAGAGGAAAAACTTGTAAAACCTGGAAGTAGTAAATTAGAAAAACTAGAATCTATGGGAGAATATTTATTAAATTTTGATTCTGTAAATACTGAAACTCATTATACATATTATGGAAGAACAAAGAGAAAAGTATTTTTTTATTATATTAACGATTATCTAAAAACAAAAATGAGAAAATCATTCATAGATAAGAATTTAAAACTAAATTCACAGTTTAATGATCCATTTGTTTATTTTCCATTACATATGGAAATGGAAAGGACCACACTAATTGGTGCACCATATTATGTTAATCAAATTGAAATAATAAAAAATATAGCAAAATCACTACCGATCAATTTTAAATTATATATCAAAGAACATCCAGGACAGGTTAATAGGGGTTGGAGAAATAAATCTGAATATAAAGAAATAATGGATATTCCAAATGTTGTTTTATTTCATCCAGATTTTCCAAAAGATACACTATACAAGAATTGTTCTATGGTATTTTCTATAGCTGGCACTGCTAGTTTTGAGGCTGCATGCTTTGGAAAACCAGCAATTACATTGGTCGATCTTAATTATTCAATTTTACCATCAGTTCATACATTAAAAAATTTTGATGGCTTGCATGATCTTATTAATCAATTATTGATTGAGAAAGTAGATTCAAAAGATGTGAATAGATTTTTAGCGCTATTTGAAAAAAACGTATCAAATTTTGATTGGAGTGATTTTACGAAAAAACTATCTGATGAATTTTTTAGTGGTAAAATACAAGATATAGAAATATCGGAAGAAAAAATAAAGTTATTTTTAGAAAAAAATTCTTCCATGTTAGAATCCTTTGCCAATGATCATGTTAAAAAAATTCAATGGTTTAAATCACGATTGTAAGGCATTATAGCAATGAAACCAATATGTATAATCTCAGCTAGAGGTGGTTCTAAAGGAGTTCCCAGAAAAAATATTCGCCCATTATTGAACAAACCATTAATTGCATACACTATTGAAAAATCTCTAAAATCTGATATATTCAGCCATGTGATAGTTTCTACTGAAGATAAAGAAATTGCAAAAATCTCAAAAAAATTTGGTGCAGAAGTACCTTTTATGAGACCAAAAAATTTAGCTAAGGACACTACTGGTATGGCAGAAGTTTTAGTTCATGCAGTTTTGCAACTAAACTCCTTAGGATATGATTTTGATGTGTTTGTTAATCGTGATTGTACAGTACCTTTCATTCGTGATTCTGATATTGCATCTAGTATTAAATTACTAAAAAAAAGTAACTGCAATGCAGTTTATGGTGTTTATGTTCAACACTTTAATCCTTATTTTAACATGATGGAAAAAGGTTCTAGTGATTATTTGGAATTTTCTAAAAAAATGAAAGTCAAACCTACAAGAAGGCAAAACGCACCAAAAGTATACCAATTAAACGGGTTATTTACTTATAATACAAAACAATTCTTAAAATTCAAAAATCAATATCCACCTAAAGGATTAGCAATTGAAATTCCAGCGGAAACCGGTATTATGATTGATACAGAATTAGAATTTAAAATAGTTGAAATGATGTTAAAACAAAAACTCATTTGATTCTATTTTATTCTTATTTTCTTACCACACTTTGATGATTCCTTAATTGCCAATGCTATTTTTTGTGGTTCTAACCTGTCAATTATAGAATTCATTGGAGTTTTTTTTCTTTTGACACAATTAAAAAAATATTCTAATTCATCAACATACATTTTATTCTTATCAAATTTTTTCTCAAAATTTTTTGTTACCCATTTTTTATCTTTATTTTTAAAAATTTGAACATGATTATTTTCCCAATTCCATCTGATTTGCCCCTTTCTACCAATAATTTTACAGTTTCTTACACTGGGTTTTTGAAAATAATCTAGATGGATTTCAGCAATAATTTTATTTTTGAATTTTAACAAACATACAGCGTAATCTTCAACATCAATTTCTAGATCACTTAGTTTTCCTGTTAATCCATATACCTCAAACACTTTCCCAAAAAACCAGTACAAATAATCAATTTCATGAATCTGAGTTAAAACTACGCCTCCACCAAGTCGCATACTTGATGCATAACTAATTCGATAGTTTTCCCACGGATGCCAATCAGGCATAAATGATCCATTTTCTGCGTATACTGAAATGATTCTACCAATTTCTTTTTTATCTATTAATTGTTTCATTAGCTTTATTCCACTATGAAATCTCATATTACAGCCAATCATGCTAATTAATTTTTTATTTTTAATTATCTTGATCAGCGGTGGAACATCTTTTAATGAATTTGAGATTGGTTTTTCTAAAAATATGTGACAGCCTTTATTAGCAAATTTTATTGCAGTTTTAACGTGCAGACTTGTTTCATTACAAATAATTACTACATCATGTTTTTCCTTTAGTGCCTGTTCAATAGTTGTGAATGTTTTCATCACTTTTTTTCCTAATTGTGACACTTCTTTATTTTTACTACAAACTGAGATTTGAGTTTGGTTAAAACTCATTAAATTTCTTACGTGCCTTTTTCCAATTGAACCATATCCAACAACTAATGTCTTCATTATTAAAAAAGTCCCTTAGCTGCCTCAGCTATGTCATCTTCAATTTTTGCTTGTGAATTTGACCAAAATGTTTTAATAAATTCTTGACGAAGGTTTTCGCGTAATTCCAGATCAGTTTCAGCTCGTTCAATTTCTGGCCAACGTTTTTTTGGAAATTTGATATACATTGCAAATACATCTCGTAGACGCATAATATCGTCTTTATGCCATTGTGGCATGTTAAGTATACTTGCACCGGAATTACTTACTGAGCAAATAATATTTGGATCTAAATATCCTTTTTTTACTGCATATTCGTGAAGTTCTGTTCCATGAAATGGAACTAAGACTGAACAGCTTGTGTTATCTGAATTAAACTGCCGATTAAGTTCGATCGTATCAAAGGCTAGCTCTCTTGTCTCATCGGGAAATCCAATAATATTATTAATACTGAAAGTAACGCCTAACTTCTCAACAATTTTTATCTTTTTAATAGCATCTTCATTTGTATATTCTCGTTTAACTACTTCAGCACGAAATTTTTCATTACCATGCTCAAGACCAAAGGTTACTCTATCTAAACCAACATCTTGCATCCTTCTAAACTTTTCTTCATCTACGGTTTCTATTCGCGTTTGACACCAAAATGGAAGTTTGATATTAGAATACATTTTAATAAATTGATCAAATTCCTGATCACTCCAAGCCAAGAATGTATCCGCCCAAAAGTAGATGTATTCAACATTATATTTTTTCATATGGTTTTCGATTTCATTCTTTACAAGATCCATTCTCTTTTTTCGAAAAAAAGACATACCTTTTGAGAAATTACCATCACCATACAGTCTATTCTGTCCAGGCGAGTTACAAAATGAGCATGTATAAGGACAACCACGATGAGTTTCAACGGGAAGAAGTCTTCTTATTTTCCCACCCATTGGGCGATAAAATCTTTCTTCTCCAAACAATTCAATATCAGTGATTTCTGGTATTTCATCAATATTGACAGGTCTTGAAATACTATTTTTATGAATTGTATTATCTTCCATTCTAAACCAAATGTTTGTAATATCAAACTGTTTCTCCTGATTTCCTATAGAATTTGCAAGATCAACCATTGCATTTTCACCTTCACCTACACAAAGCATATCTACATTTGGATATGTCATAGTAAGATCAGGCGCAAATGTTGGAAATACGCCTCCAAAAATATTTTTTATGCCCAAATCTCTTGTGGCATCAATCATTCTAACAGCTCTGAGGAAAGTTGTTTCTGTACAAGAAACTGCTATTAAATCTGGTTTGAAATCAACCAATGACTTCCGAAAATCTTCTACTGCTGAGTTTGTAGTTTTCTTAAAATGTAGATCATCATCATCTCTATCCAAAACAGGTCTATTTTCTAACGAATTAGCCTTAATCTTATCAGAATCTTCTACTGTTATTTCATCATCAAATTTGTAGAATGTTGTATCAAATAATCCAGTTGTATGTCCTTCATTTTTTAAAATTTGTGATAAACCTGCAATTGATGGTGGAATTGTACTCATTCCTCGTTCATTAGGATACAAAAATAATATTTTGGCATCATTAGAACCCACTTTTCTTTCTATTTTTTTTGTAAGAAACGGGTTATTTTCAACTAATAATTCTATATTGCTTGTCATACTATTCACTTTTTTTCATTCATTAATATAATATAGCATTTATTTATAATTATCATCTACTTTTTTTCGCTTACTACAGTTACAATTGAAAATAGAATCACAGATGTCATAAGAAGAACTGCTCCAAGTACAATGCAACCAATTCCAATCAATGTAACATTTGTTACGATCTCTTGGCTTACTGCATAAATTTGGAGTGTCCATGCAATAAAACTCAAACCAACGATTAAGAAAATTATGCCTGGAATACCATAAAACTTCAAAGGATTGTGTATGGATGTAAATTTGAGTGTACTTAGTATAACGGATGTACCATGTGAAACCGGATTGTGTGTTGATGTATCTCCATCATAATGTACCTTAATTGGAACTTCTGCAATTTTTAGTTTTAAATTACTAGCCTTAATCAGAATTTCAGTAGAAACACCCATACCTGCATCAGATGGTATGATCTTCTGTAATGCTTTTTTACTATATGCTCTAAACCCACTTTGAGAATCAGTTAGTTTTTCTTTTATTGATAAATTTGTGACTTTGGTAATTATTTTTATTCCAACTTTTCTATAATTTGGCATTTCTTCCGATTTTTTATCTAGAAATCTTGAGCCAATTACTATGTCAGCTATTTTATCGTTTATTGGATCAAAAACCGAATTAACATCTTCAATCCTATGTTGTCCATCTGCATCTAAAGTAACTAAACTATCCAAACCCAATTCCTTGGCTTTTAAAAAAAGTGAATGTATTGCTGCACCATATCCCATGTTTTTTGGGTGACTTATGACCACCGCTCCTAACTCTCTTGCAATTTCTCCTGTTAGGTCTGATGAACCATCATCACATACGATAATCGAGTCAGTAATTTTTTTTATCTTGGTAATTATTAATGCAATATTTTTTTCTTCATTATATGCAGGTATGC
>Ga0310123_10002165_pt1 | contig 15826 bp, 16 predicted proteins | sample CB6_AW_1057_MG_FD_203505 | JGI IMG/M metagenome (GOLD analysis project Ga0310123, IMG submission 203505) | Marine microbial communities from Western Arctic Ocean, Canada - CB6_AW_1057 | ecosystem: Environmental > Aquatic > Marine > Oceanic | place: Canada: Western Arctic Ocean | collected... | reverse complement strand
TCACGTGACACCAATGGCAAGCAGAATAACCAATGGAAAGAAAAATCGGCTTTTCTTCCTGTCGTGCCTTTGCGATAGCTTGATCGCCCCAGGGATACCAATCGACGGGATTGTCTTTGTGTTGCAATAGGTAGGGGCTCGTTTCTTGGGCAAGTTGATTAGACATACCAGTCTGGTTCTCGCTTGAAACCGCAGGCTTTCGCCGAGGGCTGTCATGATTGTGAGGAACATTTCCCGGGATCCCGGCTGCTGAGAGTCGCTACGGCATCGCTACAGTACCGATCGCCAAGGTCCATCATTCGATCCAACCGCCGGCAAGAACCCGTTGGTTGCTTTCAGGATCGTAGCAAACGACCGCTTGTCCGGGAGCGACGCCAAACTGAGGTTCAGCAAACTCGATTTGCAACCGTTCGTCGGGTAATCGCTGCACCATTGCCGGAGCGGCCTGAGCATTGTAGCGAATTTGAGCGCAACAAGGTTTTGCTTTATTGACTGGTATCGTTTTATGCCAGGTGACCTGCCGAGCGGTCAGTTCACACCGCATCAATTCATGTCGATCACCAATCACCACACGCCGGGTTTCTGGCTCGATCCGCACGACGAACTTCGGTTCACCGAGTGCCACCCCGAGTCCTTTTCGCTGACCCACGGTAAAACCTTCGATACCGCCATGTTTTCCCACAACGGCACCGTCGACGGTAACTAATTCACCACTTGTGTCCCGGTGTCCGCGCCTGCCGCGCAGAAATGCGTCGTAACGCCCCTCCGACACGAAGCAAATTTCCTGGCTATCTTGTTTATCTGCCACGCGCATGCCGAGTTCTGCAGCCATACGTCGAATTTGCGGTTTTTCGTAGTCACCAACTGGCAACATCATTCTTGCAAGGTACTCTCGCTTTACGCCAAACAACACGTAAGACTGGTCTTTGCCGTTGTCCTGCCCACGGCAGAGTTCAATTTCTCCACTAGCACCCTGTCGCACGCGGGCGTAATGTCCTGTGGCGACGTACTCGGCACCAACGCTATCGGCATAGTCAAACAATTTCCCAAACTTGATCCAGTTATTACACTGCACACAGGGGTTGGGTGTGCGTCCTGCGGTGTATTCGTCCACGAAGTAATCAATGATCCTGGAGAACTCTTCCTGGAGGTTGAGTGCATAGAAGGGGAGCTCCATTTTATCGGCCACACGTCGTGCATCCTCGGCGTCAGCTGCCGTGCAGCATCCTTGCTTGTGATTTAACCGGTTGACGATTGGCAGGTGCTCGGAGCTTGGATTCTCCGCGGGAGTGGTTGCGCAGGCTACGGGAGATTGTTGCCCATGACGCATGAAAATGCCGATGACCTCGTGCCCTTGCTCAACGAGCAGATGAGCAGCGACACTTGAATCGACGCCTCCTGACATGGCTAACACAACTCGCGACATGATCCTCCGAGTTTAATCCCTAGGGCCACTTTCCCACAAGAAGGTGGCTCGCGGTCTAGGCGGTTGACGCGTATAATATAGGCCCACAGGAGATTTTATGGACAAAGAACTTACCGACCGTGCTGAGGCTATTCATCGGCAACTGATACAGTTACGAGACTCTCTTTGACTACGCAGGCAAGCAGTTTCGCATCAAAGCCATTGATACCGAGATGGCGAAATCGGGCTTTTGGGATAATCAGGAAAAAGCCCAGGCTGTGGTCAACGAACGCAAGTCGCTCAGCGGGTTCATCGATCCCCTGACCGACGCCTTGATGGCCAACGACGATTTGGCGGCGATGATCGAGATGGCCGCAGAAGACGAATCGTTTGTCGACGAGGTGCCCGCTGCGATTGCGCAACTTGAAACCCAGGTTGAAGATCTGAAACTCAAGGTGTTGCTCAATGGACGCCACGATAGTGCTGGCGCAATTCTCTCGATCAACGCGCGGGATGGAGGTACCGACGCCAACGACTGGGCCGAGATGTTGTTGCGGATGTACATTCAATGGGCCCAAAAGAGTCGCTCCGAAGTAGCTATCCTCGATCGTCAAGACAACGAAGAGGCCGGGATCAATAGCGCCACCATTGCTATCCGGGGTCCGATGGCATACGGCTACTTGAAGGGAGAAACCGGCATGCATCGGCTGGTGCGGATCAGCCCGTTTAATTCCGAAAGCAAGCGACAAACAAGTTTTGCCGCGGTTGATGTATCGCCCGAAATCAACGACACCATCAACATCGATATCAACGAAGACGATGTTCGGGTCGATACCTACCGGGCAAGTGGCGCTGGTGGTCAACACGTCAACAAGACTGATAGCGCTATCCGACTGACTCACGCACCAACAGGCATTGTTGTTCAATGTCAAAACGAACGGTCGCAACACAAGAATCGTGCATCGGCTTGGAAAATGCTCCGCTCCCGAATAGCTCGCTTTGAAGAGGAAAAACGCGAGGCAGAGGAAGCGGCCAAATATCAGCAGCAGGCCAAAACAGGTTTTGGGTCACAGATTCGAAATTACTTTCTCCATCCCGATCAACGCGTGAAAGATGCCCGGACCAAATTTCAGATGGGTAATTTCCGTGCGGTGCTCGACGGCGATATCCAGGGGTTCCTGGAGGCCACGCTTCGCTGGCGTGTGGGACAACCAATTGAGAAAGATGGTGAATAATGGTTCGAACATCCAACGGCGTAATTGCTCAGCCGGTATGAAATTAGCCGACCCCCTCGTCATCGAAGCAGCCGGCCTGCGGGCAGTATTCACGCGGCACGCCGATCGCTGGCACCACCGTGTTGAGATTCAAGCAGACTCAAAATGGCCCGTCGTGCTGCGGAGTGTGGAGGGGGCACCCGAGGAAGATTTCCCTCCTAGTCCCGCGATCCAGGAACTCCATCCGCACGTCGATCCCGATACGGGGTTGGTGGTTTTGGGTGTCGGCATGTCAGGAGGAAATCACTGGAGTCTGGTCTGCCAGACCAATGCCTCGCAGCAAGACGGGACTCATCAACTCGCCTTCTCATTTGCCTGTCGCAGCCGACACCCGCCAGCAAGAATTGGCAATACCTATGAAGTCCTCCATCAAACGCTCTTTACGCTGCACGAGGATACCATGCAACTAGTGAGCTGCCCGGGGTCAATTGCCGTGGCCACAACGGACGTTGCTGGTATCACGGAGGTGAATCAGCAACTTCGCCTGGACCAGTTTCCGGCACAGATTGCCGCAAACGATGCAAAGCCCAAAACATGGCAATGGTCGTATACGATTCGAACGATTGATGAAACGACCTGTGGCAACGCGTCTGGCTGAAAACGGGTCCAATTCACAAAGACCGAAGTTGAGTCCCGTCCAAGGTGCCTTGCCCAGAATTGGCACTACCGCGCACCGTTCATTCAACGGGTATTTCCTCGCCAGTGTCATGATTGTGAAAAACCGGCGGCCGCTGTTGCGTCCCCACGATTGGTCTCAGCTTCCGCACCCAAATGTTACGATAGCGAACTGGGTCGCCGTGATCCTGCAGACGAATTGGAAGCTTATCGGCGTGTGCCTGGTACTGGGGCGGGCGGTGCCAAGGCGTGTCGCCCAAAAGTTCAAAATGGTTGAGTATCAAAACGCCGTTATGTAGCGCCGTGATGTAGGCAGGCGACAGGAGTTGGCCTGCGTCGTCGAAACGTGGGGCAGTCCAAATGACGTCGTAAACGTTCCACTCGCCGGGTGGGTTCATGACATTTATGGCCGGTGGCGTTTGCTTGTAAATTGCCCCTGCCTGCCCCTCAAAATAAGTGGGGTTGTTGTACGAATCGAGGACTTGAACCTCGTAGGTATCCATCAAGAACACACCGCTATTGCCGCGGCCCTGACCGTCACCTTTGACTTCTGCAGGTGCCGACCATTCGATATGCAACTGACAGTCACCGAAACCTTGTTTTGTCTTGATGTCGCCCTTGCCAACGACCGCTTCGCCGTTGTCAACGGTCCAATTCTCGCCATTTTCCCAGGCCGAAAGGTCCTGGCCATCAAACAACACAATGGCGTCGGACGGCGGGCCGTGGGTGCCCCCTGGGGAGACCACTTTTGGCTCGGGCCACTGGATGCCGGGAAGATATTCAATTTGTGCCATGAGCGGGTTACACCAATTCAAGGCAAAACAAGCAAGACTCGCAACGGAGAGGACAGGGATCGGAACGCATAGTTTAGCCGCCATTGGCAAAAGCCTCCACTACCTGGGGTTCGAAGGGTTTGGGCAAATCTGCCCGAACCAGAATTATGACTGCCAGCCTGGCCACAAGCAACTTGCCTCGAAGGCATCGATAAGACAGAATGACCGGTTCTGATTCCTGCGGTCGACGGATCGCTGGCCAATAGCAAGGCCTGTTACTGACGGTTGGCCTGTTGCCACGCAAAAAATTCGAAGGAGTCTGGCCTCCGATGGCTTTTGACCACATTGAAAAAATAAAACGAGAATACACGGACAAGTACGTCATGGTGGATGGAGATCGGCCGGAACTTGCCCGGTTTAAGGGAGAGGTTGGCCAGGTCAAAACGGTCAATATGAGCGGGCGTGCCCTGGTCGAATTTGTCGATTACCATTTGAACATTGGCCGGTATGACATTGACCTCGACTACCTGAAAGTAGTCGACAAACCGGCTCCCAAAGAGAAAAAAACCGAGGCGAAGAAGCCCGCCGCCAAGCCCGCAGCGAAAAAGGCTCCATCGTCAGCTCCAGCTGGAGAAAAACTCTCCCCGCTGGAAATGGCACGGATGCAGGGGGCGGCCGAAACGAAAGCGGCGGAACCGGCGGGAAAAAAAGCCTCGAGTGGAAAACTGTCGACTGCCGATATCCTGGCCATGGCCAGGGGAGGTCAAGCATCCGGCCCTGCCACAAGCGAGGAACCGGCCAACCAAGACCCGCCCGAGCCAGAGCCAGCTTTGGACGAAGAACCCGTTGCCGAAGCACCGACTGAGGAAACAGCCCCGGCTGAGTCGACCTCCGCGGGCGAAAAAGTAGACAAGTCAAAAATGTCCACTTCCGACATCATCGCCTGGTGCCGCGAGCACGACGCCAGCTAAGGCGTGCCGTGGATCATCTCCTGCCAAGCGAGTAGTCCTAGGGTTCGGGTTGTCCCACATCGACTTGTGACCAATCAATGTGGTCCATTTCTTCCCTCAGGACATTGAGGATTTCTTTTGCCTTTGGCAAATCGCGCTCAGCGACCAAGACTTGAACTTCCCCAGGTGCTTCGGCCATGAATTCGGCGGTAAATCCACCGGTTGCGATGGCAGAAATGCCTGCCTCCTCGAGCGCCGAAACGACTGGGGCAGTCCCAACTTCAGTCGGAAACGCTACCAATTTGACGAGATGTTTGATGTCATCAGTCATTTTTCGAAGATCCTTGATTGTTCAGCTTGTTTTGTTGTTATGCCAGATTCCCGCTCGGTAATTGGTCAGGCAAACAAATCATGGATGACAGACCCGCCAGCGGCGATTTTCATAGGCCGGCCGTTTTTCGACGTAAAGGTGGTCTGGAGCGAAAGGCCCAGGCCTTGGCAAACCGTGGCCATAAGATCCTCTGACGAGTAGGGTTCGGTCTCGACTTGAGTTCCATCTTCGTTTGTGGTTCCAATCACGCGCCCGCCCTGAATCGCCCCGCCACCGAGTACCACGCTCCAAGCGCGTGCCCAATGGTCGCGTCCAGAATTTCCGTTAATTCGCGGGGTGCGTCCAAACTCACCCATCCACAGAACCACCGTATTTTGCCAAAGGCCGCGTTGCGCCAAGTCTTCGACCAAAGCGCTCATTGCCTGATCCATTTCTGGCAGTTTTGTCTCGAGGCCCGTGAAGCAGTTGCTGTGCAAGTCCCAGCCACCCATATTGACCTCGACAAAAGGGACACCTGTTTCGACCAGGCGGCGGGCCATCAAACATCCCCGGCCGAAACCTGTATTCCCATAGCGATCCCGAATGGTTTCTTCTTCCTTCGCAACCTGGAACGCTTCCATTTGCTTGCTCGTGAGCAACCGATGCGTTTTTCCAAGTACTTTGGCATGTTCACCGGCGGCACTACCACGGCCTTCGGCGATGAATCGTTTTTCGAGTGCGTCGAGCAATTGCATTCGATCCTGCAAACGTTGTTCCTGGATTCCCTTGGAGCGGAGATTTCGCACTTGTCCATTCGAATTAACTTGGAAAGGGGCATAAGCCATGCCTAAAAAACCAGGGCCGTTGCTCGATCCGCCAACCGATACAAAGGGCGGGATCTCGAGCTCGGGGACGCTCGCTTCCAGTTCGTGGGCGACGACTGCGCCATAGCTGGGGTGTTCTATATTGGGATTCGGCACATACCCCGTATGCATGTAATACCGACCTCTCTCGTGGTCGGCCTCGCGCGTACTCATGGACCGCACGATCGAAAGGTGATGCATCTGTTGGGCAACTTGCGGCAAGTGCTGACAGATTTGTCCCGCACCCGTGGTGGCGATTGACTGAAAGGGGCCTCCGGTAGCGGCGCCTGGCTTCAGGTCCCAAAGGTCGATGGTGGGAGGTCCTCCGCCCATCCAAAGCAAGATGCATGACTTGTTATTTCGGCTTAATTCCTGCGCATGGGAGCGGAGGGTTCCGGTCAATGCGAGCGCGGGGCCGGCAAGTGCCGAAGCGCCGGCCAAATGCTGCATAAAGTGCCGCCGACTCATGCCAAAAGGGATTAGACGCTTTTTCATGGCTTACCTCTCCACATCAAAACCTTGCTACACTTCATCCAAACTATCCAAGACCCAAACTATCCAAGATCCAAACTGTAATGACAACCTTTTTCCTGCGATATGGGGCATCACCTCACGCGAAGTGGGCAATCATGCGGGCTGCCCTCAGTGGAGTTCAGCTTCCATGAATTACCCAGCCTGTGGTGTGGTTGTTGGTCAAAATTTAATGGTTGAGAACAAACTCATTGCTGTTTAACAAGGCCCACCAAATATCTTGAAGTGCCTCGACGACATTCCCATCTCGAGCCAACAACAGTTGGTTACTGATGGTTAACTCCTCACGCGAAGGCTTCCGCGATAAAGCGGCCAGGTAGAGATTGCGAATTTTCTCCGGGTTCGACAACTTGTAATTACTGGCCACGCCAGCGAGAAAACTTCCGGGCTTGGTACCGGTCGCCTGCTCCATCAAATCGCCATTCATCATCATCAGGACTTGGGGAATTGAACCGTTAAATGTCGTGGACTCATCGTTTTCGTCGGTACCAAAAGCAGTATTAAACTGGTCGAGCCAGCGTTGTTTGCTTCGCGCGCGATCGTCGTAAGCAAGTGTCTCCGCCACTGACGTCACGATCAATAGTGTCTCGTAGAGTTGTTCCGCTTGTATTTGCCTGAGATAGAAATGACTGAACATCGGTGGTGTCCCGAGGGTAGGATCGTCGGACTTGTTTGCCCGCGTCATGCGGCTTGAAAGACCGTACGGTTCGGAGAGGACAATCCAACGCATCAGTTCGGTGAGATCGTAACTGGACTGTTGAAATGAATCGCCCAGTTCCTCCAATAACTCTGGATGGGTGGGCGGATTGTGCGGGCCCCTGTCGTCAATGGGTTTGGTAAATCCGTAACCGAAAAAGTGCGCCCACATGCGGTTGACCAGCGCACGGCTCATTTCGGGTGAAGCGAGTATCAGCTTCGCCAATTCCTGGCGACGATTGATATGCTCCAAATAGCCACTATTGCCAAACTTGTTACCCGTTTCGGTCTGCAGGGCTTCGAGAGACGTCCCGTCAACGAAGACCGGATAGGCTATCTTGACCTTGCCATTGCGAAGTTCGTAGTAAATTGAGGCTGCAGCCCGACTGGTGGCGCCTGTGTCCACGAACTCACCATCGATCTGCTCCCAGATCACTTCTTTCGCCGATCGCCAGTGCTGTCGACGGCCTTCACCGGGGAAATCTTGATTGTAAACACGGGCAACATCCTGATCCTCACCATTGGGAAGTGATTCGATGAGGGTTTGCCGAAAAAACGCATTTAGCTCCCAGAACTGGTTTTGCCGGTACTCGTTGAAAGGGTGATTGTGGCACTGCGTGCACTGGACTGCCATGCCCAAAAAGATCTGGGCTGTCTTAGCCGTCGCCTGGATTCCGCCTTCTTCCATCTTGTCAGCCAGGAAGTTCGCAGCACCGTTGAAATCTTCGTCGCCCGGACGGCAGCTACCGGTCGCAACGATCAACTCCTGCACCAGACGATCATAAGGCTTGCTCTTCTGGAATGATCGGCGTAGATACTGCTCCATGCCAGAGCGGTTGGCGAGCGACTCGTCGGTGGTTCCGCCAGTCCGCCCAATCAACAGGTTCGTCCAGATGGTCGACCAATGCCGGGAGAATTCCTCACGGTATTCATCTCCCAGTAAACGGTTTACAAGAGTCGTACGTCGTTCGGCCGTGCGGTCTGCAAGAAAAAGACGCAGTTCATCCAGGGTGGGCACGCGTCCTATGAGGTCGAGATAGACTCGTCGACACCACTGGCCGCTAGCCGCCGGACGAGACGGCTTCAAACCATGGTCCTCCCAGCCTTGCCGAATTTGGTGATTGATCAAGAGCACCTGGGAGGGAACGGAGGGGTCGTCGCCACCACTCGATGTGGCTGCTTCAGCCCTAGCTGAGGGGATATCGCCAATCAGCCATCCGAGCGAGATTCCCGCAAGCAAAAACAAGCGAACCGTTTGCCGCATTGATTCTCTCCATCGCCAGGGATTTGTACTCCGACCTGACGGTTATCACGCTTCATGTTACACCCACGCAATTAACTTTACACCTATAGAACAAACTCGCAAAATGGCCGGTCGTCCACTCCGCGAATGCGGACCGGCGGTTCAGAGCTTTCAGATGAGCCGTTACCAACCAGGAAACCGCAAAAAACTTTGGCCGACTTGCGCTGCTGGCCTTAAAACGAGGGGCTCACGGCTTGAGAAACTCCGCTAACACCTCGGTGAAAGTGCAAGTTGTATGTATCAAAATTGAGCATATGTTTAATTATGATACACCTAAAATGCAACAGGCGAATCTGGGATCATGCCTTCAAGTGACCCCAAATTCGCCCGGTTGCACGGATTCGGCTGGACGTAGGAGATTCTGTGGGAGGTTGGCAGAACTCTCTAACTTGTTTGATACCAGCCGTTTCCTCAATCGCGGTTACATTTGCCTCTTCGTCAATTCGGCCCCTCTCTTCGCTGTTCCAGCCCTGACACAATTATTGGCCTCTGCTTGACGACATCAGAAATAGTAGCAAACTCTATGCCAAACACCGCATTGCAATTTGAGAATTGGCGATTGACCGCTCTGCAAGTCCCGTTCGTTGCCGCGTGACACCATCGATCACGGGCGTCATCAGTGTGATTACAGATCCTCGCAGTCCACGCCCGGTTGACCCCAGGCGTAACCTCCGAAACTTTCTTCACACCGGTGAGTTGCGCTTTGGCATTTCAAAACGGGCACGTAATCTGCGTCCAGATTTACATCCAGTTCCCCGGCTAGAGGGTTCGCCCAAACGGGGGGCAGCGTTTCCCTCTTTCCAATCAGGGCAGCTTATACCTGGGCATACCTGAGCAGAATCACGACGTTCAAACGATTGACCTTGCTATGGCGTTCACTGTCACACCATTGTCGTCACTGCTGCTGGGGCGGATATCGGTGGGGTTGGTCTGGGGATGGCTGGCAACTTGCCAGGAGAGTCTTCAAACGATCAACTCTCCTCGGAGGATCGTTCAGTGCACTTCAAGCATCCGCTGAAGGGCCACAAGCGCCCAGTGGGTTGTTTCTTCATCGACTTCAACAATGTTCACAGGTGTGCCTGCGGCGAAACTCTCCAGGCTCCAACAAAGATGAGCCAAATCGATGCGGTACATGGTCGCGCACATGCAGACGACTGGTGAAAGGAAGTGAATTTCCTGCTCCGGGTGTTCTTGTTTCAAACGGTTCACCAAATGCAACTCTGTGCCAATCGCCCATTTGGTGCCAGGCGGGGCCTCTTCGACCGTCTTGATGATTTTGCCTGTCGATCCGTATTCATCGGCCAGTTCGAAGACTTCCAGAGAGCATTCCGGATGAACCAGGACCTTGATGTCGGGGTACTGCTCGCGAAAAAGCTGTACGTGTTCCGCGCGAAACATCTGGTGCACACTGCAGTGTCCTTTCCAAAGGATCACTTTGCTCTCTCGGAGGGTTTTCTCGCTATTACCGCCAAGATCTTCGGCATAAGGATCCCAGACAGGCATTTGGTCGTTCGTGATGCCTATCCCAAGGGCTGTGTTGCGACCGAGATGTTGATCGGGAAAGAACATCACGCGACCTGTTTTTCCGGTTGCTGCTTGCCGCGCAAAACCCCATTCGATTGCCGCTCTGGCGTTGGACGACGTACAGACGATGCCACCACGCCTTCCTACGAATGCCTTGAGACTGGCAGCGGAATTAATGTAGGTGACAGGCGTAATCTCCTGGCAGTCGAGAACTTCTCCCAGTTGATCCCACGCATCTTCTATTTGTCCGAGGGTCGCCATGTCGGCCATGGAACAACCCGCGGCGAGATCTGGCAAAATGACCGACACGCGTTCACCACCGCGTTGGAGATATTTTTCAGGTCGATTGGCAAGAATATCTGCCGTTTCGGCCATGAAGTGAACACCGCAAAACGCGATGGCGCGGCAGTCGGCATTCTCGGCTGCTAGCTGACTGAGGCGATAGCTATCGCCGCGTAAATCTGCTTGGGCAATGACCTCGTCTTGCTGATAATGATGGCCAAGGATGAGCAACCGTGAACCCAATTCGCCTCGTACGTGCGCGATGCGGTCAATCAGCTCCTCGTTTTCGAGCGACTTGTAGAATTGGAGTTCCAGGCCAGATGAAATGGTTTTGTGGATGGTCATCATAAAGCGGTCCCCATAGGCAGAGATTATAGTCGAAAAGCACCAGCCAAAACAGTATCCCGACTGTGGGCTCCGGTGGGAGACTGGGCGAAGTTGTCCGGTCGTATCGACCGATAATCCCCGGGGAGACCTCCACGATTTGAGGTTGCGAGGATGGATTCCTGGACCTCCCAGGGTGCTACCATGGCTGAGCCAAGTTCTGAAACTGCTGCGGATGTAGCCGGAAGCTGCTGCGGATGGCTTGGGCGGCCCTGGTCTGGTGTTGGTGTTGCCGTACGTAAACGGTGTTGCCGCAGCGATTCTGCCCGATTCAACAGGCCTTGTGTTCCCGACGGGTGTCGGACACTAGATGCAGTCACGACCTGCAAGCTCAAAAATCTGGCCAAGGAACTCAGCACCCTGTTCATGCCCGACCCGCTCTGCAACGCCCCGTGTTACACAACGGATGTTGATCAGACAGCGGGTGCCCTGGCCGCAGCTGAATTTTTACCTCCGCGTGGTGGACTCCTCTGGAACTGAAAGTTGGCGCAAAAGTGGGACGACTCGACCTGATTTGGTCCTGGCACCATCCGGCAGCAGTTGCTGCTGTTTTTCCAGAGACACGGAGGATAGCCGGGGTCGACCGAAACAAGAAACGAGCGGCGGGCGACTTTGCCAAACTGCCAGGCTATGCCCGCAGCTTGCTGAAAGTTCCCGTTCCGGTATCGGTTACCCTGGCAACCAACAAACAACGGATGAATGAGATCACCAAATTGGGACCGGGGTCGATTATCAAGTTCCACAAATCTTGTGACGAGCTTGTGGAGCTAATCGCTGGCAATCGTTCGATTGCTGACGGCGAAGTGGTAAAAGTTGGCGACAAATTTGGACTGCGAATCCATCAGATGTTGATGCCCAACGAACATTTCTGTCCGGTGGCAAATCAAAACACAGAGTGATCTCATTACCACGCTGAGCCACTTCCTCGGTTATTGTTTCCTGCCTGCGTCATCCACCGCTACTCGTTTTCCAGGAACCAGCGCACCAGGGCTGAATTGCAGGCGATTTTTCTTCCCAATGGCGTGATTGCGTTTTGGCAATCAGTTTCGGTCGGCGGAGTTCTTCTTCAATGACCCCGCGCAAACCGCGTCCAAGTTCGTGCACAAGCAGTTCACGTACTTTGCTGACCCGCGTCAGGTTGAAATCATCGAACTCCAAGTGGCATCAACCACCTTTGGTTTGATGGCCATACCCGTCAGTACGTTGGAATTTGAGAGCTCGAGAGCCACCTCGAAATCCAGCTGCAACCGCAGCACAGTGTTACCCTCGACGGTCAGTGTGAAGATATGGATACCACGGTTGTAGACCCGTGCTTTAGCCTGGCCATCGAGGCTGGCGGTGAAGAAAATGGCAAAGGCAATTCAACTGGCGTTCAAACTGCGCAGGTTTTGGATGCACAGTCCGAGGTTTTTGTCGGGTTCAACCATCGCGATTCGACCGTGTTGCCAGGTGCCACGATAATTTTTTTCGTTGTCGAATCCGGAAATCAAGTCCGCTCCCTGCAATTCGAAGTCCGATCGTGCACTCGTTTCTTTCGATCCCAGCCTTTACTTCTTTTCGTACTTGCGGGGAATCGCATCGTGGAGCAACGCAGACGGCGCGACAGCCAAACTTTCGGGACTTGAGACATTTGCCTTACCATCGCCAGCCCTGCCAGACGGCGGCAGCGTTGCCGTTACCTTTCGTAAAACCTGCTCATCGGCACGAGCCAATGAGAAAACTCGGGGTGCCGACGGAGTTACTCGTGGTGGCTGGGCCAGGGTCGAACTCGCAATCGTGCAGCAACATACCAAAACCGCGCAGCGTTGCCATTGCATGAGTTCAAATAGACCTGCTCTTTTACGATCAAAAAAAGGACCTGCCCCAGGCATTGTGCCCAGGGCAGGTCCCATAACGAAGGGGGAATTCGTAGTGTTGCTCATCCGTTTAGCGGGTGAAGCTGGTACGAACTACGTCGCGTGCCCGGCTGACCGAAGCGTTAGGATCGGCCATGGGAACTGGGGGCACGGGGAAGATGGCCGAATCGCTGACCTCAACGGGTGCAGCAGCTGGCTCTTCACCACCATTACCATTACCACAACTTGGTTCGCAGCAGCAACTCGACTCGCAGCAGCAACTCGACTCACAGCAGCAACTCGACTCACAGCAGCAACTACTGTCGCAGCAGCAACTACTGCCACCGCAACCACGTAAGCAGCATAAGAGGCTGTCGAGGATACCGCCACCACAGGTGGAACCGCAACCGCAGCAATTGTCGCAACCGCAGGAAGCCTCGCAGCAGCAATCACTCTCGCAGCAACAATCACTCTCGCAGCAACCACCACCACGTTGGAACATGCAGCAAAGTGAATCGAGTAGTGGGCAGCCACAACCACAGCTAGAACCACAGCCACAGCAATCACTCTCGCAGCACCAATCACTCTCGCAGCAACAATCACTCTCGCAGCAACAATCACTCTCGCAGCAACAATCACTCTCGCAGCAACAATCACTCTCGCAGCAGCAATCACTCTCGCAGCAGCAACCACTGTCGCAGCAGCAACCACAGCCACGGAAGCAGGAGAAGAGACTGTCGAGGATACCGCCACCGCAACCACAGGTGGAACCGCAACCGCAGCAATCGCAACAATTGTCGCAACCGCAGGAAGCCTCACAACAGCAGTTCGACTCGCAGCCGCAATCACTCTCGCAGCAGCAGCTTGATTCACAACAACATGATTTTTCACAACAACCGTAGCCAGCGTCACAACAACAGCCACAGCCGCCGCCCAGCATCCGATCCAACAGTCCATAGCCGAAACTTTGGCTTGCCAGACAGACGCCGATTAAAATCGCTCCTAAAAATTTCCACTTCATCGAACAACATCTCCTATGCGTTTGGAACCATCCGGGTGAGTCTTTTGCCGACTTCCGGCGGCGCGCCATGCCGTCCCACGCCAACCACAAAGATGGCAGCGAAGGTTTCGACGCGAACTACGCCAAACAGGTGGGTAGCGGTCGGCGTGCGGGGCACTTCAAAGTGCCGGGGGTCGGTAAAAGGCAGGCTCTACTCGGGGTCCACACGGTTGGGGGGCGTCAACGTCGGTCGAGCCAGTCCTTGACTCGAATTAGTCCGTGCCGTGGTGCTGACGTGCAATGTGTGTCGCCGCAGGCGCAGGGCGCTTTGCATGCAACATCCTTCGTATCGGTTGCTGGCAGAATGATGCTTGAATGATCGCAACTAATTTCCCACAAGTACCTTATCGCACCAGTTGCGTAAAGTTTGCCTCTTCTGGAGCATGGCTAAACCTTGCCGGTTCTGTTGGCTAGTGAAACGGGCCCATGGTGGACTATCAAGATCATTGGTATCTTCTAGATAGGTTAATTTGTTGTCCCGAACTGGTGCGATCGCCTTCTTTCCGCCTGAACTGCCGTACAACGCTTTCCCTCCGTGTGACGATTCCCCAACCATGACAAAGACCTCCCTGTATGGACAAATTGTGCTGCTACTGGTGTGTTGCCCGGCAGCCGACGGTAACACCGGTGATGACCTGTTTGACTGGCCCAACTGGCGTGGGCCACAACAAAACCGGATCTCAGCCGAAACAGGATTGGTAGACCGATGGAATCCCAAAGGAGGCGTTGACAGCAATCTTTTATGGAAGAATGCTGATTTGGCCGGTCGGTCTACCCCTGTCGTCCTGGGCGACAAACTTTACACGATTGTTCGTGACCAGTCTGGGACGCACACCGAGGGAGAGAAAGTCGTGTGTGCCAGCACGGCGACTGGCGAGATTCTCTGGCAACACCGTTTCAACGTTTATTTGTCCGACGTACCCGATACCCGTGTTGGCTGGTCGAGTTGCGTTGTCGACCCCGAAACCGGAAATGTCTACGCCCTGGGTGTGTGTGGATATTTTTGTTGCCTGAATGGCGAAAATGGCGAATTGATATGGTCGCGGAGCCTTCACGAGGAGTTTGGGCTGCTCTCCACCTACGGGGGACGGACAAACATTCCCAAACTGTACAGAGATACGGTCATCATCAGTGCCGTGGTGATTGGCTGGGGTGATACGCCCCAGTGGGGATTGCTTGCGAAACCGGCCCATCGCTTCCTGGCGTTTGACAAAACCAACGGAGAGCTGCGCTGGCTCAAGGGGACACGGCTGATCCCTTACGACACGACCTTCAGCACATCCACCATCACGTCGCTCAGTGGTTTGGGTATGGATGCGATGGTTTTCGGGTCGGGCGACGGTCAGATCTGGGCCCTCCAGCCAGGGACCGGTCTGCCGATTTGGTGGTACCCGTTTTCTCGCCGCGGCCTTAATATCTCGCCCTTGGTCACCCCGGCTGGTCGCGTATTCTCTAGCCACAGTGAAGAAAACGTTGTCGGTAATACCATGGGTTCGATTGTCGTATTGGATGGCAACCAAACAGGGGACCTCTCTGGTCAGGAACAGTGGCGCCATTTTGAAATCATGGCTGGCAAGAGTTCACCGCTGATGATTGGCGAGCGGATTTACTTTGTCGACGATCGGGCCAAGCTCTTCATTTTCGACGCAAACTCTGGCGAGCTCGTGCAGCGTAAAGCCTTGGGAACCGTCATGAGAAGTACACCACTCTTTGCCGACGGGAAAATTTACCTTTGTACGAACAATGGGCGTTGGTACATTCTCGAACCGACTGAGCAGGGGGTAAAAGTGATCCACAAACTTCGCCTCAAGGGCGAAGCGAGCGATGGCTCCCCGATCGTCTCGCACGGGCAAATCTACTTGCCTACTTCCGAATATCTGTACTGTATTGGAAAACCGGATCACCAACCGACCAGTGAAGTGACGGTGGCTTCTTCTGCTAAACCGCCAATTCACGCTCGCGACAACAAACCAGCGCATCTCCAGGTTGTTCCCTATGATGTACTGCTCAAACCAGGGGAC
>Ga0310123_10002163_pt1 | contig 15832 bp, 15 predicted proteins | sample CB6_AW_1057_MG_FD_203505 | JGI IMG/M metagenome (GOLD analysis project Ga0310123, IMG submission 203505) | Marine microbial communities from Western Arctic Ocean, Canada - CB6_AW_1057 | ecosystem: Environmental > Aquatic > Marine > Oceanic | place: Canada: Western Arctic Ocean | collected... | reverse complement strand
ACGGTGTCCACCGGTTTACGGTCGGGCAACGAAAAGGTCTGGGTATCTCGGGCCCGATTCCGCTCTATGTCGTCGGGATGGACGCTCGCTCACACACTGTGACGGTCGGTCCCCGCGCCGCACTATACCGCACGACACTCAGTGCATCTGATGTCAACTGGATCGCCGGATACCCACCATCGGGCCCATGCGCGGTGCAGGCGCAAATTCGCCATCGTCACGAAGCGTCACCGGCAAGACTCAGCCCCCACGGTCCGGATGCGGCCACCGTGGTGTTCGACGAACCGCAGCCCGCGATCTCTCCGGGCCAGGCCGTGGTCTTTTACGACGGCGACGAAGTCGTCGGTGGCGGCTGGATTGACGGGAACCGAGACTCGTGAACTGGTGGTCTCGTGCCACTGCTCCCTCGTACAACCGCAGCAAGCCGCTACAGCCCCCCCCGGCGAGTGTCGCGGGGGCGTCACACAGACTCGGCCGTGGTGACTGGTGCTGTCTCTGCCGGCAGGTGCTCGAGGAATCGCTCGGCATCAATGGCGGCCATACATCCGGAGCCAGCCGCCGTAATCGCCTGGCGGTAGGTATGGTCTTGCACATCGCCAGCGGCAAACACACCGGGGATATTTGTTCGGGCGCCACCCTGCGGCACGATATAGCCGTTGGCGTCTAGCTCCAACCGTCCGGTGAACAACGACGTGTTCGGCGTATGGCCGATCGCGATAAACACGCCCTCCACGTCGAGACGTTTCGTCGTGTCTTGGACGAGATCGCGAATGATGACCCCGGTCACGACGCCGGTGTCCGAATCTGTGACCTCATCCAACGCCGAGTTCCACTCAAACGAGATCTTGGCGTTGGCCAACGCCTTGTCCTGCATGATCTGAGACGCGCGCAGCTTGTCGCGACGATGAATGACGGTGACATGTGATGCGAACTTTGTCAGGAAGATCGCCTCTTCCATGGCCGTATCGCCCCCCCCCACGACGACAATCGGTTTGTCGCGAAAGAAGTATCCGTCGCACGTCGCGCAAGTCGACACACCGTGCCCCATGAGTGACCGCTCGGACGGCAAACCCAAGAGTCGCGCCGACGCGCCGGTCGCGATGATCAACGTGCGCGCCTGATACCGCGTGTCGCTGGTATTGATCGTAAACGGCGAGCCCGACAAGTCGACGCTCGTCACATCACCAATGACGAACTCGGTGCCAAACCGTTCGGCCTGTTTTCGCATGGAGGCCATCAGCTCAGGCCCCAACACGCCGTCGGGGAAGCCTGGGTAGTTCTCGACATCGGTGGTCAGCATCAACTGCCCACCCGACTCGAGCCCTTCGATGAGCACGGGTTTGAGATTTGCACGGGCCGCATACAACCCGGCGGTCAACCCGGCTGGTCCCGAACCAATAATCATCACGTCGCGCATGCCGCTTCTCCTACCCTCCCCAATGGATCGTCACACGTCGTGGTGACCGTCCGCTACGTACTCGCTGCTACGAGTCGTCTATACAAATTGACGTACGCACGAGCCGATGCGGTCCAGGAGAAGTCTCGTGACATCCCGGCGCGCTGCAGCGCGGTCCACCGTTCTCGGTCGCCAAACGCGGCCACAGCCTCGCCCAACGCATCCAGCATGGCCGCACCGGTATAGGCCGAGAAGGTAAACCCGGTAGGTTCCTTGCCCTCACCTTTCGGTCTGACAACATCGGCCAAGCCCCCCGTCGCGCGCACGACCGGAACAGTGCCGTACCGCATACTGTACATCTGATTCAGCCCACACGGTTCGTATCGAGACGGCATCAGAAAGATGTCGGCTCCGGCTTCGATAATGTGCGCCAGGCTCTCGTCGTAGCCGATACGAACACGAATGACGTCTGGATATCGAGCCGCCGCCGCCCGCCACATGTCCTGGTATCTCGCCTCCCCTGTCCCCAAGATGACAAACGTGGCGCCCAGCCTGGGCAACTCCGTCATCACCTCGGCAATAAGGTCCAGTCCCTTCTGATACACCATGCGAGAGATCATCCCCACCAGCGGGCGGTCGAGCCGCGACCGGGTGACCGGAAGTTCAAACTGGGCGAGAAGACTCCGCTTTGCGTCGCGCTTGCCGGAGAGGTCCGCCCCCGAGTAGGCCGCGGGAAGATGGGGATCATTGGTCGGATCCCACGTGTCGGTATCAATGCCATTCAGGATGCCATGGAGGCGATCGGCTCGGGCCCGAATCACACCGTCCATCCCGTGGCCATATTCCCGCGTTCGAATCTCTCGCGCGTGGGTCCGACTCACGGTGGTCACTGCGTCACAAAAATTGATACCTGCCTTCAGAAAGCTCGACTGTCCCCAGAACTCGAGACCGTCGATGGTAAACAGCGAACGTGGAAGATCGAGCGCCGGAAGGACGGATGCCGGAAAGATCCCCTGATACCCGACGTTGTGAATCGTGAACACGGTCGGCAAACCATCGAGCCGCGGATGCCCGAGGTAGCGCGTCCGTGCGTAGACGGGCACCAATCCGGCCTGCCAATCGTGGGCGTGCAGAATGTCCGGCGCGCGGGTCATGCCCGACGCGTAATCGAAAGCCGCACGGGCCAGCAGACCAAAGCGCAGGGCGTTGTCGGCGTGGTCGCCAGCCGCATCACCATACAGCCCATCCCGACGATACAGCTCGTCACACCCGACGAACACGACCCGAGCTCCGGAATCGAGCGCGTGCACACCAAAGCCAACGTCGAACCATCGAGACCCCATGCGGACGGCGGTGCGTCGGACAATCGGCGACTCAACCTCGACCCCGAGATACCGCGGCATCACCAACGTCACGTCGTGCCCAGCTACGGCCAAGGCGTCACAGAGCGACGTCGTGACGTCCGCCAAGCCACCGGTCTTGGCGAACGGAAAGGCCTCTGACGCCACCATCAGAATCGATAGGGGCGAGGTATCTCTCGCCTGTGATGTTGGACGCGGGGTAGCGGGCGTACTCATCCGTGGCACCGTAGATGAACCCCTTCTTGAGGGCCGGTCAGGAAAGATTCGGCCGAGCGACTCGAACTAGTTCGCCGCGCTGGATGCGAGTAGCGAACGACCCTCGTCCGCCACCCAGTCGACCAGTCGGGTGACGTCCCGAAAGCGTCCTGCGCTCGAGCCAACGCCTAAGACGACGACCGCCAGCGGCTCGCCGCCGGGGACGCCGGGAATATTGACGAAGGTCGCAAGACAGTAGCCGGCGGCATCGATGTAACCAGTCTTTCCCGCCAACACGTTCAACCTTCCCAAGAGCAATCGGTTGGTATTGCGGACGTCACGGTTCTGGCGACTCGTCCGGAGCCGGTGGGTCCGTTTCTGCATGATTTCCGCAACCTGGGCGTGCTCGCTCGCATACGTGATGAGCCGCGACACATCATAAGGCGTCGACACGTTCTCTTTGTTCAGCCCCGATGGGTCGGCAAACGTGGTACCGGCAAGCCCGAGCTCGCCGGCCAGACGATTCATTTGCTCGACAAACCCTCGTGTTCCCCACGGCGACACTCTGGCGAGCACCCGCGCTGCGGCATTGTCTGACCCCACCAGCGCCAGATGGACGAGCTCTCGTAACAGAATGCGCTCGCCTCGACGCAGATAGGTCGTCGAGGCACGCCGCACGTCACGCCTCGACACCACGACGTCTCGCGTGAGGTTGGGGTCTTGTTCCAAAAACAGGAGCACGGTCATCACTTTTGTGATGCTCGCGATAGGCCGTGGCCGGTAGCCGTTTCGTTCCCACAACACCTCGTGCGTGCGCGGGTTGTAAACCATCGCGGCCCGAGCGCGTACTCGAGGGGGTCTCAGATCGGCGAGGTCAGCCGAGCGGGGCGGCGCAGTCGTCGGGTCGGGAGCGGGCGCTTCAGTACTGACCCGGCGGGGCTCCGCTATCCCCACGTTGGGAGCAAAACTCACCGTCCCCAGACCCAGCGAGACCGCCAGCAGCACGCCGAGACGAGCAGCCGGTCTCACTGCGGGGAACTCATGCACCGAGGTCTGCACCGTTTGCTGGTCCACCCACGGGAATTGTAGCAGCCGTCGAGCATTCGTGACTTGACACCACCCAACGATTTCCGGCACCGTGACCGCGCATGCCAACGGCCGGTCATTTCCAGGACCCCACAGAGACCATCACCGGCGGGCATTCAACGCTCCGCCTCTATCACGCCGACGCGATCGAACTCTTGGCCACACTGCCAGAGGGGCTGGTGGACGTCATCGTCACCTCACCGCCCTACAACCTTGGCATCGCGTACGGTTCGTATGACGATGCGCTCCCCGGCAATCAGTACCTCGCGTGGACGCGCGACTGGTTGGGCGCGGCACGGCGCGTCCTCGCCCCAGACGGGTCTCTGTTTCTGAACGTCGGCGCCAAGCCCACCGAACCCTGGACCGCCTTTGATATCGTGGCGCAGGCGCGTGAGCGCTTGACGCTGCAGAACACCATCCACTGGATCAAGTCGATTGTGATCGACCGCGAACTCGTGGGAGCGGGGTCTGGTCTCGAGCGCGATCTGGCCGTGGGTCACTACAAGCCCGTCAACAGTCCTCGATTTCTCAATGACTGTCACGAGTTTGTCTTCCACCTCACGCCCAGCGGGCGAACCCCTCTGGAGCGGCGGGCCATCGGGGTTCGCTATCAGGACGAGTCGAACATCGACCGCTGGAAAGCGGCATCCGAGGGGCTTCGGTGTCGCGGGAACACCTGGTTCATCCCCTACGAGACAATCCAGAATCGCGACCGAGACCGGCCGCACCCTGCGACATTCCCGGTGCTGCTCGCCGAGCGCTGCCTACGGCTCCACGGCGTGCACCGCGGAGCCGTCGTCCTCGATCCGTTCATGGGCCTCGGCAATACCGCTATCGCGTGCTCCGAGCTGGACGTCGACTTCGTCGGCGTCGACGTCAACGCCGACTATGTCACGGAAGCGGCAACCCGGATCCGCTCCGTGGTCGCGGAAGCCAGCGGACGGCTACCCTACTGAAGCGCCGCCGACGTGCTTTCCGGACGCGCAAACGTATACGACGTACGCGACCGCACATCGACATTGTCGCGAGCGACTTCCACGTTCAAACGCCTGGTGCGTTGGGTCGGGTCGGGGTTGTTGGAGTAGTAGCCAAGTACGTAGTAGTCGCTTGTCTCGGCGTCAACCTCACGAAACGCATTTTCAAAGTCATTTCGATTGACGATCGCCATGCCGCCGGTCAACTCCGCGAGGCCTCGCAGACTGCCCTGGGTCTTGAAGACATACTGATTCCAGTCTTCGGGCGTGACGTCAAAGTCGATGTCCGCTCCTGCAATCAAACCACGGGGGTCGACCGTATAAAAAGATGTGTTGGCCCGGTTCGCGGCTCTCGTGAGTTCAAGGATCTCCATAGCCAGATCGCCGTCCGCAAAGACCTGTCCAGCCCGGGAGAGACGCTCGAAGGGATCTTCCGCGGGGTTCTGTGCCTGGCTGAGTCCCGCCGGCAACGGAGTCCCCCAGTCGCGGTTCGCTTTGAACGCCTCGCCGATGCCGCCAGCACCGTAAATCCTATCGTCGGCAAACGCCGTGAAGTCGTAGCCGCTACTGATATAGATAAACACCTTCCGCCGGTTCTCAACCGCCTCGAGATTCTGTATTACCTGTCGCGCCGTCTTGAATGCGACATGCTGTCGGAATAGCAGTTCTGGCGGGCCTCTATATCCATCACTCACTGTCTGAATCAGTTCTCTGGGACTAAAGCCGTCGCCCATGATCCGCTCCTCTGCCGCGCGGAGGAGTGACCGGTCGTATGTCAGGTCGATGGACAGCGATGATGGCCCGGTCGAGATGATGCCAAACAGGTCGCCTTCGTGAATCAGCGTGTCGGAGATCGTACGAAACACCTGACGCACTTTTGGCGTGTATGACGTCTGCAGATGCAGATCGTCGACGAACAGGATGATGATACGGCCCGCGGTATTGTTCGTCGGCCGGGTGGGCGGGAGAATAATGCCTTCCTGCGTGGGCACCGGCGGCGTCAGTTGGTTATACACACGACCGCCGTGAACCAGGACAAGTGAGGCGACCTCCTGACGGACACCGTCCTCCTCCACGATGAACTCGCTGGGAGTGAGGTCCGGCAGAAAAACTCCATCGCCGTCCCGAACGACCACATCGGTCGTCACGAGCGTAACCCCCGAGCGAAAAATCGGTGATTGTCCGGGACCGCCGGTGCTGAGTGGCGGCACCTGGTTCTGAGCGCCGAGCACGGCGATGGCGCCCAAACTGATCACAACGGTCAGTGCCGGCAGCCATCCGGCTGGCCGACGGCGGTCACTGCGGCGAGTTGCATGGAGGATAGACATAGTCAGGGAAATTATAGCGATCACAAGCCCGTCCTTCAGACGGTCTGACGAGAAAAATGGAAATTTATTTAGTGAACAGTAAGTGTCGTAGCGAAGCCCGTTTGTGGCCCGCGGACGCATCAGGTGAAGAATGAGCAGTCCTGCCTTCGACCTTTGCGCGTTGCTCATCGCTTGCATATACCCAAGAGGCGCCATCTTCGCGACTTTCCCATGCATCACGGCTCATTCTTCATCTCATGAGTCCATGAGTCGCACTATTAGAAGAATCGAGCGCGGGAGACGCGCGGGAGCGAGTCACACGGGACACTAGCCCAGTAGAACGGCCAGCGCATCGAGCTCGGTATCAAATCGTTCGATACCTGTGACGGCGTCTTCGACCGTGCCCCAATGGTCTGGATTCAGCCGCTGAACGCGTGCCCGAATCGATGGGTCTGGTGGATCGTCTGAATCGCGAGCGGCCGCGGCGGAACCGGCGCGCGACGCGGTTTTTTCGTCGAGCTCGGCAAACCGTGCCCGTAGCTGGAGAAGCGCCTCACGCCCCAGCAGGGCAACAACTGGATGGTCGTCGACATTCGGTTCGGATTCGCCCGGCGGCCCGGCAGGTGAGGCAACCACCGGCGGCTCGGGAGACGGCAGAGGCTCCGCTTCCCCACCGTCCGCGACTACGGGCGGGGAAAACTGATCATCGGAACGAGCCGGCGCTGGCTCCCTCGGCCGCCGGCGGGGAGTCGACTCGCGACCCGTGGCCCCACGGCCGCCCCCGCGAGCCGGGCGTTTGTGGTCTGACCGCCTCTTGGCCGATGAGGATGTATCGGCGCTGCGCGCCGGCGTCTGAGGCCGTGCTTTGAGGATTTGGTTCCAATCGAACGTGACCCCTGGATTGCTTGCCTCCAGCAAACGGACCGCATCGTCATCGAGTGCCAACCGACCCACACCGACCTCGGGCGGCGTGCGGAACCAGTAAAGCAAGCGAGGGTTCGCCTGGCCAGCCGACTGCGGCGTACTAAGGACGTACGTGTTTTCGTATCCCCGTTTGTCGCGGGAGAATCTGACGTACGGCACTATTTCCGTTTGGCGGGTGCTCGGGCCCCCGTCGCTTTCTTCTTGGCCGTCTTACGTTTCGACGCGGCGGCGGTCTTCGACGTGACCCGACTCGACAGGACCCGGCTCGACTTGGCCCCGCGTGCCGTGGCGCTGCCTGACGATTTCGCCACTTTCTTTGTGGGACGCTTTTTCGCTGGGCTCGCGGCCGTTCTCTTCGACCGGGTCTGAGTCTTTTTTGTTTGAGTCTTCTTCCGGGAGGTGGCGAGCCGGGCCTTTTTCGTCGCCGATGCCGCTTTCGGAGCGCCGGCTACGCCAGCCTTCTTTTTTGCTGCCCCGCTGACCCGTGCCGACGACCCGGCCGGTTTCGCTGTCTCCTTGTTTTTGCTCGCTTTTCTACGCGCGCTCGACGCCGCTCGTCCAGAGGCCGAGGAGCTTCCCGCTGCCTTTTTCTCGCCGCCACTGGCCAGTCGCTCCACCGCTGCCGCGGCCGCGCGCTTTGCGTGAGGCGAACGATAGGTTAGCGAAAACTTCACCTGGGCGGCAATGGCATAGTACGCCCAGATCTCAGTGACGTTGATCTCGCCGGCCCGACACAGCCGTTCCGCGACGTCGGTAAATCCGGCTGGCACATAGAGATAGAACGCCCCGCGGGCCTTTGCGAAATGCGCCCATTCAGCTTTAGCCTCCAGATGATTCACGGATTCGGCGGTTTCGACCTCGACCAGGCCATGAAGACGTCGGCTCCCCCCGCCTCCGGAGAGGACGATGTCCGGAAAAAGGGTGCGGTTCCCAATACGGACCGACACCTCTTCCGATGCCCCCGGGTTCATGGCCACGTCAAACTTGCGACCCAAACGGGTCTGCAGTTGACGGATCACACGGTCATGCTCGAACTGCTCGCGGATAGGTCGTAGCAGGATGGGCGACACTCCACCTCCGACGATAGCACGGACCGATAAGCCCCCAGAAGACCTGGACCGTGAAAGGACGCAGAAACGGGCAATCCTAGCATGGATATGATGGCTGGCCAACTCGCGTAGTACTATTGCCCGCGTGAATGACCGATTCCTGAAGGCCTGTCGTCGCGAGCCCGTCGACGCGACACCTGTCTGGTTTATGCGACAAGCGGGCCGATATATGGCCGAATATCGAGCCATTCGGGCTCGCCATACGCTCCTGGAAATCTGCCGACAGCCGGATCTGGCAACCCAGGTTACGCTCCAACCCGTTGAAAAGCTCGAAATCGACGCGGCGATTCTCTTCTCCGACCTGTTGCTCCCCTTGGCACCAATGGGTATCCCCTTCGACTTTGTCAAGGGTGAAGGTCCGGTCATCGAGCGACCCATTCGCTCGGTCGACGACATCCAGCGACTTCGGTCCTTTGAGCCACGAGAAGACTTGCAACACGTGCTCGACACCATCCGGTTGGTTCGCCGGGCCCTGGAAGGGAACGTGCCACTGATCGGCTTTGCCGGGGCGCCCTTCACGCTTGCCTCCTATGCCATCGAGGGCGGCCCGTCGTCACACTACGGCAAGACAAAAGCGCTCATGTATGGCGAACCCGAAGCGTGGCGACAGCTGTGCGAGACCTTTGCCAGCGTCGTTTCCGACTTTCTGACCGCGCAGGTGGAGGCCGGGGTGCAGGTCGTCCAAGTCTTTGACTCCTGGGTGGGCGCGCTCAATCCGGACGACTATCGCGAGTTTGCCCTCCCGTATACGCGCACGATCGTGCAGTCCGTCGCAAACCTGGGCGTGCCGACGATTCTCTTTGGGACCGGCACCGCCACGCTGCTCGACACAATGCGCGAGGCCGGGAGCGACGTCATCGGAGCAGATTGGCGGATCCCTCTCGACGACGCCTGGGAACGGATCGGACACGACCGCGCGATCCAAGGGAACCTTGATCCAACGCTCCTGCTGGGGCCGGTGGGTCGGATGCTCGAAGAGGTTGACGACGTCCTCTTTCGTGCGGCAGGACGGCCGGGGCACATTTTTAACCTCGGTCACGGGATCCTGCCCGAAACGCCAGTCGAGCATGTGCAAGCACTGGCGCACTACGTCCATACGCGTCAGTAGCGTGCCCGATTTCGATGTGGCCATCGTCGGCGGCGGTATCAGTGGATTGTCCGCTGCCTACGAGCTCGATCAACGGGAAGTGGACTATGTCCTCCTCGAGACCAGTTCACGTTTTGGCGGCGTCATCCAGACAGACCACGTCGACGGTTTCACCATAGATGGCGGGCCTGACTCTCTCCTTGTTCAAAAACCAGCGGCGATAGAGCTGTGTCACGAGTTGGGGCTCGGTGACCGTTTGGTTCCGACACTCCTCCCTCGGACCGCCTACATACTCCGCGGTGACCGGCTCGCGCCACTCCCTCACACGTCTGTCCTTGGGATTCCGACGCGGCTTCTCCCGTTCCTTCGATCCGGACTCCTGTCGCCGGCCGGCATCGCTCGACTGGCGGCGGAGGTGGCGATTCCCGCGTCCCACAGCCCGGCGGATGAGTCGGTCGGAGCGTTTTTTAGACGCCGTTTTGGGCAGCAATCGGTTGACTATATTGCTGAGCCGCTTCTGGCTGGAATCCACGCCGGTGACGTCGAGCGTCTCTCGATGCAGTCTCTGTTCCCTCGACTGGTCCGTGCCGAACGCGAGCACGGAAGCCTCATCCGCCGGTTCCGATCCCAGGCGGCGGCGTCGCGGCCCGCCGACGGGATGTTTCGCTCGCTTCCCAACGGCCTCGGCGAGCTCACTGCGGCGCTCGTGGCAAGACTGGCCCCGCACCGACTGCGCGCGGATCACCCGGTCGCGCGCATCTCGGCGGCAGACCGACCCAATCGCTTTTCGATCACCACGTCGGAGGCAACCTTCACCGCGTCCCAGGTGTTGCTGGCCACACCCGCTCCGGTCACCGCCAGGCTGGTCGACACCGTAGACCCTGAGCTCAGTCGTCTGTGCGGCGACATCCGCTACACCTCAACGGCCACCGTGGTGCTGGGCTATCGAGCGATCGCCGTTGGCCGGTCCTTCCCCGGAACGGGCTTTGTCGTGCCCCGGCTCGAGCGCGCCTGGTCGCTCATGGCTGGCTCCTGGGTGTCCTCAAAGTGGCCGGGTCGCGCGCCGGAGGGCTCGGTGCTGTTTCGAGGTTTCCTCGGAGGTGTCCGCGACCCTGACGCCGTCACCCGCTCGGATGACTGGCTGGTGGACGCGGCCCACAAGGATTTTGCGGACCTCCTGAAGCTGACCGAGTCCCCGACCCTTCGCCGTGTCTTTCGCTGGCCACATCTCAACCCGCAACACGACGTCGGCCACCTCGATCGTCTGGAGTCAATCGACCGCTGCCTCGAGCGGTGGCCAGGACTGTACCTGACGGGTGCCGGCTTTCATGGGGTCGGTATTCCGGACTGTATCGCCAACGCCCGTCGTCTGGCCGCGACGATAGCGCTCACCGGGACGGCGACCCATGCGTGAGGTCCACATTATCGGCGTGCCCCTCGACCTCGGGTCTGGCCGACGCGGGGTCGACATGGGGCCGTCTGCTCTCCGGATCGCCGGACTTGGCCAGCGGGTGGGTGCGCTTGGTTATCGCGTGGTGGACCAGGGCAATATCGAGACACCGGTCGTCGAGACCAAGGCGCACGGTGACACGAACAAGAGATACATTGAGGAAATCAGCCGGGTGTGCGAGGGCCTGTATCGCACGGCCCTCGCCTCGCCGGCGCGTTGCCAATCGTGCTGGGTGGCGATCATAGCGTGGGAGCTGGGTCGGTCGGCGCAACCGCCGGCTGGGCCGCCCAGCAACCAGTCCCGTATCGGTCTGCTGTGGATCGACGCTCACGCGGACATGAACACCCCGGTCACGACGCTGACCGGTAATGTCCACGGAATGCCGCTGGCAGCCATTCTCGGGTCGGAGCCGTCCGAACTCGCGGCCATCGGACCCCCGTCACCAAAGGTCGACCCACGACATTCCGTGCTTCTGGCGCTGCGAGACGTCGATGCCCAGGAGAAAGAGAGCGCGCGTGAGGCCGGTGTCCACGTCTTCACGATGAAGGATATCGACCGAGACGGACTCGCGCACGTTGCCAGTCGGGCCCTGGCTGAGACGGGGCGCGGCACCGCGGGCCTCCATGTCTCCTTCGACCTCGATGCGTGTGATCCGTCAATCGCGCCCCGGGGTCGGCACCCCGGTCAGAGGCGGACTGAGCTATCGCGAGGCGCACATGATCATGGAGCTTGTTGCCGAAACCGGTCACTTGCGGTCTCTAGATATCGTCGAGGCAAATCCCATCCTGGATACACGCAACGTCACCGCCCAGCTGGGGGTCGAGCTCGTGCTCTCGGCCCTCGGCAAAACGATCATCTGAGACTTGCTATATTTCTTCTTACCTTCCGTTCCGCCAGGAGACCAATCCGAATGACGCTCAACACGACTCGTGAACCACTTTGCCTTGTTGCCCTATTGGCCACCGCCACGTTCGTCGCGTGTGGGGGCGGACAGACCGAGGACCCAGCCCCCGAGGATATGGGCTCGATGACCGACGCGCCATCGGCCGAGCCCACCGAAGCCACCTTCCCGCTCGGGGGCGGCACAGCCACCGAGGTGCATGCGGGCCAAGCCGGCAGCCCCCACGTCAAAGTCGACTGGCAGGTCAATGGCGCCACCGTCTCGATTACTTACGGTCGACCATCGCTCAACGGTCGGACCGTCGGCGACGACGTCGAGCCCATGGCCGATACGTGGTGGCGTCTGGGTGCCGACGAGGCGACGACACTCACCTCCAGTTCCGACCTGATGGTCGGGGGCGCGCACGTCCCGGCCGGGGAATACACGTTGTTCACCCAGCAGATGGACGGCGAGTTTCACCTTATCGTGAACTCCGAGACTGGCCAGTGGGGCACCGCCTACAACGCCGACAGCGACGTCGTGCATGTGGCCATGAACGTGACCGAACTCGACCCACCCGCTGACCAACTCACCCTGTCAATCGTTGATGGCCAGCTCGGTTTCGAATGGGGCCAGATGACCGCCTCGACATCGATCATGGCCCATTAGTAGCGCGCGCTGTGCGGCAGCGTCGTGATATGCGACGTCGCCGCTCCGCCGCGCTAGCTGCCGTCTTCACGCGTCCGTCCACCCTATGGCTCGCGCCAAGACAGAGCGAAGTGCTATCCGAGGACGAAGTTGCCGAGCACCACGAGAACAATGACGAGGGCGATCGAACCGAGCCATTGCCAGACCGCCAGCGCGCTCAGTCTCAGATGTTCAAGCAATTGCGTATCCTCTTCGCCCTGCGCGATCCACGTGAGCGTCAGCATGAGGAATAGCGGCCACATGGGCGCCACCACAATCGCGAGGACAGGCAGCAACAGCAATCGAACCGTGAGCCTCGTGTCCCAGCTCCACGCGGCCTGGAGAAACGTCAGAGACATCAACCCACCCATGACGAGATAGTCCATCGCGATGGATGATGTTCCAAGAGGGAACCAGCTACTGAGTGGCGCAAGCACAGAATACGCCCTCGTTTGGTAAGCCGAGACGAGTTGGTCGACAAACTGACTCCATTGGATCATGCTGCCGGCGAGACTGGCAAGACTCGCGGCGGCTACAAGAATCGAGACGTGATTCCAGACAACCTCGAGTGGATTTCTTCGGTCACTGCCCGAGGCTGACTCGGGCCATATCAGGCTTGCGGACTTGACGGTAAGAAGAGTCGCAGTTGCCATCGCCCGTACAAGGTGCGAAGTAAAGACCGGCGATGTTTCCGCGATATCTATCGTCGTAAGTTGTTTTGTTTAATATAGTTACATCATATTAGGCTCTTTTCTGTAAAAACTATAGTCTCTATCATTAGGGATTATTTTCTCCTTTAAAGGCTGCAAACTCCCAGAATAAACGACTCAGTTCACGTCATGCGGAGTCTTCACCCCAGAGCTTCTCACAGCCCTCTCACGCGAGGCCGGACGATAGTGCTTCGCCAATCGCGCGGTCCACACAATCGCACATCCTTGTGCGTGCCATCCGCGTGCGGGCCTTCCACCGCCCGATGCAAAAAGCAAATTTGGAGAGCTCGACGGGCTTCCGCGATTGCGTTCCCCGTAGTCCCAGATGATCTGCGGGTGCACCCCAGCAACGGTGCTCAACCGGAAGTAGTCAGACCTACCTAGCTGAGCCTGTGGCACGAACTCCCAGCTCTACGGGGACTCTAGTGTGCGTCCTCAGCGATTGACGTAAGACGGGCAGGTGGCGGAAGGGCACGTCCCACAAAGCGAACGTCGATGGTCTGGTCCTCGGGGTTCAGCACCTCGACCCGCAGACGCCGTGTCCAAAGCCTGGAGTCGGTGTAGAAACCAAGCATGCAGTAGTCACTCATCTCTACGTCTCTCTTGAGAACCAGCGAGACAATCTCCCGCTCCACCCCGTCCACCAGAACCCGAAAATCCCCGGGGACGATCCCGGACATGAATGCCCCGGCTGAATCGAGCACGATGAGGTCGGTCGTCACCAGGGTGGCACCTTCTGACGGTTGCTGCGCCAGCGCCGACGTGGAAGAGACCAAGGCCGCGACCAGCGCGGCCGCTGCGGCACTGCTATAGCTCACAATTCCTTGGTTTCGCGTCCTTCGCATTGCGGCAGTCCTTTGTGAGCTCATGCGGTTCGGCCTCACCCAGTTACGACGCCACACTGCGGTGCTTGGTCAGCATAAATCTCATCGTACACTCAGGCGAGTTGCTCGACTTCAGGGTCACTCGATTGCTCCTGCCTTGTCGGGCGAATTCAGTCGGTCGGTGCAACATGAACCTGACAAGGCAGTTTCACGCCCCCCCCCAGAACGCACCGTGTCAGGAACAACGCCGTCTCGTGCCGCATGACTTTTGGCGAACCGCTGTGCGAAACTTAACGTGCGCCGGCTTACTTTAGAGGGTCGCGATGATGCCGACTGGGCACCTCACTGGCCGATGTTTCAGCGCTACTCAGTTGTCGACAAGCCTGACTTTCGCGGGGCCGATTTCGAAGCTTTGGACCGGAGCGGGGACAAGAAAGACACAAATTCCGAACCTGGGGTAGTTCGGTCGCTCAATGAAACTTCGTAACACTCTGAACAATAGAGGCGAAACACCTCAAAGGGTCGCTAGCTCAGTGGTAGAGCACCTGACTTTTAATCAGGGAGTCCTGGGTTCGATCCCCAGGCGACCCACCATTTGTTTTCAACAAGTTACAGACGACAAGACGACGACCATCGAATCATATGGTAACCCAGTGGTAACGCTTTGACCGGGGTAGGGCTAGGGATCCGGCGCGGGACGGAGGTATCTTTTGAGTCCTAGAATGCCGTTTGTCGTCAGAGTTAATAACAGGACGGTGCGTTGGATCTCCCACTGCCGAGGGCTGGTGCAGCTCCCAGTGGCGGCGTGACAAGCAATTCGAGACCGACAGGAACCTTTCGATGCGCACACAGACTCTTCGTTTATTCGCCCTCACTGCGGCTCTGGCGTTCCTTCCCACGGCCACCATCGGGTGGAACACGACCCTTGTCGCCCAGGAACTGGACATTCAGGGCACCTGGATCCGCACGAGCGACGATGATAGCCACCAGCGAGGCCTGTTGCTGTTTACCCCGAATAGCTACAGCTTCATGATCGTTCTCGGTGACGAGCCTCGTGCTGAATATGAGGGCGATACGATGACCGACGAGGAGATGCTCGCGGCCTACGGGTCCTTTGCCGCAAACGCTGGGCGCTACCGGTTGGAAGGTGACCAGCTCAGCCGAGAGGCGTATATGGCCAAGAACCCCAACTATATGGCCGCCTGGCCGGACAACGACGGAGCTATGGCCGCCTGGCCGGACAACGACGGAGCGTCGACCGTGGCAATCAATGGCGATCGACTCACACTTACGTTTGAGACGCCCAATGGGAACACTCTTGTGAGCACGTGGCGCAGACCGATGATTGATGGGGCCGTCGTGCGGTGAAGCGTGGGTAACAAATCAGGGCTTCATGTATTGGCAACGGATTGTAGACAGCATTAGGCGAGTCGGCATTGTCAGATTGAGGCGGCAAGTGGCGAGTGGGTGGATGACCAGTCCCCCGCTGAGCTATCGCGGACATCGATTCCCGCCCGAGATTATCAGTCGCAGCGAGGGGTGCCGCTCTACCGTCCCACCGCGCATCCGAATTGTCGATGCGGAATTGCACCAGTTCCAGCCCTCGCCGCTGCGCGTCTCACCCCGGAGCAACGCGCCGAAGGTCAGAAGCTGTCGCGTGAGTGGTTCGCCACGCACGCCCGCCTGAGTAGCGCCCGCCACCGCCTCCTCAATGAGGGGACACCGCGCACCCGCGTGACCCGTAACCTCCCTCCCCGTTGAACCGCACGCCAGCCAGCGGTAGGCTAGAGACGTGATGACCCATCACTACGCACGTCTTATCGCGGTCGCCATTGCCGCTGT
>Ga0310123_10002162_pt1 | contig 15838 bp, 11 predicted proteins | sample CB6_AW_1057_MG_FD_203505 | JGI IMG/M metagenome (GOLD analysis project Ga0310123, IMG submission 203505) | Marine microbial communities from Western Arctic Ocean, Canada - CB6_AW_1057 | ecosystem: Environmental > Aquatic > Marine > Oceanic | place: Canada: Western Arctic Ocean | collected... | reverse complement strand
CAGCGTGGAGCTAATCACGCCAGTCGCGTTGGAGAAGGGCTTGCGGTTTGCGATACGCGAGGGTGGTCGCACGGTGGGCTCGGGGACCATTACCGAGATCGTCGAATAGGCCCATCGAGAACGAGACAGAACTGAGATAAAGGGCTGCCAGCTGTGCGCGATATCATCATCCTCGCCTGCACCGAGTGCAAGCGACGCAACTACAACACGACGAAGAACAAGCGGAAGATGACCGATCGTCTCGAGATGAAGAAGTTCTGTCGATGGTGCCGTCGGCACACCCCGCATCGAGAGACGAAGTAGGAAAGGCACGCACAGCGTTTCGAGGCACCGGAGTATGGGGTTGCGGGTCCCGCGGAGGGGTCGTGGGGCTCGGGGCGAAGCTTTATAGTAAGTAGGCCAGTAGCTCAACTGGAAGAGCACCGGTCTCCAAAACCGGGGGCTGGGGGTTCGAGTCCCTCCTGGCCTGCCAGTTCGCGGTTCTGAGATGGTGCCGTGCGGCGGTTGAAGTCTGACAAGGGTGCAACGTGAAATCGGTGATGCTCGAGCGAGGGAGTGACACGGCAATCAGTCCGAAAGGGGTCATGGGCTGGTGGAGCCGGAGCCGCATTTTTCTCTCGCAAGTGCGCAACGAGATGGAGCGCGTCACGTGGCCCTCGTGGAAAGAAGTTCAAGCGACGACGCTGGTCGTCATCCTGACATCGTTCCTTTTCGGGATGTATTTGTGGGGGATCGACATGATCCTCAACACCGTGACGGGAACCATTTTCAGAACCTTCGGAGCCTCATGACAGACGTCGCGACGAAGCAGTGGTACATCGTCCATACCTACTCGGGCTTCGAGAAGAAGGTTTCTGAGTCGTTGCAGCAGCGGGTGCAGGCGTACGGTCTTCAAGACGAAATCGGTGAGGTTCTTATCCCGACCGAGGACGTCGTGGAGATGCGTGCCGGAAAGAAAGTCGTCAGCTCCAAGCGATTCTTCCCAGGGTACATCCTGATCGAGATGATCATGTCCGACCATGCCTGGCACGTGGTGAAGAACACGCCAAAGGTCACCGGTTTCGTCGGGGCTGGCTCGAAGGCAACGCCGCTCAGACGAGAGGAAGTCGACCAGATCCTTCATCAGGTGACGGTGGCGGCAGAGAAGCCAAAGCCAAAGTACTCGTTCGATAGAGGTGACCAGGTACGGATCAATGAAGGACCGTTTACGAGCTTCAACGGTATGGTTGATGATGTGAATATCGACCGCAACACGCTCAAGGTGATGGTCACGATTTTCGGCCGCTCGACACCCGTCGAGTTGGATTTCCTCCAGGTGGAGAAGCTGTAGTCGGATGTCAAAGAAGGCAATCGCTCAAGTGAAACTGCAGATTTCAGCCGGCAAGGCAACACCCGCGCCTCCGGTTGGGACCGCGCTCGGCCCGCATGGCGTGAATATTATGGACTTCTGCAAGGCATTCAATGCCAAGACAGCCGCGCAGGAGGGCTTGATCATTCCCGCTGTCGTCACGGTGTATGCGGACCGGTCCTATAGCTTCATCACGAAGACGCCTCCAGCGGCCGTCTTACTCAAACGAGCGGCAAATATCGCCAAAGGGTCGGGGGAGCCGAATCGGTCGAAAGTGGGGACGGTCACCCACCAGCAGGTCGACGAGATTGCGAAGACGAAGATGCCAGATTTGAATGCCGACACGATCGAAATGGCCGCGCGGATCGTGGCCGGCACGGCTCGGTCAATGGGGATCGACATCGAAGGGTAGCGCGCTGGGACAAGAGAAACAGTAATGGCGAGAACCGGAAAGAAGTTCGCGGCTGCAAAGGCCAAGGTTGACGAGAAGCTCTATCCGCTCGAGGAAGCCATTCCTCTCGTCCAGAGCATCAAGTTCGCCGCATTCGATGAATCGGTAGAGCTGGTGATGCGTCTTGGCGTCAATCCCAAGCATGCAGACCAGATGGTGAGGGGAACGGTCGTGCTTCCGCATGGTCTTGGTCGGACGAAACGCGTCGTGGTGATTGCGTCGTCAGAGAAACAGAAAGAAGCCGAGGACGCCGGCGCTGATACGGTCGGAGGCGAAGAGCTGGTCGAGAAGATCCAGAAGGGTTGGATGGAATTTGATGCCGTTGTCGCGACACCGGACATGATGCGCGCGGTCGGAAAGTTGGGTCGTATTCTTGGGCCTCGCGGCCTGATGCCGAATCCCAAGACCGGCACTGTGACCGTTGACGTCTCGAAGTCTGTGGGAGAAATCAAGGCCGGCAAGGTCGAGTATCGAGTAGACAAGGCCGGTGTCGTGCATGTTCCGATCGGGAAGTCCTCATTTACGACGGAAAATCTCGTGGCGAACGCACTGGCGTTAGTGTCGAGCGTGATCAAGGCCAAGCCGGCCACCACCAAGGGTAAGTACGTGAGAGGCATGGCCGTCTCGTCGACCATGGGCCCTGGCGTGCGTGTGGACAGCGCGAGCATCGAACCAGTCTAGGATTGAGTTCATGGCAGTCACAAGAGCAGTCAAGGAAGCACAGCTTCAAGAGCTCGCCGGCGAGCTGACCGGTGCCAGTAGTGCGGTCGTGGTCGACTACAAAGGCCTTGATGTCCCGCAGGCCACCGAGTTACGTCGCCAGGTACGCGCAGCGCAAGGGCGCTATCGGGTCGTGAAGAATCGGATCGCCACGCGTGCCATTAAGGACACGTCGCTCGAGTCGCTAACCGATTATTTCAGTGGCCCGACGGCAATCGCCTACAGCAGCGACGATCCCGTAGCGCTCGCCAAGGTGCTGGTCGGATTCGGGAAGATCGGTCCCGCCTTGACCGTCAAAGCGGCGGTCATCCAGGGACAGGCCATTCAGCCAAGCGAAGTATCGGATCTCGCCGAGCTCCCGGGCAAGGCTGAGCTCTATGCCACGTTGCTCATGCTGTTGCAGGCGCCTGCCACTCAGTTCGTTCGCGTGCTGAGTGCTGTGCCGCGCGACCTGCTGAGCGTGCTGACCCAAGTGGAGAAGAAGAAGGAATAAGCGGATCGTTGTAGCGAAGGAGCAAGAATGTCTGACGTGACCGAGGAGCAAGTTGTCGAGTACATCAAGGGAATCTCCGTCCTCGAGCTGTCGAAGCTCGTCAAAACGCTCGAAGAGGAGCTGGGCGTGTCAGCAGCGGCGGCGATGCCCATGGCCGTGGCTGGCGTCGCCGCGGGCGGCGGTGGCGTGGCGGCAGCGGAGGAGCAAACCGAATTCACGGTGACTCTCACCGAAGTTGGTGCGAAGAAGATCAACGTGATCAAGGCTGTGCGCGAAGTTACGAGCCTCGGATTGAAGGAAGCGAAGGATCTGGTTGAGTCGGCGCCCAAGGCGATCAAGGAAGACGTGCCAAAGGACGAAGCCGAGGCCATCCAGAAGAAGTTTGAGGCAGTCGGCGCGAAGGTCGAAGTTAAATAGAGACCGGCCTAAGTACGCTCGGCGCCATTGTGCTGGTCCGTTAGAGGGGAGCGCCCTTGCAAGCACGACCGGACCTACCGACCTGTGGAGCAGCTACGGCTCAACTCCGGGGCGGTGATTCGTTGGTACAGGATACGCGCGGCATTCACCACGACCGAACCCGATCTAGGACGAGGATATAGCTGTGTACACCCTTCCCGAAAGTGTTTATCGAGAGCGGATCAATTTTTCGAAGATCAAGACGACCGTTCCAATTCCAAATCTCATCGAGATCCAGAAGCACTCCTATGAGCGGTTTCTGCAGATGAACCGTCTCGCTGCCGAGCGGGAGGACGCCGGACTACAGTCGGTCTTCAAGTCGGTGTTCCCGATCAGTGACTTCCGGGAGAACTCCTCGCTGGAGTTCATGAATTACTCGATCGGCGACTGGGAGTGCCAGTGCGGACGGTTGATAGGACTGCACCATCTCCGGCAACCGTGCACCAGCTGCGGGACCACGTTGGAGGTCGACGCACTGGGTGAACACGACGTCATGTGTCATGCCTGCGGGAAGGACAGCCATGCCAGGGCGTCGGTTTGCGACGTGTGCGGCAAGACGGTTGCCATGAAGCTGAAGTACGACGTGGAAGAATGCCAAGAGCGCGGGATGACTTACGCGGTGCCGCTCAAGGTGGCGATCCAGCTGGTGGTCTGGAACAAGGACCCAGACACCGGCGTCAAGACGATTCGTGACATCAAGGAGCAAGAGGTCTATTTCGGCGACGTTCCACTGATGACCGACAACGGCACGTTCATCATCAACGGGACCGAGCGGGTTATCGTGTCGCAGTTGCACCGCTCGCCAGGGGCCTTCTTTCATTCAGAGGACAAGACGGCGTTCGTCGCGCAGATCATTCCCTACCGGGGATCGTGGGTCGAGTTCGAGTATGACGCCAAGAACCTCCTGTATGTACGCATCGACCGGAAACGAAAGTTTCTGGCGTCGGTTTTTCTCAGAGCCTTGGGGCTTCGCGGGGCGGACGAGATCATTCGAACCTTTCACTCGGTCCAGCGAATCTCCGTCAAGAACAAGAAGCAGACGCTGCACTGGGAGGTCAGCGGCAGTCTGGTAGGACTTCGGGCGGCAAAGGAATATTCGATCCCAAAGTCGGGCGTGACGATTCATGCTAAAAAGAAAATTACGAAGGCTGCAATCGCCGCCCTGCGCCATGCCAAGGTCAACACGGTCGAGGTATCCGACGCCGAGCTCGAAGGTGCGTTCGCCGCGGCCGATGTCGTCGATCCAGCCACCGGCGAGGTGATTCTCGAGGCGAACGAGGAGGTGTCTCCTCGAATTATCTCGATGGTCCAGGAGAAGAATGTTCCGGAGTTCGAGGTCTTCTTTCCGGAGCGGGACGACGCGGGCCTGACCGTCTCGGCGACGCTCAAGAAGGATCCCATTCGCACCCACGAAGAATCGCTGATCGAGATCTACCGTCGGCTGCGACCGGGTGACCCCCCAACGCTCGATAGCTCACGCGCGCTCTTTGAGAATATGTTCTTCAACCCTCGAAAATACGACTTTTCGCGGGTGGGCCGCCTGAAGCTCAACACGAAACTCGGTCTTGACACTCCGCTGGACGAGAGGATTCTGCACCCGCAGGACTTCTACGAGATCATCGGGTACCTGCTCAAACTTCGCAAGAACACGGCGAACGTCGATGACATCGACCACCTCGGGAATCGGCGAGTACGGTCAGTCGGCGAGTTGCTCGAAAACCAGTTTCGGATCGGTCTTGTCAGGATGGAGCGAGCGATCAAAGAGAAGATGTCGGTGTATCAGGAGATGACCACAGCCATGCCACACGACCTGATCAACGCCAAACCGGTCATGGCGGCGATTCGGGAGTTCTTTGGATCCTCGCAGCTCTCGCAGTTCATGGACCAGACGAATCCTCTGTCTGAGATTACGCACAAGCGGCGTCTGTCGGCACTGGGTCCTGGCGGACTGTCGCGCGCGCGAGCCGGATTTGAAGTGCGAGACGTGCACCCGACCCATTATGGGCGTATCTGTCCTATCGAAACCCCTGAAGGTCCGAACATCGGTTTGATTTCGTCGTTGTCTTGCTATGCACGCATTAACGAGTTCGGGTTCATCGAGTCGCCTTACCGACGTGTCAAGGACGGTCGTGCACTCGACTTTGTCCAGGTCGTCAACGCCGGCAGCACTAAGCTTAAGAATGGCGATATCGTGACGGCGGAAGAGGTCGAGGCCGCGAACGAGGCCGTCAGGGGCAAGAAGCGTAAACGAGTCGCGCAATTCGAACCGCATTCGTTCTACCTGTCCGCCTGGGAAGAAGATCGGTGTCTGATCGCCCAAGCCAACGCGAGACTCGACGACGGCGGCAATCTGATCGACGAGCGAATCAACTGTCGGCAGGCGGGCAACTTCCTCCTGGCGCCCCGCGACAAGATCGAGTTCATCGATGTGTCGCCGAAGCAGCTTGTGTCGGTCGCGGCGTCACTGGTGCCGTTCCTGGAGAACGACGACGCAAACCGAGCGCTGATGGGGTCGAATATGCAACGACAGGCGGTTCCGCTTTTGCGGGCGCGGGCGCCGTTTGTCGGGACCGGGATGGAGTTCATGACCGCCCGCGACTCCGGTGCGGTCGTGATCGCGCGTCGGAGCGGCACACTCGACTACGTCGACTCCCAGCGTGTCGTCGTGCGGGTCGAGGGGGAGAACACCGCTCACGAGCTGTCCAAGGACATGGGCGCCGACATTTATAACCTCACGAAATTCAGGCGCTCGAATCAGAACACCTGTATCAACCAGAAGCCGATTGTCCGTGTTGGCCAGAAGGTCAACAAGGGGCAGGTTCTGGCGGATGGACCCAGTACGGAGGTGGGTGAGCTCGCCCTTGGGCAGAACGTCTTGGTCGCCTTCATGCCGTGGCGTGGCTATAACTTCGAGGATGCGATTCTGGTCTCCGAACGTCTCTTGAAGGAGGACTACTACACCTCGATCCACATTGAAGAGTTTGACATCGAATCTCGTGACACTAAGCTCGGTCCGGAAGAGATCACCCGGGATATCCCGAACGTGTCTGAGGGATTCCTGAAAGAGCTGGACGAAAGCGGCATCATCCGGATCGGTGCATCTGTAAGACCCGGCGATATCCTGGTCGGCAAGGTCACGCCAAAGGGCGAGACCCAGCTGACGCCCGAAGAGAAGCTGCTTCGAGCGATCTTTGGTGAGAAGGCCGGCGACGTGCGTGATGCGTCACTGTTGTCCCCACCTGGAATCGAAGGCATCGTCGTTGGTGTGAAGATCTTCTCGCGTAAGGGAATCGAGAAGGACGACCGCGCGAAGGCCATTGAGTCAGAAGAGCTCGAGATGATGGAGAAGAACCTCGAAGATGAGATTCGGATCCTCCATGACGAGGTCAAGAAGCGGCTGGCCGACATGCTCGACGGGCAGACGTTGGCGCGCGACCTCTTCAATGAGCATGGCACCGCGGCACTCCTGGCGAAGGGGACTGTGCTCACCGCCGATGTGATGCGTGACCTCTCCTATGCTGACCTGGTCCGCGCTCGGGTGGACAGCGATAATGCTCAACTCGACAGTGACTTGCGAAATGTGGAGGACCGGACCGAGCGGCAGGTCGAAGTGATCAGACAGCTGTTCGAGCAAAAGAAGGAAAAGATCCGTCGTGGTGACGAGCTTCCACCGGGTGTGATCAAGCTCGTCAAGGTTTACGTTGCCATGAAGCGAAAGCTGTCGGTGGGCGACAAGATGGCCGGGCGACACGGGAACAAAGGCGTGATTGCACGCATCCTGCCCGAAGAGGATATGCCCTATCTTCCGGACGGGACGCCGGTCGAGATCGTGCTGAACCCCCTCGGTGTGCCATCCCGGATGAACGTTGGGCAGATTCTTGAGACGCACCTCGGATGGGCTGCTCATGCGCTGGGTCTGTTCTTCGCCTCGCCAGTCTTCGACGGGGCCAGGGAACAGGAGATCAAGCACTGGCTCGGCAAGGCCGGCTTACCGGAAAGCGGGAAGACTCTGCTGTTGGACGGGATGACGGGTGACCCGTTCGAACAAGACGTGACCGTCGGTTACATCTACATGCTGAAGCTGTCCCACCTCGTCGACGACAAGCTCCATGCCCGATCGATCGGCCCGTATTCGTTGATTACCCAGCAGCCGCTGGGTGGCAAGGCCCAGTTCGGTGGCCAACGATTCGGAGAGATGGAGGTGTGGGGGCTCGAAGCATATGGTGCCGCACACATCTTGCAGGAATTGCTCACGGCCAAATCAGACGACGTAACGGGACGCACTAAGATCTATGAGGCGATCGTCAAGGGAGATGCGTCGTTTACACCAGGTCTTCCGGAGTCGTTCAACGTGCTCATTCGCGAGCTGCAGGCGCTGTGTTTGGACGTCGACCTCATCAAACCGAAGAAGCCGGTCGAGCTCCTAGAGTCAGAACCGGATTCTGAAGTTGTCCCAACGCTCGAAGACGTTCTTCCAGAGACGACATAAAGGGTGATCGAAAGGAACTCCATGCGACCAAGTTACGCTGAACGGAGCTCGCTGACCGTCGACTTCGACGCGATACGGATCAGCCTAGCCTCACCTGAGAAGATCTTGTCCTGGTCTCATGGCGAAGTGACCAAGCCAGAGACGATCAATTACCGCACGTTCAAGCCCGAACGGGACGGTTTGTTTTGCGCAAAGATCTTCGGTCCAGTTACGGACTGGGAATGCCTCTGCGGTAAGTACAAGCGGATGAAGCATCGGGGCGTGATCTGCGACAAGTGCGGTGTTGAGGTGACCCAAGCCAAGGTTCGTCGGGAGCGGCTGGGGCATATCACGCTGGCAACCCCGGTCAGCCATGTTTGGTTCTTCAAAGGGCTGCCGAGTCGGATCGGTCACCTCCTTGACATTTCGTTACGAGAGCTGGAGCGCGTTCTCTATTTCGAGGCGTATGTCGTGATCGATCCGGGTGACACTGAGTTCAAAGAGAACCAGCTGTTGACCGAGGAGCAGTATCGCAAAGCTCGTGAGGAGTACGGCTCCAAGTTCCGAGCCAAGATGGGCGCGGAGGCGATCAAGGAGTTGCTCAAGCAGGCCAATATCGAGGAGCTCTCGGTGGATCTTCGGGTGAAAATGCGCAACGAGACGTCAACCCAGAAGACACTGAAATTCGCGAAGCGGTTGAAAGTGGTCGACTCGTTTCGCCGGTCGACGAATCGTCCCGAGTGGATGATCCTCGACGTGATTCCGGTGATTCCGCCCGAGCTTCGCCCACTGGTTCCGCTCGATGGCGGCCGGTTTGCGACGTCGGACCTGAACGACCTGTATCGACGCGTGATCAATCGGAACAACCGACTGAAGAAGCTGATGGAACTCCGCGCGCCAGACGTCATCATTCGTAACGAAAAGCGGATGTTGCAGGAGGCGGTTGACGCCCTGTTTGATAATGGCCGTCGTGGACGGGTGCTACGGGGTGCGAACAATCGACCCCTTAAGTCGTTGTCCGATACGCTCAAGGGTAAGCAGGGACGCTTCCGGCAAAACCTCCTCGGTAAGCGTGTCGACTACTCTGGTCGCTCAGTCATCGTTGTGGGTCCTGAGCTGCACCTGCATCAGTGCGGCCTCCCCAAGAAGATGGCCCTCGAGCTGTTTAAACCGTTTATCTACCACAAGCTCGAGGCGAGCGGCCTCGTCGCGACGATCAAGCAGGCTAAGGAGATGGTCGATCAGGAGGAACCGGAGGTCTGGGACGTCCTCGAAGAGGTCATCCGAGAGCACCCGGTGTTGCTCAATCGGGCGCCGACGCTTCACCGCCTGGGAATTCAGGCGTTCGAGCCGGTACTGGTCGAGGGCAAAGCCATACGGATTCATCCCCTCGTCTGCACCGCGTTCAATGCCGACTTCGACGGCGACCAGATGGCCGTACATGTTCCGCTATCACCAGAGGCACAGATCGAGGCGTCGGTGTTGATGATGTCATCGAAGAACATTATGTCGCCAGCCAACGGTGCACCGATCGCAGTGCCGTCCCAGGACATCGTCCTGGGGTGCTACTACCTGACCAAGGCGCGGCCGGGTGCCAAGGGCGAGGGCCGAGTGTTCGGGAGCGGCGATGACGTGCTGTTGGCCTTGGAGGGCGGTGACGTCGAGACGTTGACGCCGATTCGTCTCAGACTGAGCGGTGAATTCATGGATCTTACCGTGGTCCGTGACGATCAGGACGTGCTCCACACCGCGGTCGAGACACTCGAGCGGGAGATCGTCAACACCACGGTTGGTCGGGTGCTGTTCAACAATGCGTTGTCTGACAATCTTCCATTCGTTAATGGCCTTCTGAAAAAGAAGGGCCTCCAACAGCTCGTGCAATACAGTTATCTCCGTCATGGTCTCCCCAGGACGGTGTTGATGCTCGACCGGCTCAAAGACCTCGGTTTCTTCTATGCGACAAAGTCCGGGTTGTCCATCGGGATCAATGACCTGGTGATTCCGAAGGAGAAGGCGCCGTTGGTCAAGCAGGCCAACGCCGACGTAATTAAGGTCGAAGCGCAGTATCTGGAGGGTGCGATCACCAACGGTGAGCGCAAGAACAAGGTGATCGCGATTTGGTCGGACGTGACCGAGAAGATCGCCGACGCGATGTTCCGTGAAATGGAGGACACCGAAAAAGGGAGCGGCTCGTTCAATCCTGTCTACATCATGGCCGACTCAGGCGCGCGAGGGAGTAAGCAGCAGATTCGTCAGCTGGCCGGCATGCGGGGGTTGATGGCGAAGCCCTCCGGAGAAATTATCGAAACGCCGATCACTTCGAACTTCCGTGAGGGACTCACGGTGTTGCAATACTTCATCTCGACCCACGGCGCCCGCAAAGGTCTCGCCGATACCGCCCTGAAGACCGCCGACTCCGGATATCTCACGCGAAGATTGGTCGACGTGGCCCAAGATGTGATCATCTCAGAGATCGATTGCGGCACGCTCGACGGAATCGAGGCGCGGGCCATCGTCGAGAGTGGCGAAATCATCGAGCCCCTACGCGACCGGATTATCGGTCGGGTCACGCTTGAGTCTGTCAAAGACCCCTTTACCGATGAACTGATTGCGGGCGCCAATGCCGAAATTAGCGAAAAGCTCTCTTCCACGATTCAGGAGTCAGGAATCGAGCGCGTGAAGATCAGGTCGGTGTTGACCTGCGCGTCGCGTCGAGGAGCCTGTGCGCGCTGCTACGGCCGCGACCTCTCGACCGGAAGCCTCGTCGAGCGGGGGATGGCAGTTGGCGTGATTGCTGCGCAGTCGATTGGTGAGCCGGGAACGCAGCTGACGATGCGGACGTTCCACATCGGTGGCACGGCCTCGCGGGTCTCGGAGCAATCGACGCTCGAGAGTAAATATGCCGGGACCGCCAAGTTTCAGGCTGTCCAGGTCGTAGAGAAGAAAAACGGCGCGGTCATCGTCATGAACCGCACCGGGTCGCTGGTTATCAAGGACGCCAATGGGCGCGATCGCGAGCGCTATGCGCTCGTCTATGGTGCTCGTTTGTTGGTCCGGGACGGACAGCAGGTCGAACCTGGTCAGGTCCTCATGGAATGGGATCCCTACACCTTCTCGATGCTCACCGAACAGAGCGGGACGGTCCGATTCAAGGACATCATCGAGGGCATGACGGTCCACGAAGAAGTCGACGAAGTAACCGGTCTGATGCGGCTCATCATCGTCGACTCCGCGGACGAGAAAAAGCAACCTACGGTCGAAATTCGAGATGAGAAGGGAAAGGTTGCTCGTCGGTATCACATGCCATCTCACGCGCATCTGATGGTCGCGGAGGGTGATGTGGTCGACGGTGGTGACGTTCTGGCGAAAATTCCGCGCGAGACAACCAAGACGAAGGATATCACCGGTGGTCTCCCGCGAGTTGTGGAGTTATTCGAAGCCCGCAAGCCGAGAGAGACCGCGGTGATCAGCGAAATCGACGGGATCGTCAAATATGGTGGCATCGTCAAGGGGATGCGCAAGCTGATCATCATCCCGGACGAAGAGGGCGCGGAACCGCGCGAATACTCACTCCCGCGCGGCGTGCACGTCAACGTGCGGGAGGACGACCGCGTTCGCGCAGGGGAACCGCTCATGGACGGTCCGAGCAACCCTCACGACATCCTCGGCGTGCTTGGAGAAAAGGCCCTGCATAGCTACCTCGTCAATGAGATTCAGGAGGTCTACCGTCTGCAGGGCGTCAATATCAACGATAAGCACATCGAGGTGATTATCCGGCAGATGATGCGCTGGGTAAAGGTCGAGGACGTTGGCGACACCGAATTTCTTGTGGAGCAGCAAGTGGACAAAGTTCGGTTTACCGAAGAGAACGAACGGATCATCGCCGACGGTCAGCGACCGGCGACTGGTCGACCGCTTCTGCTCGGGATCACCAAGGCGTCGTTGTCGACCGAATCGTTTATCTCGGCCGCGTCGTTCCAGGAAACGACGCGGGTGTTGACCGAGGCCTCGATCTCCGGCAAGGTCGATCACTTGAAGGGTCTCAAGGAGAACGTCACGATGGGTCGGCTGATTCCAGCCGGCACTGGGTTCGACTTTTACAAGAAGGTCAAGATCGAGCCGGACGAGCCGCCGCCACCGCCGCCCCTGTCCTTTGAGGAGCTCGCGCTAGAGCGCGAAATGGACTATTTCTCAGACCGTGAAGACCGGATCGGACGTCCAGATACGGAAGTCGTTGAGGGTAAGTAGGTTAGGTTGATATCAGTGTCTCCTCTTGCCCTTTTGGGAGGTTATGGCTGCAGACTATGTGGCTCCGGCAGCAGCAGGCGGCTGGCGATGGTGATTAATTGGGTAATTGACGATCATTTTTCGGGTCGGATAGTCGTGAGGTTTCAACTCGACTGGTTTACTGAAACGGCTGTTATGTGATAACTTCGTAAGGTTTTGTCGGAGTTGGGAAGCCCTATCTAGCTTCGGCCTGTCCGAAAAGTCTCCGTCGCGCCTTTTTTCAGATCAGGTGATCCAGGCATTCGCAACTGGATCGCCGACACGGCGCGCATACAGAAATAGGGTCAACCTGGCCACGGGTGCCAAGTCGTCGGGACATCGACGCTTCTAGGCCTGGGCCGCTTCCCGCAGCGGTGCGACGCACACGCGCAGCGTGTGACGTCGTGCCAGAGTAAGGAGTCGTCTTGCCGACGATCAGTCAGCTGGTTCGGAACGGACGTGAGCGGGTGCGCAGTAAGACCAAGAGTCCTGCGTTGCAGAGCTGTCCGCAGAAGCGCGGCGTGTGTGTCCGCGTATTCACGCAGACGCCGAAGAAGCCAAACTCGGCGCTCCGCAAGGTGGCACGGGTGCGTTTGACGAACGGTATTGAAGTGACGAGCTACATCCCGGGTGAAGGTCACAACCTGCAAGAGCACTCTCTCGTGTTGATTCGTGGGGGGCGAGTGAAGGACCTCCCTGGTGTGCGGTACCACGTCATCCGCGGGACGCTCGACACAGTGGGTGTGTCTGAGCGTCGACAGGGCCGCTCGAAGTACGGCGCGAAGCGACCGAAGGTGTAGCGCGGGTCTCACAACTTAGAGCCTGAAGCCCAAAGCCGGGAGAAGACAGAACATGCCGCGTCGACGTGAAGTCACCAAGCGAGAAGTTCCCGCCGACCCCCTGTACAACAGCACGCTCGTGACGAAGTTCGTGCGCATGCTGATGAAGGGTGGGAAGCGGAACGTGGCTGAGCGAACGCTCTACGGAAGTCTGGACATTATCAAGAACCGAACCGGTGACGATCCTCTGAAGATTTTCAAGAAGGCCGTCGACAACACCAAGCCCAGTCTCGAGGTGAAGTCGCGAAGGGTGGGGGGGTCGAACTATCAGGTGCCGATCGATGTGTCACCGAATCGCCGGCTGTCGCTGAGCATCCGCTGGATCACCGGCTATGCCCGCAGCCGCGGCGATGGGAAGACGATGAAGGAGAAGCTCGCCAACGAGTTGATCGACGCTTCGAACCTGCGTGGTGGTTCGGTCAAGAGGAGAGAGGATACACATCGAATGGCTGAAGCGAACAAAGCGTTCGCCCACTATCGATGGTAAGCGGAAATGGTGGTCATTGCTGAGAGTCCGGTCGCATCGCAGCCAGCGAAGACACGAGATCGCTCCAGCGGTCGACACCTTGACATCATGACTAGGCAGGTACCACTCGGCCGTACGCGGAACATCGGCATCATGGCGCATATTGATGCCGGTAAGACGACGACGACTGAGCGGATTCTGTTCTATACGGGGATCACCTATAAGGTCGGCGAAGTACACGATGGGACCGCCGTCATGGACTGGATGGCGCAGGAACAGGAGCGCGGCATCACGATTACATCGGCTGCGACGACCTGCTTCTGGCGCGATCATCGGATCAACATCATCGATACTCCCGGCCACGTCGACTTTACCGCCGAGGTTGAGCGGTCGTTGCGGGTGCTGGACGGCGCGGTGGCTGTGTTCGATGCCGTCGGTGGCGTCGAGCCCCAGTCTGAGACCGTGTGGCGGCAGGCGGACAAGTATTACGTGCCTCGCATCTGTTTCGTGAACAAGATGGATCGTGTTGGTGCCGACTTCATGGGGACGCTTGATCAGATTCGGACCAAGCTTCGGGCGAACCCAGTGGCGGTTCAGTTTCCGATGATCTCCGATGATGTGTTCGAGGGGTTTATCGACCTTGTCGCCATGAAAGCCGTTCGGTACACAGATAAGACCGTGGATTCGGAGTCGGAGTCGGTGGTTGAAGAGATTCCCGAGGAGTACCAGGCGCGGGCCCAGGAGTTGCGCGAGCAGTTGATCGAGAAAGTGGCGGAATGTAACGACGATCTTCTGGGCAAGTATCTGCACGGCCAGCCGATCGGCGAGGATGAGATTCGACAGACGATTCGGCGGCGAGTACTGGATTCAGTGAGACACGACGACGGGCCGTTTGTACCGGTCCTGTGTGGTGCGGCGTTCAAGAACAAGGGCGTTCAACCGTTACTTGACGCGGTGGTCGACTATCTGCCGTCACCTGATGATGTTCCGCCGATCGTGGGTCTTGACCTCAACTCGTCCGATGAGGCAACGCTTGAGCGCCCTGCGGATGATGCCGCCCCGTTTTCGGCGCTCGCGTTCAAGATCATGACCGACCCCTATGTGGGGCAGATCACGTTCATCCGCGTCTACTCTGGCGTAATGAAATCAGGGGCGACCATCTACAACCCCGTCCGCGATCGCAGAGAGCGCGTCGGCCGGCTGCTCAAGATGCACGCGAATAAGCGTGAAGAGATCACGCAGGTCTATGCTGGCGATATCGCGGCCGCGGTTGGGCTCAAGAGTGTGAGCACCGGCGACACCATCTGCGATCCACGCAATCCGATTGTGCTGGAGTCGATGGATTTTCCAAGCCCGGTGATTAGCCTGGCGATTGAACCCCAGACCAAAGCGGATCAGGAGAAGCTCGGGCAAGGGCTTGCGAAACTCACTGTCGAGGACCCCACCTTCCAGGTGAAGACCGACGACGAGACTGGCCAGGTCGTGATCTCCGGTATGGGTGAGCTACATCTTGAGATTCTGGTTGACCGACTCAAACGCGAGTTCGGAGTGGATGCCGCCGTCGGCCGTCCGCAGGTGGCATACAAAGAGACGCTGACCCGCCAGGCCGCCAGTGAAGGTCGTTATGTGAAGCAGTCCGGTGGTCGCGGGCAGTTCGGGCACGTCAAGATTCGTGTGGTGCCGGCGCAGCCAGGTCATGGTTTCGAATTCGTGAACGACATTCGTGGCGGTGCGGTGCCCCGCGAGTACATCAAGGCGGTCGAGGACGGCATTCGTGATGCCATGACCACCGGGGTCTTAGCCGGGTATCCAATAGAAGACGTGATCGTCTCGCTCTACGACGGGTCGTATCACCAGGTTGATTCGTCCGAGATGGCATTTAAAGTGGCCGGGTCGATGGCGTTTCGAGAGGCGGCGCGCAAGGCCAATGCTCAGCTGCTCGAGCCGGTCATGCTGGTCGAGGTCGTCGTCCATGAAGAGCACATGGGAGACATCATCAGCGACCTGAACTCGCGCCGAGGTCGAGTGCGATCGATGGAGGCGCGCGGTGGTACTCAGATCGTCAAGGCGCGAGTGCCGCTTTCGGAGATGTTTGGGTACGCCACCGATTTGCGGTCGCGTACGCAAGGTCGAGCAACCTACTCCATGCACTTTGACCGATACGAGCAGGTGCCTCAGACGGTGAGTCAAGAGGTCATCGGGCGTACCCAAGGTAGATGAGGGTTTGGAACGATGGCGAAAGAGAAATTTGATCGGTCGAAGCCCCACGTAAACATTGGGACGATTGGGCATATTGACCACGGTAAAACGACGTTGACGGCGGCGATCACG
>Ga0310123_10002160_pt1 | contig 15841 bp, 16 predicted proteins | sample CB6_AW_1057_MG_FD_203505 | JGI IMG/M metagenome (GOLD analysis project Ga0310123, IMG submission 203505) | Marine microbial communities from Western Arctic Ocean, Canada - CB6_AW_1057 | ecosystem: Environmental > Aquatic > Marine > Oceanic | place: Canada: Western Arctic Ocean | collected... | reverse complement strand
GCGTTGTACCAAGACGGGAAAGCCTATATACCGGAAGATTGATTCTCTTCCCGTAGGTCAGTATGATGAAGCCCGTTTATACAGAGTTGCGGTTTTCTACTGATTCTATGCCCTACTCTCCATTACCCGTGAGGAAATCTCAGGCATACTCGGTTCAAAAGTAATAGTTTATTTGGCACAAAGGTTAGTAGCGATACTTGATGTGGCCGTTGAGTTGTGTGGCGCAAGGTAGCCCACTCAACTACCAGTCCACTAGACCAACCGTTTTATCCGTCTCTCCCTGCATGCCTAGTCCGTGGCACTTCGCCATATCCACAGAGTAGGTAGCGGGTTCAAATTTATTCCCAATAATTGGAATCAGAGTGTTAAGAATAAAATTGAGGCCATCACCGATCAAGGACAACTCCTTAATTTGATACGGTAGTATAGTGAAGCTTCAAATCTAAATGTTGACTCGCATTTGGTCACCGAACCACATATCAGGAGATTTGTAAATGTCACGATATTCTCTAGTAACCTCAATAACTATGATCATACTGGCGATGTCGTTATCCCTAATGTCGACAACTGATATATCTTTGGCCCAAGTAATTGGGTCAAGTGGTTCAAGTTCAAATAATCATGCTTTCAAAGGAAAGGTTGTAAACGCAAATGGCCAGCCTGTCCAGGACGGAATCGACATTAGCGCTTTAATAGATGGTAACGTAGTAGCTAAAAGTATTTCAGGAAATGGCCAATACAAGCTATTAGTAGCCCAACCTTCAGGAGCGTCTTTCTCTGGCAAAACCATCACATTCACCGGAGGTCAATTCAACATAAAAGAAACTGCACAGTGGGTATCTGGCGCTACCACTGTGCTTGATCTCACAAGCACCAAAAAACCAACTGCACTAAATCAGGTCAGAGGTAAGATAGCAGGGTTTATTGATCCAAATAAAAACACTCCCCAAACAGCCCCTCCGAATTCACCAAATCAAAATAAAAGCCAAATAGAGCGTCAAATAAATCAACAAAAGAATCAACGCTTACTTCAACTTGAACAGCAGCTAGAGCAAGAGATAACCAGAATAGAACAAGAAAGTCAGCAAGAGAGATCGCAACATGAATTTAATTACCAGAACGAAATTAGTAACATTAAAATGGATTCACAGAATTCCGATGGCGATTCTCAGAGGCTCCAACAGGAGCTAGAATCAGCACAGTCTCAATACGAGCAGGATAAAAAACGTAATGCTAGTTCACGACATTTAGACGATCTAGAACGTAATATAACTAGACTTCAATCGGAGGTGATGCGATCTAAGTCTAGGCAGAGTCAAGATGAAACTAGACGCATCAATAACGCAAAGCAGGAATACGATCGGAATACCTCCCGAATTACCCAGTCGGCCAACGAACAGAAAAATCGTATTAAGCAAGAAATAGCTAGAGAAAAGGCCAACATAGAACGAGAATTCAGTCAAAAGCTTCGAGAACAATTGGAAAATATATCACGCGGAAATATGGAACAAGGCCGCATGGAACAAGAAGAAGCTAGAATGAATCGAGAAATGGAAATGCAAGACGAACGCTTTAAACGAGAAGAAGATAGAATGAATCGAGAAATGGAAATGAATGAACAACGCATGAATCGAGAAATGGAAATGGATGAACAACGCATGCGTATGGGACAAGGCATGGGACAAGGCATGGGACAAGGCATGGGACAAGACCCTTCCCACGGGATTGTCTCAGGAGAACCCAAAAAGACAAGGGGATTTTTGATGAATCCTAAGCCTGGAACGAAAATAGGTGGTATTGATTCCTTTATGGATCCGACTATGCTAGCTATATTCGGTATATCGATAACTGTCCTAACAACTGGTTTGACTCTATTTAAAGGGAATTAATCATGTTTCGTAGAGTTGGGTCAAGACTGCTAATTTGCGCTATCCTCTCATCTCCTTTTTTCATAAGTGGAGGCATAGCGTTTTTAGACCCCAGTGTCCCTATGCTCCTTAGGTTGATGGTTCTCAGCGTTGGTCTTGTAATTATGGCGCTTGGAACTTATGTGAGCCTATCAGGAGTAGCACCTACACCTACCCTGGCAACTGGGGAAAAAGAAATTATAGTAAGGCACCCTTCACCCAAACCTGCTTACGCACGGGTGGCGTTGAGTATTCCATTCATAATAGCAACCGGGTATTTATTTACCTTCACCGAATATCCCTATGTATATCCCTTCGTTACTTTCATGATTGGCCTATACTTTTTGTTTAAAGGGATCATGAAATACCTGCGGAATCTTCATATCACCTATACGATCACCGATAGACGGGTAATGCATATGTACAAGTTCCTTTGGCTACACACTAAAGAAATTCCTGTTGCTCGCCTAATTTCAATATCCGAATCCAGAAGCTTTTTTGAAATACTAACTGGCCGAGGAACAGTCGTCGCATCAGCAGGGTTCGGAGCTGCGCAAATCGTGAAGATAGAAGAAATAGAAAACGTAACGCCTGTTGCTGAGGCCCTAAGAGAAATGCTTCCTTCAAACGGATAAATATAATTCGGTAGATATGGTTACTATTTGGCGTTGCTTTCAATACGTTATTCAGCATACCCACTGTATGAATCTGCTACGGATAGTATCCTGATTTTGCCATAACGGCGACCAAACGCCTGGCTGACATACCGAAACCCTCCTTGGCGAACGAGAAGTAACTATATCCCAATCATGCTGGGAGACATTCCTTGGTCGTGCGCAATCTGTTATGGTTCTTAGCCTGGCAATGAAGATGGGTTCTGTTCCATATTACCTCCCCATTTAACTTAAAAAATTGAAGGCAAGTTTGGTTAAGTAGGACAACATTCTGGAGTAGGAAAGGAGCGTTATGAATCCGACACAACGGCGAGAAGAATTTCGGGCAATTCTGTCTGGGGACCGATGCGTGCATCCCGCATCGGTGTTTGATCCTCTATCCGTTCGCATTGCCGAGGACCTGGGGTTCGAGTTGGCATTCATGGCTGGGTCCACCGCCTCGGCAACAGTGCTAGGAGCTCCTGATCTTGTGGTAATGACACTCACCGAGTTTGCCGAGCAGATTCACCGCATCTGCAGGGCCGCCAACATTAGCCTCATAGTGGACGCTGATCACGGCTACGGCAACGCTCTTAACGTGAAACGCACCGTGGAGGAATTGGAAACCGCTGGACTAGCGGGATTGACCATCGAGGACACAGTACTCCCTCAGAGCTTCGGAAAAGCCAAAGGAGAAGATCTGATCTCCCTGGAAGAGGGGGTAGGTAAGATGAAAGCCGCACTGACGGGACGACAGGACCCCAACTTGGTGATTATGGCTCGCACCGGTGCGCTACGCACTGAAGGTGTGGACGGGACGGTCCGGCGCGCCAAGGCCTACGAACAGGCTGGCGTAGATGCGCTGTGGCTGGCCGGAGGCGTCACACGGGAGGGGTTGTCCGCGCTGCATGCCGCAGTACGACTCCCCATACTGATGGGCGGCGGCGGCGGCGACCTGACCGACGAGTTCCTGACAGCCAACGGTGTCCGAGTAGCACATCAAGGGCATTTGCCCCTGGCCGGTGCAGTGAAAGGGATTTACGATACTCTGAAAGCACTCCGCGAAGGCAAGGACCCTACTGAGTTGCAAGGGAATGTAGCCTCGTCAGAGTTGATGGGCCAGCTTACCCGCAGGGCGGACTACGACCGATGGACCGGCGAGTACCTGAATTAGAACATAAAGCACATTTGCCGATTAATGCCCCGATACGAGCAGAGGTACAGGGGCCTGGCGAGCATACACTTTGCTCCAGGCCAGGATGAACCTCGAGTAGTTTGGTTAGTCTCGTTTGTCTTCCTGGCAGCGCAGGATCGAACGGCATTGATCTTGGCCTTTTAGATTAACCATTCTGGCTAATTGTGGGAATCCTGGCCTAGAGGTAAAGTTGAACAGGTGATTGTCCAGCGTTTGGAGATCGCTAGCCTTTATCTATCGGGTACGACAATTAAAGGTTCTGCGTCCCCTAAGCTACCCCAACCATAAGAAATAGAGATTGGGAGCCATCTCCGTTTCTTATGGTTTCCGTTTGCCAGCAACCTAGCCTCCGTTAAGGAACAGGTGTGATGTATCCCTGCTGACTGACTATGTCTGCAGCAAGATTCAGGTTGCTGGGTCGCATTGATCTTTCCTATCCACAAATTATGTCTAGGAATCGCTAGTTTCCAGGTTTTCGGAGAACGCTCCGCGGAACTTTGCTATCTTTGGACTAATGACGATTTGGCAATACATTGCGCCTGGATTGTTCATATAGAATTGTTTGTGTTCCGCCTCAGCCTCGTAGAATTTTTCTAATTTCGCAACCTCAGTAACGATCGGACTGCCTGCGGAACCGGAACTATCAAGTTTCTGGATAAATGTCTCTGCCTGCTGTCTCTGAGATTCATTTGCATAGAGGATAACCGAGCGATAGGAGGTACCACTATCAGCCCCTTGGCGATTCAGTGTGGTTGGATCATGAGTCGCGAAGAATACTTCAAGGAGACGATCATAGGTAATTAAATTCGGGTTAAACTGGATTTCAACAACTTCAGCATGGCCAGTATTGTCGCCACACACCTGTCGATACGTTGGATTTTCGGTGTGTCCTCCAGCATACCCTGAATTAACAGCCAGCACACCTTTGAGTTCGGAAAAGACCGCTTCAGTGCACCAAAAACAACCTCCTCCGAATACCGCGATCTCGTCTTTCATTTGCATAATTCAATCTGTCCTTTTCTGTCTATGCGATAGCTTCTTATACCAGGGCAGGGACGAGGGGATTGGCTTTTCTTAGGAATCCTGATAAGGCCCGATAAGGAAGGCAGGCTTCTACTGCGGGTATTTAGAGTCGTTGTATCTCGATCGAATTTACTGTCTCTCAAACCCACAGCGAAAATTTTTAGCCTCGTTTCGAATTTCAATATTCTGGTCCGCATTTAATTTGTGATACGAACGCGGATGTTTTGGCGCTCCGGCCTTAGATGCTACCTGAATATAGCTATTTCCTTCCACTGGTTTAATTAACGAGGTCTTACGAACCGCACCTGTATTCTACCCGCGGTTAGTCACAATGCAATTAGCTGGCGACAACACAGGGTTCTTAATTTAGTAGAGGCGAGTTAAAACTCGCCTCTACTAAACTTTGCCACAGTCATCCAGTCTGCCAAGGTACGCCCGATTTCAGTTAAACAACAAACCCTTAGATTGGGTGAGGCTGGCCAAACCTTGATAATACGTAAATGATAGTTTGCCGCTCTACTTGCTAGATTACCGCGTGGCCGCCGCAGCCGCATTCAACTCACGGATGGCGTTGATAGTTTCGGGGCTAGTGGGCTTGCCCATTTCTACGCCTTGTACCGTTTCCCAAGACCGAAGCACTTCTGCCATAACTGCTTCGTCCGATTGGTCGATGTTAATCGGGACGCCTATATGGGCCCAGGAGGTATGGCCCGTCAGCCAGAACACTTCGGTGGGGTTGCCCTCCGGGTCGCGGAAGTAGCAACCGATAGCGCTGGCATGCGTGACTATGCGATCCAGCTGATACCCGTGCTCATGGATGCGCCGTTTGAAATCGCGAAGGTCATCTAGAGAATCTACCCTCATTGAGATCTGTTGAATCCAATGAGGGTCCTCAAGGGAAGTCCGGCCGTTAACCAGCGCGATTTCATGGTCTACCGCCTCCGGATCAGCGCTAAAAAATGCCCCAAGCGGACCAATCTTGGTCAGCGTCATGCCCATGAAATTCGCGTAGAAATCTTTCATGAGATCGAGGTCCTGAACGTAGAAACCTACATGACCGAGGCCATTAACTTTAGCCGACATATTTATCTCCTTGCCTTTTTCTTCAGATCTAGGTGCCACCATCCCTTATTCGCAGATCATCATAGCCAATAATGATAGTAAAAAGGACATACTCTTTGTGTTGCAAATTATACCCAAACCCAGAACATTAGTCCAGAATGTACGGTGTACCGAGAGGCATAGGTTAGGCCCATAGATATCGCGGACATCTCTTGCGCAAAGCCCGACCAAAGCTGGCAACCCCATAACAATGCTACCACCGCAGTCTGCCCCATGCAGTAACGGATTAATGCCACTAACTTACCTATAGCCAGCGGATATGCATACCCTGATACATATCTGAACCCACTTTGCTCAGTTCAAAATACGGCGGCTATGCTGGCGGCGTGACCATACCGCTGGCTTCCTGAATGGCTGTTTCTTTATTCTGTCTCCGCCCGAACCTGTTGTTATAACCCCAGTTCCTCAATCGCCATCTCCGAAATGCGGAACTTCTGAATCTTGCCGGTTACAGTCATGGGAAACTCAGACACGAACTTGATGTGCCGTGGGATCTTGTAGTGAGCAATCCGCTCCAGTCAGAAATCTTTGATCTCTTCTTCACTAGCCTTTTCACCAGGCTTGAGCATTACCCAGGCCATCACCTCTTCCCCGAATCTCTGGTCTGGGATGCCTATTATCTGAACATCGGACACCTCGGGGTTGGTGTACAACAACTCCTCAATCTCTGTGGGATATACGTTCTCGCCACCCACGATAATCATGTCCTTCAATCGACCGGTAATCTTGAAGTAGCCTTCCTCGTCTACCGTGGCCAGATCTCCGGTACGAAGCCACCCGTCGGAGTCAATGACGGCACCGGTGGCCTCCGGCATCTTGTAGTATCCCTTCATCACCATGAAACTGCGGCTACAAAGTTCTCCCTGCTGGCCTGTAATGACTCCCTCACCGCTGTCCGGGTCGATGAGCTTGACCTCGACATCAGTTAACACCCTTCCCACCGTTGTCACCCCGCGCTCGATGCTATCGTCGGCGGTGCTAATAGTGATGCCTGGCGACGCTTCCGTCTGCCCATAAGCTATGGTGATTTCTCAGGCACCCATTCGGTCAATCACTTGATGCATCACTCCCACAGGGCAATGGGAACCCGCCATCATGCCAGTGCGTAGCGAACTGAGGTTAAAACCCTCGAATTCTGGGTGCCCTAATTCGGCGATGAACATGGTAAGCACTCCCAACAACGCCATTCAGCGTTCCTGGTCCAACGCTGTCAGAGTTTTTAGCGGATCGAAGTATTCCGATGGGAACACCATCGTCGCGCCGCGAGTAAGACACCGCAGCGAACCGATTACGCAGCCGAAGCAATGGTAGAGTGGCACTGGGATGCATGCCCGGTCTTCCTGAGTAACGCGCAGCCCATCGGCCAGGTCGAACCGTTATGAATTTGGAGAATAGAAAGGCCAGCATAGCACGATGCTGGCCTTTCTCCCTGTTTCGGCACAATCGACACCCAGGGGTTACCTGGTTCTGGTGAACTGGGTTCGCTTAACATGATTAGGGTCCCTCGGCTCGCACAACTAACACCGAACCTCCGGAGTGCCGCACCACCCGGTCGGCGACACTTCCCATTACCCAGCTACCTATTCCCAAACGCCCGTGGGTTGTCATCACGACCAGGATATTTGGAACTTCTTTGACGAAGTCTGTAATCGCGAAGGGAGCGTTGCCATAAATCAGCCGCTCCTCGGTTCCCCCTACTCCCTCTTGCTTAATTCGGCGGTTGACGCTATCCAGATATTTAACTGCGTCATCATCAACTTGCTGAGAAAGGTCTTCGTAATCGTCTGGGGGATAGTCCATGTATCTGAAGCAGTCGCCAGCCGATGGGGTCACCCGCAGCAGGGTAGCTTTCAGGTCCAGGGCTTTGGCTACCGCAGTCGCCTGGCGCAGGGCCTGTTCTCGTTGATACCCAAGAATCGAGACTCCGGAAGAACTAGCAACTAATTAGCACTATGGCTAGGCCCTTTATAACTCGTTAAACTGCCTAACTTCGTTCTGTTTCAGGGCAATCGCTTTAAAGAGATACAGAACAAATGGAGAGCACCGACATGGCGATTTCCGATCGGTCTGAGGCTCTAGAAGGATGGAAACGGAAACTGTCCGTTCATGGTTCGACTGGCTCACCAAGAACGGGAGCTACTGCCGCGTTTGGCCTGATTTAATATGCGATTACCCTGCGTCATGTTTCTATGCGGCTTGCCAGTGGTTGACCGAGTGATAAAATACGCTAACGAGCAATCACTTACTGCCGGGCGTCTAAATGCGGTCAACGGCAAACGCATGTTCAGGAGTTTTGAGTTGAGAATCGAAAGCGTTGACACTGCTATTTACCTAGTCCCACGCCAGCCTGGATTATCCAGCGCCAGCGCTAGAATCGAGTCTACCAGCCTGATCTTAGCCAAGATCCACTCCGACGACGGATTGGAAGGAGTTGGCTGGACCTACAGCCACGGCACCAGCGGCTTGGCCATGAAGGAGGCCATCGACACTCTCTTCGCCCAACGGCTGGTCGGTCAAGACCCGTCGGATACCGAGCGGTTGTGGGATTCTATGTGGAACAGCGTCTTCCCCAACATCTCCATGGCCGGTCTAACCGCGGTCGCCATTTCGCCGGTGGACATTGCGCTGTGGGACCTGGTAGGCAAATCCACCGGAAAGCCGCTTTTCCGGCTTATTGGCGGTCACCGGGAAAGTATTCCCGCCTATGGCAGCGGTCTGGACCTGGCCTATTCGACCGAAGACCTGCTTGGTGAGGTTGAAGGTTATATGCAGCAGGGTTTTTGGGGAGTGAAGATCAAGGTAGGCAGGGATCGTCTGGACGAGGATATTGAGAGACTACGGGCGGTTCGGCAGGCGATTGGGCCATACACACCTCTGATGGTAGATGCCAACCAACGGTGGTCAGTGGGCGAAGCTATCTCGCGAATTCGTGCGATGGAGGAGTTCAACCTGTTCTGGGTGGAAGAACCGATTCAGGCCGACGACCACATAGGATACGAGCAGTTAAGCAGAATAGTCAACACGCCATTGGCTGGCGGAGAGGGTCAACATCAACTGGAGCAATTTCTAGATTTATACCAGCGGGGGTGTATTCATTTTGTGCAGGCCGACGTGTGTCGGGTTGGCGGAGTCACTGGCTGGCTGAGAATCGCACGGCTGGCCGACGCCTATCATCTGCCAATGGTCCCCCACCTGGTAGAGGAGCTTTCGGTACACCTGTGCTGCGGCGTCTCCAACGGTTTTCTGGTGGAACACCTGCCCACTCTAAATTTGAACAATACCGGTCTGATCGTAGACCCGTTAATGCCTGAGGGCGGAACGGTCACGCCTCGGGAAACCCCCGGTCATGGGGTGCAGTTCGATATGGATGCTCTGGCCCAATACCAAATTGGTTGAGAATCGGGTTCAGGCGACAGAAGATTGACCACGGGGAATTTCGGGGCAACCGGCAGGCTACCTCGGCTAGTATGTACGCTAGATTCAACGCTTGATTGCAATACCAATTAGTCGAGTATTGTTGGTCTGGAATTTCTACAAAAGCTCCAACAGGGCAGCCGAAACCTCATCAGGTCGATGAACTGGAAGGTCATGGCCAGCGCCCGCAACGATTCGACTGGCGAGCAGCGCCGGGAATTTCTCCCGGTCTCCAGACAAGTCTGATACCGGAGCGCCGAAACCACTATCCGCCCCTCGCAAGATTATAGACGGCACCAAAATCGGCGGGCTTTCTCCCAACTAACGCTCTACTTCAATAAATCGATCCTCACTAGGCGCATTCATGTGGCGGTGCCGGTATGAGTGCAGCGTAATTTCTACGAAGTCGAGATTATCAAACGATGCGGAGGAACGGTTGGAATCTTCGTCGGTGTATTTCCAACCCGGTGACCAAGTATCCCAAAGGTAACGAATGACGTCTCTACGGTTCTCTTCCAGACCCACCCGTCCCTGCTCAATATTGAAATACCACTGATACCAGCGTTTTGATTCGGCAGAAGCGCGAGCTGGCTGCTCTCTAGTTACGGTGTTTTGCACTGCATAACAGCCGATGGCAACTTGGCCCTTGACCATTTGGGGATGCAGAATGGAGGTTATGCAGGCAACTCGGTTGCCCCAGTCAAAGCCCGCGAGCGCGAACTGGGCGAATCCCATTGACTGCGCGAAGTCAACAACGTCTTAAGCGATCGCGGCCTGCTCAGCCATGCGAGGAGACTTCGGATAACGAAAGCTTGTAGGCCCGTATCCCCTAAGGTAGGGCACCAGCACCCTGTGTCCGGCCTGGATCAATGCGGGTACGACCTTATTCTAAGAGCGTATATCATAGGGAAAGCCGTGCAGCAGAATAATGGGGAGCCCGGAGGTCGCTCCATGGTATTCATAGCCAATATTTAGTGCCGTGGTCTGAACGAACTTCACGTTCGATAAATCATTCAAGACGATTACCCAAAGAAGGGCGCTCATGGATGGAATTTCAATATACCTGGAACCCTGGTATTCGATGCAGTTGGCAACCAAGATGGGATTACCGCCACCAAGATAATTACGTCGACAGCAGGGTGACCGGACCTATGCTGATATAGTTCTGGTTACGGACATGGGCGTGGTAATGTTATTAGCCTTAAACCTCACACCCAAGACATCGGCGGCCTCAGACACTAGGCATCTGATGCAAGGGTCGATGACTCAGACAACCCGGCGACGCCAGCGGTCTTCAGTAAAATATCCGCCACTTCCTCAGGTTTAGTTATCATTGGGTCGTGGCCGGTGTCTAGCTGATAAAGCCCCCAGCCGGATTGCCGGGCCCGCTCGGCGACCGGGTCAAATCCAGATTCGCTGGACAATATGAAGGTGCGAGATATTTCTCGAGCATCGGCTTTGCCCACGCTCAATGCTTGGCTGAAGGAGGCCGTTGACTGAGGGGATAGCCGGGGCAACATCCAGGACTGGTCCTCCGGCTCGGCAATAGCCCAGCGCTGCTGGATTTCCTTGGCAGTGGTGGGCGGCGGCAGGAAATCTTCCCCTCTCTCAATGGCCCCTCGAATCCGCGCGGTGAACTCAGCGCCGCGCGCGGCATCAAGCTGGTCAACCATTGCCTCGCCGTCCCCAGGAACCACTCCATTGACGTACACCAGATGTGCCACCCGTTGGGGGCAGACCTCTGCCACGCCGGTAATGACCATGCCGGCATAGGCGTGGCCTACCAAAATTGCGTCATCGAGACTTTCGCTTTCCAGCAGTTTAGTCACGTCCTCAATATGCAGGTCCAGATTGATAGCAGCTGGGTCAATATACCTGGTCAGGTGCGAACGCTCGCCCATGCCGGAAAGGCTGGGAGCATAAACTCTGGCGCCAGACTGCCGCAGCAGCGGTTCCACTTTCCGCCAGCACCAGCCGCCGTGCCAAGCCCCGTGAATCAATACGAAAGTTGACATGTTAATCCCCTAAAATTTTCAAAGGCATGAAATTCCTTGCAAAGTGGTGCGGGTCCTCAGCCCAACTATCCCGAACAATAGCGCCGCTAAAAGCTCAGGCTCGCCAGAATGTAACGTCCGGCGCGAGTGGTGATAACCGCAATATTAACTCGCCGATTTTAGCTACCCTGCTCGGCACTCAGGAATGCTCTTGCCCCATCCAGGAACAACCTCGCAGCGCCGGTAGTGACGATTACGTCGGAGGTCATCTTTCTGCCAGACGCGTGTACCCTGGCCGATACTTCGGCTTCAAATTCTTTGACTCTGGGGTGATTCGGTTGCCCAGGCAGGCCCATAGACTGAGCGATGTCCTGCGCTCCAGAACTGAACAGGTCAATTCCTTCCACCGCTATGATGTCGTCCAGATGTTCCAAGACTTCTATGTCTTCCAACTGGGCCATCACCAGAATCTGCGAGTTCGTATGCTCCATATATTCCAGACCCGAAGTATAATCCCCATGGTAGGCACCCCTTCCCGACCCGAAGCTGCGCTTGCCCTTAGGGACGTAGCGGCAGGAATCAGCCAACTGCTGGGCCCGCTGTCCGGTGGTTATGTGCGGGCCGGTAATACCCATAATGCCCCGATCCAGAAACCGCAAAATAGTTGATGGATCAATGTTGGGCACTCGGGCCATGGGGGTAAGCCCCGCCATATCGGCGACCCGGCAAAGGTCGTCAATGCTCTCGGGTGTAAAGGGGCCATGTTCGGAGTCAAAGGAGACGTGGTCCAATCCTGCCTGCCCCATCAATTCCACAACAGCGGTCGATGGGAAGCTTAGACTGCAGCCATAAGCCTTTACGCCAGCCTGCATTTTCTTGAAAACGTTGTTTATGCGCATATTATTTTCCTTCAGATTAGGGTTGAGATTTACCGTTTCTGGTGGGGAAGTCTCGCTATGATTTTAGAGTATCCCATCAAGAAAAAACGCTTATGCCGAATCAATTATCCAGATTAATTGCCTTCCAGGAATCGACGAGGGTTATCAACCATTATCGTCTGGATATCTGCTTCTGCCGTGCCCAATTCTCTGAGGTAAGGCAGCACGTGGCGCGATATAAAACTGTAGCCTTCAGGCTGGTACTTTGCCCGCTCCTCGCGGGCCTCAGGAGTCGGCTGACCTATGGGGACTGAGTGGTCATGCCCCATCATGATCCGCGGTGCCCACCCTTCGTCGATCAATCTTTTGACTATCTCAGTCCGCTCCTGCCACAGCGGCACTCCCGGATAGCGCCCACCAGGGAAACGATCCAACCCCACCCAGACACCTTTTTTCAGGAGACCAAGAATATAATCTACGTCGTGGGTGTCGTTACTGTGGCCGATGTAAACTCGTGCCAGGTCTACGCTCTCATCCTCAAGCACACGGATTTGTTGCTCTCCCACCCGATCCGGGGACCAGGTGTGGGTATATACAGGTGTTCCGGTATGCTTGCTGGCCCGCGCGACTGCCCGCAATACCTTCTCTTCTAGCTCGGTCATACCTCCCCGGTCGCTGGCCGATTTGATGATACCCGCCTTGACATCGGTACCGTCGATACCGACCTCAATCTCCCGAATGTACACCGCCGCGATTGCATCCGGTGAAGCTGCCCTGAAGACACGAGGGATTGCTTGATGGCTCCCGGTAGTCGGCACTATATGCACTCCGCTCTTACTGGAAACCTCCTGCATGAGGGAGATGTCCCGACCTATGTCAAAGGTTGTGGGGTCGATATAGGAGCGAACGCCCTCAGCATGGGCCTGCTGCAACGCCGCCACGGCATCCATTACAGTTCCTTCACGGTCAAAAAATTCCGGGTATGTTTGGTGAATACCAGCAGCTCCCGTGGCGATGTGCTCGTGGCTCAGCGTGAACCCAAGCTCGGAACCATCTATAGGACCTAATACGGTGTTTACCAGAGCCATGATCTTGACCTCATCTTTGCAGCGCGTTCAGGGCATGCCTCGAATCCAATTCAGATCCAGCTATTCTTAGCTTGGTAATTCTTACAACCCAGGGCCGTTAAGACATCTGTGCAACTCCAAATTTAGCTGACAGACCGCTAGAGTCTAGATTAGTTTCGTTTCCTGCACGGGCACATAATCCAGACCAAGAGCCTCTATAACCCACTATAACAATTTAATACTGGCACTCACATCCGACTCAGTGAGGGTAATGAATCCAATTGACGGCACAACCTTGAACCTCCGCTTCCCAGCTGCCCCTGGATTGAAGAAGAGGATATTACTCCAACGCCGTTGGTAAGCGATGTGGCTGTGGCCATAGACCACGACTTGTATCCCCGCCTTTTGATACAGCGCCAAGCTTGGATCGGCATCGCTTTTTGGAGGTTTCAACTCGTGGGTAAGAAATATGCGGTGGCCTTCCAGTTCCAGGGTGTCTTCGGCAGGAAATATGGAAGTCGGCCCTCCTCGATCAACGTTACCTCGTACCAAGGTCACTGGCGCAATGTTCCGTAAATCCTGGATTATATCGATGCTTCCGATATCTCCCGCATGAAGGATGTGACCCACTCCCTGCAAAAGCGAGATGGCTCTCGGGTCCATATAGCTATGGGTGTCAGATATGATCCCTACCAGCACGAAGACCATCTCCCTCAAATCAGCAACGCCGCATTTATATTACCCTTGCGGGCATTAGACAACCTCTCGTGGGCAATTGGCAAGTCTCCGGCGAAGTGCGTGCAAGGAATCACCTAGCGTCGTACCATTATCCAAGCGTGCGGAATCCCGAGGGGGCCTGTTCAGTGTATAGGACGTGGATCCCAACGAGCTACATCGTAAATAACTACGCTGTTGTTCAAGCGCCGACAAGTTAGCCCCCGGGAAACAGCAACGTTCCGATGTTGCCGTATGCCACGTCGTTGGCCTGTCCCATGACCAGGCCCGCCCGGGCGTCTCTAAAGTACCTCTCAAAAGGTAGTCGACTAGCGAAAGCCGTTCCACCGAACATGGTCATTAGGTCCGTAGTTACGCGCACACCGGCCTCCGAACAAACGACTTTAGCCTGCAAGAAGGGGAGAATTGATGTTGCCCTTCCCGAATCCCCCATAGCCGCCGCCGAGTGTAAAAGCGCCCTGGCCGCCTCAATTTCCGCGCTCATCTCTGCCATGCGGCGCTGATTAATGGGGTTATCCAGCCGCCGCGCGCCGCTTGGGAAACGCTTGTCGCCTTCGGCGCAGGCGATCTCAAACGCTCCCGATGCGATGCCAAGGTAGGCTGCTCCATAGGTCAGAATTTGACAGGGGGCCATGTATTTAGTCATAACTGGTACGCTTTTATCTTCCAACTCGATGCCGACCAGGTTCTCTTCAGGCACAACGCCGTTGAAGATCATTGGCACGCTGCTGTTGCCCCGCATACCCAGGCCATTCCACTCGCCAATTGTCTCCCACTCGACTTCGTCGTTCTTGAACATCAGCAGTTCCGGTGGGCCTTCGGTTCGTCCGCCCTCAACCCGACAGAACATCACGTAGTGAGTCGCATGTCCCGCCGAAGTCACGTACGACTTGCGAATGTGGTCAAGGTGAAAGCCCCCCTCAACTCGCGGCAACGTCGTAACCATCTGGCGCACCGGTGTCCAGTCGTCGCCGGTCTTCCCGTGGGGCTCGCCACCAGGAGCGGCGGCAAACACCTCGCCGCTCAGGAGCGGTTCTATGTAGCGTTTAAGCTGGTATTCGGTCGGAATCAGGCTGATCGCCTCCACCGCTTCCAGGTGCATTTTGTAGCACATCGCAGTTGAAGGACACTTTTTAGATACTTCCTCGACGATTAGGCAGGTGGTAACCAGATCAAGCCCAAGGCCACCAAACTGCTGAGGCACCCGCATCGACCACAGGCCGGCATCTCGCAGGGCGTTCAGAGAGGCCTGGGGGAATTCCGCATTGCGGTCATAATCTGCCGCTCTCGGCCCAATCTCACGTTCGGCAATCTCGGCGGTTCGGTCTTTCCAATCCTGCTGTTCTGTCGTAAGGGGAAAGTAGTTCATTGAGTACCTCTGGTTTTATGTTTGGCAACAGTGGAGCGATCCGCTCCCGCTGGTCATCTCCGAACCCCCAAGTATCACTTCAACCCCCTGGCCCGGAGACTATGGATGGAGTTTAGACTATTTCCACCCAATTTGGCACTGGTTAATGGGTTGTCCATGCTGATATCGATGGCCGATTTCCATAATCGGGTTAAACTATAAGATATTAGCAAGACATTGGGGGCAAGCATTATGGAACTGCCGGAGATGACCAGGACTATAGAGGCGGTTCGGAGCGAATCTGCCGGGTTGGCTGACTTCCTGAAGGGATTGGATGCGGACGATTGGTTAAGGGTTAGCGCGTGCCCTGAGTGGAAAGTGGGCGACATTGTAGCGCACTTGGCCCAAGGGGGCCACAGCTGGATTGACTACATCGGTCGGGCTTTGGCAGGTGATACCACTCCACCGCCGGGGCAACAATCGCTACGCCCGGGCGACCGCGGGT
>Ga0310123_10002159_pt1 | contig 15842 bp, 24 predicted proteins | sample CB6_AW_1057_MG_FD_203505 | JGI IMG/M metagenome (GOLD analysis project Ga0310123, IMG submission 203505) | Marine microbial communities from Western Arctic Ocean, Canada - CB6_AW_1057 | ecosystem: Environmental > Aquatic > Marine > Oceanic | place: Canada: Western Arctic Ocean | collected... | reverse complement strand
AATTCCTTGCCAGATATGTTGATATAATCATATGGTATACTTTCTATTTTGTCCGCAGCTTTTTCAATCTTAGCTTTATCAGCCTTGGTTTTAAAACATTTTCCTGTAGCTATATTATTGATATCTATACCGCTAAGGCTCGCAAGTATCCTGTTAAGATGATCCTCTTTTGACATCTCTGTGTCTAACATTAGCACGGGTATTCGTAATTTACCCGCCACATGCATAGCGACGTTGTCGCCAAACATGCTTTTACCGACTTTTGGTCTAGCCGCGATTAGATCTACGCACTTTCTTCTAAACCCTCCCCCTATGCTGAAGTCGAACCTCTGGTATCCGCTGGGAATCCCAAGTATATCGCAAGGGTTCTCTTCCAGATGCTGTATGTATTGTTCTATGTCCTGCCCAAGAGGAAGTGGCGTACTGTCTTCCTCCCTGTTTAACGAGGACGAGAAATCTAGGATGGGTTTTTCAGCGATGTTTATTATCTCGCTGATTGTCTCGTCTCCATCTACCGTGGAAACATCGTTATAGATTTCCTTAGAGATTCTCTGTAGGTCTCTAGCAAGCTGTAGCTTTCTTACTTTGATGGCATGAGATCTGACATTCGCTAGCTTGATAGGGAAATTATATACGGCTCGAAGATGTTCAAGTCCTGCTTTACTGTTAAGATTCTCTTGTAGGTTGAGATCGTTGGCGGCAGCCAATATCGAAGATATGTCTACATGATCAGATTTTTCAAGAACCTTACAAAGACACTTGTATATTATCTGATTTTCTTCAATAACAAAACTGTCGAATTCAACTACCCCGTTCACGTCCACAAAGGCATCTGAGCCATACGAGCACACCCCTGATAGGATGGCTCGTTCAGCGGCTGGGTTGTGCAGTAAGTTCACTTCTATATTCTCATTATACAACTGTCACATTTATAATTCTCTCTCGCGAGAGACGGACTGATTTGAAACTCCTTATTACAGGAAGAGCATTGAATGGATATCTTTTTAAACGCACGCCTATTTCTTTGTACCGGAGGCTTCACGGCCAAAATCTTATCCAGTTCTCGATCTTCAGTCGCCTCCGTTCCGTCATCCACAAAACTGTTTTCTCTATCTCTGATTTCCAGCGGCTCTGCTCTAGAATACTTAGAGGGTTTTCCAGAGGATCTTGTGGAGGTTATAAAATCTTCGGTGTCAGCCTGAGCGTCAGGTGCCACCACTTGTTTCAGTAGGGGATCTTGAACCTCCACCTCTTCCCGAGAGACTCTTTCGCCAGTAAGATCATAGAAACCTTCTGATACTAAGTTCATGTCCTCTTGCTGTATACCCGACTTTATTTTTTCTATTGGGGTCATGAATAAGCCTTTCTTCTTGCTAACTCTAGAAGAGACTCCCCCATCCTTCGAATGTCTCTTATCTTTTCGGACAACCTATCAACTCTAGCCTGTGCATGCTTCCTTATGTTATCAATTTTTGTAGCGAATTCATTATTATTTATTACATGCTGTTGTTTTATTTCATGCTTTGTGTACTTATCAAACTGCCCCATTTCGTTAGCGACAATTTGTCTTAGGGAATCGGTTGCGTAATTTAGTTTAACTAAGTTTTGGTTATATTCTTCCTGTATGTAACTTGCGTAAGCAAAGACAACATAGGAACCAGCGACACAATCTTCCGAAGACAGGTTTTTAAGGTCTTCCATTGTTAGGTTCAACACCCCCACGGCTTCGAGATTAAAGCCTATCACGCAAAGATGCTTGGAATTAATGTAGTCGTCTACCGACCTCTCAAACCTAGCGAGTCTTTCAGCCGCCGTTAATTTTTTGTGACCAGACATCATTACTTTCAGAATATTTTAGAACTGCTATTCTCAGGGAGTTCATTTCACACCAGTCTATCTTGTCTCTATCTCTCTTTCTAGACCGGTAATACTCGCCCTTGGTCTTGTGGTAGAATTCTACAAACTCATAGTGTTGTTGACCATGAACTTCTACGATGAGTTTGTGTGATGGGATAAAAAAATCCGCATAAAGAAGAGAATTTCTACCCTTCCTATTGCTCCCCGGAAGGGAAACTTCCTCTAAAATTCTGTCTCTAGGAAACAATTTGCGCAGAATCTCTCTCGCTCTTAAATGATTCTTAGAGCGATGTCTTTTGTCGTCTTTGTCGGGAACATATTTTGTTAAATTCCACGTTTTATTATTTCCATCGAAACCTACGATTTTCACAAAATATCTTTTAACTCCTTATACAGCAACTGCATGACATCTTCATTTTCATTCATGAATTCATACAATTTGTCTTGACCCTGAAATTTTCTTTCTGACATCTCTTGATATTTTTCTTTATGATTTTCAAGGAATTCACATCTATACCAAGCACCGGCCTTGGAGACAAGACCAAACTCAATCCCCATCATTATAAGTTCTTGTATATTATCAACGCCCACCCCATATCTTATCCAGCTTTGAGCGGTGGAATTTGGAAACCCTCCTGCGGAGGAACATAGAACCTTCCAGTTGACCTGTTGCCCTATACATCTACCCTTGGCCTCCCAAGGTTTTATGTATTCTATTATCAGATTTGTGTCGGCCTGATACTGTATCTTTTTTCCGCCATCAGACAACTTTGTTTTCCTACCCATACCGCTTGTATTTGCAATATAGTGTGTTATAAGAATTATAATCGCCCTTTGTTTGGTAACAACATTGGACAATCTTCTGGTAAAGGCCGCTAAAATCTTAGGAAGTCCTGCTCTGAATTGACCACTAACATCTTCTACCAATTCTCTCTCTGGTATCAGCGCAGAAGCCGAGTCAATGATAACAACACACTCTGGATCACCGCTTACATACTTGACTACAATATCTAAGTATTCTTCTGCGCTCATTGGTTCGTCATTTGATTCAACTACTCGAATTTTGTCAACCTGTAGCCCCTTCACACCTCCAAGATTCATTGCCTTTAATCTGCCTTCTGCATTGATAAAGATAACAGGTCTTGAACCGTTTTCTTCTTTTTGGCAGTTTGCAGCGAATTGCAGAGCCGTGGTTGTTTTTCCCGACTTGGGTTCTCCGGTAAAAATAACCCAGCTACCTTCCTTGATGCCCCCACCAAGCGCAACATCTAATGCTGGGCTAACGGAAATGATTTTGAGATTAGAACTCTCCTCAAAAACATCTAGACCATCTCTTACAACATGACCATACTTTTTTATTATCTCTTTTGTTACAGTGTCATCAAACGTGGTCTTTTTCATTTTAGACATCTAGATCTCGCAGTTTACTTATTTTACTTCTCTTACCGAATGGTTTTTTAGTATTCTTTGTATCGTGAGAAAGATCCACAACTTCTTCTACGGATGCGTCAAGTTTTTTTAGCCTCTTCTCTTCTGCTTTTATTAGGTCTGGCAGCGCAGGAAATCTAAGAGAATATATCTTACGTCCACGGTCACTTTTTAAAGCTTTTACCACCGCTCTTTCATCGTGATCATCGATGAGGCGGTTGGCCAGTACGATCTGATGAGTGTAAATTTTTTTCCATTTTTCTGTGTTCCAAAATTTGTATGCCAGAGAACCTTCATTTGAATTCTCGGCCATTCTTTGACACATCATCTCGGCTATATATTGAGCCGTCGTACAGTAGTCTCCAGTCGAGGGTGATTTGTACCTGCTTCTGTCTGTTCTTTTACCAACCATGTTTAGCTATTAAGCATTCTCCAGCCAAGTGTGGATCTCTAGGCTCTGATGCTTCTGGCTCCAATTCGGGTACGAGCCAACTTTTTACGATTAGAGAACCGTTTTCTTTTAAAGCTCCTGCCATGTATAGATGACGAGTATCGTCACCAAACATAGTCCCCGAAGCGCCCTTGCAAAAGTAATAGCCTATATCCTCTTCCCCAATTGTGACTTCATGGGATCGAAAAACAAGTCTCATTGACGTGATGTGAAGATCATTCTCCTTGCAGTGATTTCTGAGTCTAATCCACGCACTACTCTCTTTTAGTCCCGGCCTTGCGTCGTCTTGATATATCCGCTGACCGTCAGACAGTTCGACCACCCACATAGCGTTTTTATCTGAGAACTCTGCAACATAAGAATCTAGTTCTGTACACACTGTCATGGTTACTTTATCCTATGAATACTACCCTTAAATGATCTCTCTACAGGAGGTTTTGAGTCTTTGGCTCTCTCGGACTTGCCCTCATCAGAAAGCATCGAAGCCGATTCTGTCATTGTAGTAGCTCCACGATCAGTCCTAGCCATAAGATCTGAAACCTTCAGGGTGCTTTCATCCTCCTGATCAGGAAGAGATTCTCTGTACTTTTTAACAATTTCAGAGGATCTATTCAGATCTTTTGACAAGTCTTTTGTACTCAATTCAGTGTTGTTGGTTATGTAAAATTTTTCGGCCTTACTAAGAGGTCCACCTTTTGGATTAGACATCTACCATACTCCTTTCAGCGAGTGATAAAAATGATCTGTTTTTTCCTTCTATGAACTTATAGTAATGTTCAAATACCTGTTCTGAAACTTTTACAAGGCTAAAATCCCTAGATCTCTCTTTGCCAGCAAATATGCCCCACGGATCAAAAAGGACTCCTCGACCATACTTTGCATAATAAGTTGTTCTATTATTTTGCGTGTTTACAACTTTTTTGCAGTAAGCTTTCGGATCATCTTTGCTCGTTTCTTTACCTCTGTGGCTATAATAGAAATGCAAATAAGAATCTGGTTCTGGTAGATCTATATCGATCTCATCGTTTTCATGACGAGCCATTTTTACCTCTAAACTCTAAAATTTTCTTTTGTATTTTGTTTAGGCAGTCCCATTGATCTTTTCCGTCAACATACAATAAAAAATCCTCCCGCAAACCACATTTTTCTAAAGTCTCCTTCGGTATATATCTCGCAGAGCACTCGCCGGTATTCATGATAGTGTGAAGCGATAGATTTATTCTTAATATTGCCCTATGTGGCTTATCTCTTTCTTTCATCACTTCCCCTTTTCGATAAACCTTTTTCTTTGAGATTCTGACATCTTATTTAGTTCACGATTCGAGTACTTGCTATCTTTTTTCCACCAAGAGTCGTCGCTCGACTTCTTATCTTTCTCTCTTTTTTCACTAAGCTCATAGGAACCCATCTTTTTAGTATTCATATCTGCCAAGTGCTCCATCGTTTGAGGCTCACCCTTAACAAAGATATACCCAGAGCTAATGAGTCTTTCCAGCTTATATTTTTTACACGAGGGGCACTTTTTTTTCTTTCCACTTCCCATCTTTTGTTCTATCTCAAACCCCTCCCCGCATGAAGAGCATCTATATTCATAAATTGGCATTTTCTTCACTATTTCTTACGGCATGCTTTATTCTTGATATATACATATCCATTCTTTTCCAATCGTCGCCATACTTATCCCTAGCTTTCACAATATCTTTGCATAAACCGGTAAGTCTAAGAAGATCTTTAGCAAGAGTCTCGACTATCTCATATCCAAACACAGGATTCTTCTTGGTTAAGTCCATTATCTCATTCAGATTATCTTCTGAAAGTTTAATTGTCATCAATAAAGCCTCTCTATTATCGATCCAATTATCGGGTTCCTGACAATATCCTTCACCGTCAATTCCATTATACCGACATCCTGAACGCTGTCAAGACGTGTTATAACTTCGTTGAAATCACAACTAGGCTTCCTTGACAGATCGCTTTGGTGTAGATCTCCATTAATAATTGCCTTGGACTCCCTCCCAACCCTAGTTATAAACATTTTTATCTGATCGAAGGTTGCGTTTTGGGCTTCATCTAAAATCATAAATGAGTTATGAAAATTTCTACCCCTCATATATTCCAGAGGAACAATCTCAATAATGTTATTGTCCAGAAACTTTTTTGACTGTTCTTTAGTAAGATACAGATCCATTTCTTCCAAGACTGGAATCAGATATGGATGTATTTTATCTTTAAAAGAACCCGGTAGAAATCCCAAACCCTGCCTTCCAGACTCTACAACAGGTCTGGTTATTATGATCTTTCTTACTTTGTGTTCACTCAGATATTCACAAGCTAAGCCAACCGATACACTGGTTTTGCCAGTCCCTGCCGGGCCATGACATAGTGTAACTATGTTGTCTGCCATTAACCGTATGTAATCAGCTTGGTTCTCTGTTTTAGGATGAAGGCGTCTTTTTTTAAATTTACGCGCCACTACTTCCGAAGCCTTTCTCGCCTCTTTCTGTTTCTAATAGTTCAGTTACTTCTTGAATATCAACTGTTGGTATTTGCTGTATCACCATTTGCGCTATCTTATCCCCATTTGTTACTATATAATCAACCGGAGTATATGGCCAAAACTGCTTTCCATATCCTGAGTTATGAAGACATATCTTCACTTCACCAGTGTAGCCGCTATCTATTACTCCAGAAAATCTATGTATACCCTTACATCCCATTGATGATCTGTCCCATATCAAGCCAACAAAACCTTTAGGTATAGATAAAGAAATACCAGTACATATAGTTTTTGTTTCTAGGGGCTTAATCTTAACAGTTTCGTCCGCGTAAAGATCTATCCCTGCGTCATATCTATTTGCCTTATTGGGCAACGTGGCCGTATCGGAGAGGCGTTTTACTCGAAGATTAATATGTTTATCGCTAACATAATCTAGTTTTATACGTCCACCGCAAGTGTCGCTATTATTAGTAGGGAAATAAACCATTTTACTCACATGTCCTAATAACTCATATGATCTCACATGATCCACCAGCACAAGCTATCTCTTGTTCTAGCTTCGTGTTGTCTTTTTCCTCTATACAGGTTGTGTAATCAACCGATTCGTAGCTTCTCTTTGTGTCAAGCCATTCTTTCCAATTATAGACATCTTTCATACAATAACTTAACTTTTTTATGTCGCCATCCATGTATTTATCAGCAAAAATCTGACATCTGTTCGCCCAATTCTTTTTACCATTGCCTTTGACTCTGTCTCCAAAGCCCAGTAAGGACTCACAAGCGGCCCAAAGATTGTCTTCCCATAAGTTGAGAGCAACTTCTATTAGCCCGCTTACAAACATGGCTCCATCACCATAATGAGATACAATTTCACTGGGAAGATACACCGTTGTAAACGGTGCTTGCGGATAGTCCTTGTCTCCACTCACAGGTAGCAGAGAGACTCCACAGAAGTATCTTCTATTCTTATAGATAAATTTTTCAACTTCCTGCCATTCGTCGTCTTTGACGTTGATCGTATTAGAAACATTATGCTGAAGAAAATCTTTTACACAAAGAGAGTCGTTTCTTCCTGTCATAACCCAGTTTTGTTGAGTGCTTTTTACATACTCTAAAAGACCAATGGCCCCAATCTTGTTTTTTAGTTTGGAGCCATCGGGAACCTCAATGCAAAAAGATATGACATCATCACTGTCATTGGCAGACCAAACGGATTCTTGGCATGCCCTTGGATTTGTCTTCTTAAAGTGTTGATATATACTCTCCATCTTGTTAGCCTGTACGCGCCTAATGTAACGCTTGGCATGATGTGGATGAATACCGGAGCTAGTCCCTAGAATACAGCTGGCGGTGCCTTCTGGCTTGACGCAGGTAGCCCTAGCTGCCGGATTAATTCCTATCTTCGAAGCAAGCTCCTTGTTTGTCTTCTTTACTACCCTAGCCCCCTCTCTCTGTATGGCTGGGTCTAAACAGATCTCGTGTTGTTCCATTATCCCCGTCATTGAGACTCCCAAGAGGGATTCTCTCTTGAGGATTCTCTCTGTCACTTCTCCAAGGTAAGGCATTTTTGTAAACCCTGCTTGTAGGGTTCCTACTACTGCTGCTGCCCGACAGGACTCAAGAAAATCTTCTTTGGTTTTAACATTGGCGCAGTTGACAGTGCTAAGGTTGCATGCTTGCCAACCGGTCTTGCCAGTTTTTTCATCAACAGGATATAAACCAATTTCCACACAGGGATTAACAATTAGTTCTGTAGAATCTGACCACACGAATCCCGGCTCTCCAAATTCTCTAACTGATTTCATTAGCTCGGAGAATCGTGAAGGGTCGGACTTATCACGAAGTAATAGAACAGAATTATTAGAACGACCACGTTGAGGATTATCATGAAACCAATTGCCAGTCTTTGCCAGCACCATCTCTTCATCATCTGACGAAAAAAGACAAATCGTAGCACTTCTCCGTACACCGCCAGAAATGACAGCATCAGCAGAATGCATAACCACGTCATAGACATCTATTGGTCTCAGTTTTTTACAAGAACTGAACTCACAGTTTTTTAATGCTTTTTCGAGCACTTTCTTCATATTGCCCAAAGCCTTTTTAAGCGGTTCTGGACCGGGAGCTTTTCCTGAACTTGAGCTTAAGTGTGACCCTGCTGGTCTAATTTCTGAGTAATCAAAGACTACAGTCTTGGCTGTGTATTCTGGAAAGAGGTTGCAATTTTCAAAGTAGCTGCTAACAAGAACGCCAACGGCGTCTGACCACCCCTCTATTGTATCAGGGATAACAAATTTTTTTGTACTCTGTTTCTTGTAGACTAGGTCGGGGAGTTTTTGGACATGGTGTTTCTGTACCGAGAACCCGGTTCCGCAACCGCACAAAAGAAGATACATACACTCCTGAAAGAACCTTGGTCTGTCAATATATGATGCTATACAATTATAGATTCTTGCATTGTGTTTTAATATTGGAGATCCGCCAAATTGGAGCGCACGCTGAGATCCCAGCACTCTCTTCTTATGCATCATATCATAAGCCCAATCAACATCCCCGTTAATTTCAGGGTATTGATGATGCATCATGTCTTTAACTCTGTCAACTGATTCTTTCCAAGTTTCCCTTCTCTTTTTTTCAGGTATCCATCTGGCATACTTAGATACAAAAGTATAGCTTTCCAGTTCCTTGATTGACATTTTGTCCTATTTCTTATTTTTAAATCTTTTGTTTTTAGACTTTGGCTTCGTTCTGATTCTCTTTTTTTCATACCACTCTGACAAATCACTGCCGGTGTCAAAGAATTTTTCTTGGCCATTCGCCATTATTATGGAAAACCTTTTCTCGGAGTTTTTCTCTTCGTTCTCAAACATTACTTCTCCTTGTTCTTTGAGGCGTGGCCAGCCTCTATCATTAACGAAGAAATGTCCTGATCTTCCAAGAAAATTCTTCCAATGACTCTACCAAAAGTAAAAATGTCTTTTAGCTCCCCCTCGTTGTCAGCCGGAATGAACAATGTGACCTCCTTTCCGTCCAGCCTAGTCATTAAGAAGGATCGTGCGGCTATACCCTTTTGTTTTTCTACGATATCTCTGGTTCTAGTCTCTGGCGCCCAACAATCCTGTAACCGAACTCTAAGATATCTTGTTATAGAGAGATCTACAGTATCTCCATCTATTACTCTAACCACCTCTGCCTTGGTGGTGAATCCCTCTAGGGGCTTCTGCATTTTATTTTCTTTCTTCAGCCACGCAGGGGGTCCGTTATGGATGACCCTTCCACTAGGCATTTTTATAAGCTTTTTGTAGGTGGCTAAGGTCGGGGGCTATAAAGTTAATTATAAGACCGTTTTCTTTCAAATGATTATAAACAATTTCATCGTCTTCTGAGTGGCCGTGGGCTTTTTTGTTGCTTGGTATGAACCATTCTCTTACTTCGTTTTGCCACATTAATTTTGCACATCTATGACAAGGAACGTGAGTTATGTAAGCAACCTTTTTAAAAGATGGTTTAATGATCATGTTGCATATAGCATTTTCTTCAGCGTGGACAATAAAGGGGTACTTCATAGGTCTCGTCGTAGGGAGATCGGATGTTTCAACATCTGAACAAAAGCCATTGTATCCTATACTTATGACCCTGTTGTCCTCTCCTACTATAACACATCCGACCCGTGTTTGCGAATCGCTGCTTCTGGTGGAAGCGTAATAGGCCAGCCCCATGAAGTAATCATGCCATGACGGACGATTTTTCATACCTTTTATTTTTTCTACTTCTGCGTTCTTTCTTAAGCTTCTTCTTATCACGCTTGCTTTTATTTCTAACAGTCTTACCCATCTTCAAAAGCTTTCACGAAATTATTGGACATAATATTTTTTAGTTTTCTCCTATTAACATGTCTGGAGAGGATGCATAGATCATAATGATCATTGTATTTTTCCATGTCTGCGGATTCAGAAACAAGAACATACTCGCCTCTGAATCCGAGGCATCTCAGGGCATCTCTCATATGAGAGCCGTCCTCGTCAACGTAGCAGATCTCGACAACACGATCAAGCCCAGAATACGTCATGTCGGTCTGTTCGTGATGGCTTTTCAAAAAACAGAGAGACTTGATAACCTCGGCTCGTCTTTTCAGAGGTATCATGTAATTAACTATCCTGACAACTGGATCTTTCCAGTCACCTAATTTTTCTTCTTCTGTAGTGGGCATCTATTCTCCCTAAACCGGCGGCATAATTTGGTATCGTTGAGCTTGAAGTAATTCCATTGTTATTATTTCTATCATAAATTTTTACAGAGCCATCTTCTAAAATATAAATACAGTCAGCATCATGAATGGTAATCTGTTTTATGTTTTCACGTCTTTGTATCAACTGATGATACCCCTGTAGATGTCCATTAAAGCTTAGGTTACCATAATGTACCGGTTGAGCCTGAATAGTCCACCCAATTGGAGTCCAAATCCAAACCATTTGAACCGGTCTATAGAATTGATTTATGTATATATCAGCATGCCGACTATACCCATGAGTATCAATTGTTTGTTCTATACTTCTAACGAAAATCTGAACATCGGCAGCCTCAGATTCTTCTCCAGAAATAAACGGAACCGTGGCAATCGCAATGGCGCTTGTTTTAAGAAAGTTTCTTCTATCCATTTTATTCTAGCTCTTTCTGATACTATCGCCAACAATCCAAGCACCGCCAACTAGCACTAGGTTGTTAACCTGATCTTCTGTTAGTGGAAGTCCAAGACCGTCAAACAATACGAACACGAAGCCTGAAACGGCAATCCAAAATCTTCTTGAGTGGGTTAGAGCCTTGAGTTTGTCGATCATCTGATTCTCCTTCGTTAATAGAATTAAGTATCGTTTATCACTTTTCCCATAAGTAACGTGGGCCAAAAGTCAGTGACTCCCCCCTCCCGAAGATCTATTAGCGTAATTCTGTCTAGTAATGGATCTCTGGCAATCAGGACACATTGGTGTTTTTTCTTCGTGCATCTTCAAATGATGCTGTGTTCTCAAGATATTCTTTAGGATAGTAGTATCTCTAAAGATCTGCTGTCTGTTCATGTTCTCAAGAGCAACCGATATTGCGGCGGCGGCTTGAGGAGAACTGACAGAAACTGCTTTAACGGCTTTTGATCTTTTTTTATCTTCATTTGAGAAATATGTAGCAAGCCAAAAGTTAACCATGACACAAGTTAAAAATAGTATAATAAGATTAGTTGCTGTTTTCATAATCTTCTCTTACTAGTGGGAGAACCGGGAATTTGAGTGAATCGCCAGTTTTGATAGATATCTTTAGACCTTTGTCACCGGGAGTATTTGATTCTTCCGTGGCCATGGAAGTGATTTCTTGTAAGTTAGGAACTTTGACATCTGTGTCAATAGCCCACAGAATGCCTTGCTTCTTGGCGTAAGATCTCATTCTCCTTACGGGAACAATAAGATTAAAAGTTTCCCCAGCGCCGCGAACAAGCATGCCTACGTACTGACCGGCCTTGTCGCCAGATCGTTCGCTTAAGAAAACCCCACCACCACTGGATCCCGGAAATGCCGTCACTGTGGTTTGATCGAAGACTACGCCGCTTCCGTTACCTAAGTCGAGAACTCTTCCAACTTGAGAGCAAATTCCTCTCGTCATGGAATTCGAGCCAGTTTGGCCTAGTAAACTTCCGACGTGGTATAATTCTGTGCCGATGGATACGGGCTTGCCTTCACCACGATAGAAGACAATGGACTTATTAATAAAGCCCTTCTTTCTAACCATCAAGAGAGCCAAGTCTTCGCCGTTTTCAGAATCGCTATATTTAATAACCTTGGCTTCCATCTTGATCTCACCAACGCGACGACCATCTTCTACCAACTCTTGAACAATTTGAGCATCCTTAAATTCAACAATCTTGATTGTTCTACCATCCTTGATGATCGTTCTAACAGAGCGAAGGCCATCTACAACGTGGGCGGCGGTCCAGACAAAGTTAATCTTCTGTTTTAAATTCGGGGATATTTCAACTTCTCGTGTAACAATTACACCAGACCCTTCCCCGAAACCAGACTTAACAGTGACGGATACGTCCTGTAGATGTTGATATAGTCCGTTATCTTGTGCGCTTACCGTAGACACCATAGACAAGATGGCTACTGTTAGAATGCAAAAGAACCTTTTCATTGTCTTCCTTCCTCATAATCTTCAGATTAAAAAAATTAGTTAATTACTGCTCCACCACCCTGCGCACCTCTTTCCAACTCACGCTGTGGCGTGTTGGCTTCGTTCTCGGCAACGCCGGGAGCGACGGGTACGTTTGGAGTGGCAATAGGACGAAGTTCGTCTTCTGTAAATTCACTACCAAGAGCAGGATGCTTGATCCACTCTATGGTTGGAATATGACTCACATCATAGGTTTCAAAGTGAGCCTTTGTCAAGAAGAACGGAATATCTTCATCGAAAATCTTTTCGCAGTCTATAAGCGGAACTTGGAATAGTTCGGCAGACATCAGACGATAACCTTCTCTGAATAGTTTCTTCATCTCGATAGCAGTAGCTTCGGACCAATCATTTGCCCAAGTGTTTTCACTCAGTTGAGCAATGTTGCTGAGAGCCTGAAGACCAAGCTCAATCCATCTTCTGCAATAGTCGTTCTTAACATCGAAATACCTGATAGGATAAATCTTGAAAGCTCTACGCTCGTGCGTAATATGCTGAGCTTCTAGTCTCTCAACATTATCTCTTTTGGTATTAGTGTCAATTAATCCGCATAGGCGAACAAACATGTTGTGATGCTGTTTTACCGCGCCCAGTGTCGGAGGACCGGGAACGAAACAATCGGTACGAACTGAAAAGGCTTGAAGATGCTCCCCAATTTTCTCAAACACTCTAGCCATAGCTAGGTTATGAGTCTCTTTGTTGTCACCAACATTAGGAATAGCCCACTTAACACCCTGATACATGTAAGGAAGTATAGCGTCGTGAACTGGGATTATTAGATGATCTGACATTATTAATGTCTCCTATTCTATGTTATGTTTTTCTTTGAGTCTTTGTCTAAGTAATATATCCATTTGAGCCATGGTCATGCTCTGATCGTCCTGATACTCGTTCATCAATTCTCCAAAAATGGTCATAATTTGTTCTGCTGTAGCATTTTTTCTAGTGCTAAATGGAATGTTTGGTAGTTGTGGTGGCAGTCCATGCGCGGCCACTGCTTGAGGGTAATGATATTGATTAACTATCGGCGGCATTGGTAAGCCGTATCCAGCAAATCCGGGGTTTAACTGTGCCCTATATCCCTGTTTAGCTAGCTCATCTATCTCGTGAGTCGTCCTTGGATCCGGTAAGTCTTCTGGAGGCATAATGAAGTCGTTTTCATGTTTGTGCTTGTGAGTATGAATATGCTCATGCTCGTGAACATGTTTTGTTGTCTCGTCCTCTTCATTATCTTGGTGTTGACAGTCCCCGGCGGGAATTTCGGGGATATTTCCATCCCCAACATCCCCAATATCATATCCATCATCTTCCGGTTCTTCCTCTTCTTTTTTTTGCTTTCTTTTTCTTCTCCTATTTAGTAGAAATGGGACGCCATACTTCAAGGCTAACATCCCCAAGCTGGCACCGCCAAGAGTAAAGCTGACATTCTCAACAGTATTTCCATTACCTCCGGTGGCTCCATCAAGATAATGTGCCCCCTCCTCTTTAAGATTGCTGATAACCTGATCCTTGTCATGCACAAAACCTAAAAGCTGCTCTATTCTAGAACCCAAAGATTGTTTTTGCCCTTCAACCTTACCAAGAAGATCTCTTAATCCACGGATCTCATCTTCAGAATTTAATAAGTTACTATTTGTTCCAGAAAGCTCAGCTTTGAGACTCTCTGACAGAGCTTCTAAGTTTGAGAGTTTTTCTTGCAACTCTGTAATCTTATCTAGGAATTCTTGACGCTCCTTCTCAAAGTTAGTGGGAGGATCCACAGGACCGCCGGGAGTTGGTCTGCCGGGCCAAGGATTGAACCCACCCCCATCTCCACCTCCATTGGGAGGTTCTGGTTTGGGGGGTTTTGGCGGCGAATATGGAACAAGAGGACACCAAGGAAATAGTCCACTACCATCATATAATTCACCAACTTTTATGCCACCATAGTATCTCGCTGTATCTGCGTAGGAACCGTCTGGAAATTTAACTTGGGGACAAAACATAAAAAACCCACCTTTATCTCTCTTCAAACCGCCCTTGTGGGGGATGATGACATGATCTTCAATCTTAAGGTCGCAGTGAGGACATCTATCTGTAAGTCTTTTTGGCTTTGGATTCTTCTTTTCTGCTTTATGATTATCTGAATTTTTTTCACCAGTACCCACAGTCGGCTCGTCAACCTTTTCTGAAATTACTTTGTATGAAGATTCTATGGGATGTTCTTTACCATTCCCGTCAAGTATTTCGTAGATTTGTTTTAGCGATAGGCCAGCGCCGTAGTCATCTTCTCCGTCATCTGTATAAGCACCATCCCCAATCCGCCAAGCGAGAAGGATGCCGAGACGAGTTTGTGTCTCTCCGTCTTTATCTTTAATCAGAATAAGAACACCGCTTCCAGACTGACCACCAAGAGGCGCAGCATTAAAGCTCACGGTAGCCCCACCGTTTCGGATCACTCTACCTTTCCAAGCACAGGCCCACTGTGCAGAAGGGCAGCCGCCAGCCATAACTAAATCGTTTGGTTTAATTACAGTTCCGCGAGGCGCTAAAGGTATAACTCTTGGAGGGTAACGACCAAAATATTTCTTTTTAATTGATAGGACAGCAAGATCCAAAGCAGTGCCGTCTTTGTAGGCCGCATACTCTGTCTTATAAGGTATCATGGAAGATTTATAGCCATCTTGGAAAAATTCTACATGTCCTCTACTTGCTCTGCCGACCACATGACCATTGGTAAGAACATAGAATTTGTCCTCATCTTGGGCGAATACTATACCGCTACCTCTGGCATTTCTGGCACTAACCCTGCATACCGCTTCTAAGGATTCGTCTATCGTTAGGGGTTGCGCGTTTGCCAGACCGCTGTTTAACAAAAACCCCAGAAAAAGTGATGTCAGGAAAAGGAATTTTTTCATTACAGAATCCTCAAAGGACTTTAGCCCTAATTATTATGCATAGAATTATTAGTGAAAGAGCAAATCCTATAATAAGGAGTACCGTACCTCCCATTACCAGTCCTTTTTGATCGTAAATTTATACTGAAAGATGGCCGATCTAGCTAGGTCTGCTGGGGTGACGGCAGAGTCAGCTAAGTATGGTACTGGATCAACATACGCGATTCTATACCCATATGCTACAGCAGTGCTGCACACAAACACGTTAGTGGGATCGTCATCTTTTACATTCTGTTCTGCTAGTCTACAGAAGGGCAAATAGTGCCTTCCCAGTTTCCAGAAATTCTTCCAGCCATACGGTAGTCCCGTTATGCCTTTCATAACATCGGTAATTCCATCAGCTACTTCGTCAGTAAGTTCGTATTTAACGTCACCAAACTCAATTGAATTTGCAACTCTAAATACATCGATATTATCAGGATGGTTTTCAACCACTCTTTTAAGAGAGACGGCTCTACCA
>Ga0310123_10002155_pt1 | contig 15862 bp, 16 predicted proteins | sample CB6_AW_1057_MG_FD_203505 | JGI IMG/M metagenome (GOLD analysis project Ga0310123, IMG submission 203505) | Marine microbial communities from Western Arctic Ocean, Canada - CB6_AW_1057 | ecosystem: Environmental > Aquatic > Marine > Oceanic | place: Canada: Western Arctic Ocean | collected... | reverse complement strand
TCGGTTGAGTTCCTTACGCTCACCGAGTCAGAAATCCGTGCACGAATCACGTCCCTATAGTCGATGCCATCTAACTGATCCATTAGACCCCTCAGGAGGTAGCACATGGAAGTCTTTGACTGCATCAGGAATCGGAGGACGGTAAGAGAATTCAAACAAGAACCGATACCGGAAGAAGTCATACACAAAATTCTGCAGGCAGGGAGGTGGGCACCAAGTTCCAGTAACTCTCAACCCTGGCATTTTGTGGTTGTGCAAGACCCCATTACCTTAAAGAGACTGGGTGAAATTGCAACTCAGGGACCATTCGTGTCCAATGCTCCGGTTGTGATCGCAATCGCCATGGAAAACGCCCCTCGCCCGCAGTTGGACGCTGGCCGAGCTATTCAACAGATGGAACTAGTCGCCTGGTCCGAGGGCTTGGGCACCTGTTTTGTGGGTGTGAGGCAAGAAGAGCAGCAGCGGGCAGTTAAAGATTTGCTGGGTATCCCCGCAGAGTTAGAGCTAATAACAATTATGCCTTACGGCTACCGAGTTACCGGTACTGGACGAAACGGTACACCCCGGAAGGCGATATCGGAAATGGCACATCGGGAGATGTTCGGACAGGCGTTTTCGGGATACGAAAGCTAGGCATAAAACAGGCGTCAGGTTTCAGTCTCGTAACACTGCGGGCACGGAAAGGATGGGACGTCGATCGTGGACTTCAGGCAAGGACCGTTAATCAGGCAACGGCTTTTACAAAATATTCGTTAAAGCTTTGTTTACGCTAGGAGAGAGATCAGATGAGCGATGACGGGGCGGGGAAGCCAGACCGGAGCATCGCGGGGGCTGGGGAACTGCCTGGCGGGTTATGCGGGTTATATGGAAATGTGGCGATCGCCGGCTACGGCTCCGTGGAGGGCGATCTCGAGGCCGAAGACATCAAGGTCTCAGGGTCGCAGGATCAGTGGATCTGAAGGGAAGCCTCAAAGCTGTGAAGCTCAGATCCGCGGGTTCCTGTCGGATTAAGGGCAACGTCTGGGCTGGACATATCAACTCTAGCGCATCATTTGGTGCGGGCGGGGACGTCGTAGCTCACTCGGTTGAAGCCGCTGGGGCCTGCAAGTTGGAGGCACACTGAGAGCGTCGAACAATTTAGACTTTCCAACTTTGAAATGAGGTGGGTATGACTGAAACAAGCGGGCCAACTTCCAAACTATGCCAGTGGGTGTGTAACACCACATACGAGAACATTCCTGAGGGAGTTCGGCGGGAAACCGTCACCCTCCTTTACGACCAGTTAGGAGGGATGATTGCCAGTGCCCCCCTACCTTCCTGTCGTCCCGTGGCGGATCTGGCCGCTAATCTGGGCGGAGCAGGACAGTGCAGTATCATTGGTCTACCACTGCGAACCTCGGTTACTAACGCCACACTGGCCAACGGAACCATAGCCCATGGCGACGAGGTGGATTCCACTGGCCAGCAGGGTACCGGTCACTATGCTGCGACTACAGTGCCAGCGGCGTTTTCTGTGGCACAACATGTGGGTGCAACCGGGAGACAGTTCATGCGGGCTTTGACGCTGGGTTCGGAAGTGGCCGCCCGTTTCCAGAGTGTACTGGGAAGCTATGGCACTCGATCCCAATTTGCCGGCAGCGTTGGGGGAACCATGGGGGCAACGGTAAGCTCGGGGCTACTCCTGGGTCTGAATGCGGATGAAATGGAAAATGCGCTGGGGCTCGCTGCTTCAGGAGCGTGCGGGCTCTCAAGCCATCACCTGGACGACACCCACCAAATCAAGTCATTAAATCACGGTCGGGCCGCTGAAGCTGCCGTAGTGTCGGCCTTGCTTGCCCAGCAGGGGTATCACGGACCTCGGGAAATTATGACCATTGAAAACGGTTTTTTCGATGCTTTCTTGGGGTTGCCTAGTGCGGGAAATGATGTAATGGAGGGATTAGGCGAGGAGTACCTGATGCGTGAGATCGCTTACAAACGGTATCCGGTCGGCGGGCCGGACCAAACACCTCTTTACGCTTTTCTTGACTTAATAAAGAGCAATGAGTTGACCGCCGAGGAAATCGACCAGGTGGAAGTGTCGGTTTCTCAATCCGCGTTCCATACGGTTAAAACTAACCGGCATCCTTCGGTACACATGGAGACGATCCTGACTCTAGCCGCTGTCTTCGGAGAGATTACTTTCAACCACATACATGATCCATCTTACTTGCAGGATCCCCGCTGTAAGGCCTTTCAGGAAAGGGCTAGAATCATGATTATCCCCCGAGCAGGGCCCGGCACTCAGGGACAGAGGCTGGAAATGGGCATTACAGTGCGCACCGGCAGTGGTGAGGTTCTACAACAGAATCTGCGCTACCCCTTGATGAGCGAAGACGAGATTCAGGAGAAGTTTCGCGCTCTGGTCGGTCTGAGGGTGAGCGCAGACCGGGCGATGGATTTGGAACGAAAACTACTGGCTGTGGAACAAGAAGAAAACGTAGGGCCATTATTCCAACAATTGGAAATCGATATCTAGCCGGGTACCCCGCCCGCCCTTTCCGGGGTTGGATGTATCGGACTGTGGAAGCAACGATTCGAGCCGATCCAGTCCAGCGGTGTAAGAAACAGGATCTTAGATTACTGCACATGCGAGGTTCAACATCGAACTATTCATCATTCGTCACGCGGAGTCAGCCAACAATTCGTTGAGCGATAATCGCAACCGTATAACGGACCCGCCAATTACTGAACTGGGAAAAAGCCAGTCAGAGGTTCTTGCACAACATTTGGCCACGGGCGCCACTCAAGACCTTGTTCCAGGAGCGGCACCGGGTTCGGCACGAGCCCAGGAAAGAAAGGGTTACGGAATTACATCACTCTACTGCAGCCCCATGTTGCGTAGTCTACAAACAGCTTATCCAATCAAGGAAGCCACTGGTCTTTTACCCAAAGTGTGGGTCGACATCCACGAAAGCGGCGGAATGTTCCTAGATCATGGAGACGAACGGGGATCAGTGGGCTACCCGGGTATGACACGGTCGGAAATACTGGCCAATTACCCGGACTACCAACTGGCGCCCGGAATTACCGAAGAGGGCTGGTGGAATCGGGATCGTGAAGATCTCGCTAACGCCAGCGGCCGGGCCATCCGGGTAGCTGAAAAAGTAGTAGAAATGTCCGAGACGGAGGACAGAGTCGCCATGATCAGCCATGGGCTTTTTATTAACATCTTGTTCAAGGCCCTCCTGGACCAGCTCCCTGGAAACCATATCCATTACCGGCACAATAACACAGCAATTTCTCGAATCAGTATCCAGAAAGGTAGGATTACCGAAGTGATTTCACTAAATCGGCTGGATCATCTTCCCTCCCACCTGGTTTCCTGATAAGCACCCACCATCCGTAGTGGTAATTACCGGGCTAAGAATATTTGACGTAAATCGTGGGAATATCTCGATTGATAAAACTTCCTTGGAGTAATCGTTTTGAGTACATCATCGGCCCTGAAGGTGATCCAGACCCCAGTCCTGAACATAGGATACGAAGAAAGTGGCAATGCCTCTGGGTTTCCAATAATTCTCCTGCACGGTTTTCCATATGACATTAGATCCTGGGATCAGGTAGTTCCCCTATTGACCGTATCTGGGTATAGAGTTCTAGTGCCCTACCTTAGAGGATATGGATCAACCAGTTTTCGGGATCCGGATGCCCCTCGTATGGCCGAGCAGGCCGCTATAGCTCAGGACGTTGTTGACTTTGCAGAGGCTTTGGGAGTTAGTAAATATGCCCTGGCAGGATTTGACTGGGGGAATCGGGCCGCCTGCATAGCCTCAATTCTACATCCCGAATCGATCAGGGCTCTGGTTGCCATCGGCGGGTATCCGGTGCAGAACACATTAGAAAGAGGTAAGCCAGCCCCTGCAATAGGTGAAGCCAGACGCTGGTATCAGTGGTATTTCAATACTGAGCAGGGACGTATAGGGCTGGAGGAGAACCGAAGAGATATCGTCCGCTACCTTTGGGACACCTGGTCACCCGGGTGGCAGTATACTGATGAAGCCTTCGACCGTTCCGCCCCCTCTTTTGATAACCCTGACTTCGTGGAGATTACGTTACATTCGTACCGCCACCGCCATACTAACGCGCCAGGTGAGGATCGGTTTATCGAGATAGAGCGCAAGCTAGCAGAAGGTCCTCCGGTTCTGGTGCCTTCGATAGTTTTGCGAGGGGATGATAGTGGCTTCGGAAGACCCAAACCAGACCCTACTGAAGACCAAGCGAAATTTCCTAACCTTGTCGCAAGCCGTATTGTCACAGGTGCAGGACACGATCTTCCAGCTCATCGTCCCGATCAGGTTGCGGCTGCTTTGTTCGACCTTCTTTAGAGACGGATATCCAGTATTAAGACCCGGCTGCTGGCTCCGAAACAGAGTCCATTACTGGGAGTGAACACCATGACCACCCAGAGCGCAACGAAAAGCTTTATCGACTGGATGTATTCGGTCCGTTATGAAGACCTTCCCGGTGACGTCAGGAAAATGGTCCAATTGGCGCTGTACGACGGTATAGGGAACACAATGGCTTGTTCCATGCTCCCAGTTGCGCATCGGCTGTTTAACTTTATTCGGTTAACCGGAGACTCGTCCAACAGTACGGTTATAGGATTTCCCCAGCGGACGTCGGTTATCAACGCGGCTTTGGTCAACGGCACACTGGGGCACGCTGATGAGGTCGACGCCATCGATGACCCTGATTCCCGGGGCAATCATGTCATTGCCGTTAGCATGGCCGCAGCGTTAACCGCCGGGCAATTAGTCGGAGCGTCGGGTTCGGAAGTGCTTCGGGCGGTAGTACTCGGATACGAACTGGCCAAAAGAGTGCACTCAGTGGCGGCCAAATTTAAGGAAGCGACTGGAACTGACCCCGGCCCCTTTGACGAAGGCAACACCATGGGGGCGGCCGCAGTAGCTGGGATATCCTTGGGGCTGTCACCCGACCAGATGGATGTGGCGCTCAGCTTGGCCGGACACCTGGCATGCGGGATCACACCTTTCAAGAGGGAGACCCGGCACATGGCCAAATCGTTTACACGGGGTGGCGTTGGTGCTAAGAACGGGGTGACGGCAGCCCTGATGGCCAAAGCCGGCTACGACGCGCCGCGGGACATTCTGGATGGCGTCCAGGGATTTTTTCATAGTTACCTGGGCGTGGAAGATCCGGGACCAGGATTTCTGGCTGGGCTGGGGCAGGAGTACTGCATTAGCAGCCTGATTTTTAAACGGAACAGTTGTGGATTTGGTCTGCAGGCGCCGAGACAAGCCCTTCTTGAACTAATAACCGAGCACAGCCTCACGCATGATGAAATTGCCGAAATTCAAATAGAAATGAGGCCTTCGGACATTAGCAGTTATTTCACCAGTCAGCGCCATCCGGCCGACTGCGGGGATTCGTTGGCTCTGGCCGCAGTGTATGGAGGAATGGGGTTCAAAGAGGCCCATCAGGAGCAATTCAGTTCTAGCACCGAATTTCGAGCGATGCGAGCACGTATCAAGGTTTTACCAAGAGAAGATTGGGCCAACGCCCGGTTTCGTCTGCATACGAGAGTAACAATTTCGACTAAGGATGGCCGCAAGCTGACTAAAGAAACCGATTACAGGCAGATGAACGAAGAAGACCTGGATACGAAGTTTTCTCATCTGGTCGGCCTGAGAGTTGGCGAGCCCAAGGCTGAAGAATTGGCCGGCGTACTGAAGCAATTGGATACGACGGGTAACATAACCGACGTGATGGTCCAGCTAGAGTTTCCTGAGGCCGCGATCGAGGAGGTTTAGGTGCCCAGGTTGTCGCCTTTGGCCCGCACTAGAACCCGGCTCCACTGGAGCAGGCCCAAGGTGATGGGTTGCGACATTGCGCTCAGCGAGGGCGGGTTTAACCGGGGCCGGCCCCAAGTCATCCAGGGGTTGGCGGAATTGTAACCCAGGAGACCGATAGAGTCGCCTACAGTCGCTTTCCGAACAACTCTTGAAGTGGTGCCTTTCCACGGTCGATCCAACCCAACCACCGGAATATCACCCTTGTCGCTCACCGTCCTGGATCACTCCTACTGCCATTCCGGGGCCTGTCTCGCCATATTCACCAAGTTAAATCCGGAATTAAGTGCCAATCCAACCGGACTCAGTGACATCAACAACCTGATCATCCGGGCCGCGGTACTTTAGCTCATAGTAGGATACGGCGCCGGCGCCGGAGGGGTGGACCATGTCGATGCGCTGATTAGTTGGTTGAGCGCCGGCATCCTCCAATTTTTTACAGATCTCCTCCAGGTTTTCCACCTCAAAGCCCAGGTGGTCTATACCAGCATATCCGGCCGCGTCCCGCGGGCTGTTTCCGATCAAGTCCGGATTAGATTGAAGGATAGCAAGATTGATGTAGCCGTCGGACAGATAGTACCCCGTCCTGGCCAACCCTACCTCTTCCAATCCAAACACTTCCTTATAGAAAGCGGCCGTCTTCTCCGGGTCAGCCGTGCGAATAGCAATGTGTTTAATTCTTGGCATGGTTTATCCTCCTGGCGCGAATATCCGATCGTCTGTCAGAAGTGGCTGAGGTGCAGTTCGGATAATGATGGGGCGAGTGTAACCACCCGACCTGCGCCCGTCAAACGGTGGCATCCCTTAGCCCGGTGGATACTTTTAAACCGAATGCCAATATCAGGGTACAAATAAGAACGGCCCTTGGTGATATGATTGGCTTAAGGAAGTGAGGGAAGAATGCTAGACTTATTGATCATAAACGGTGAAATCATCGACGGGACCGGCAGTCCGGGATTCACCGGAGCTGTTCTGGTCGAAAATGAGCGGATTGTTATCCAGCGGGGAGATGTCTCCCAACTGGAGGCAGGCCGGGTCATCGATGCCGCGGGTCAGGTGGTCTGTCCAGGGTTCATCGACCTCCACTCCCATACCGGACTAACCATCCTGGGTGAACCCCACCATGATCCCAAAGTCAGGCAGGGGGTAACCACGGAACTGGTTGGAGTCGACGGCATCTCCCATGCCCCTTTCAAGACCCAGCAGGAACTGCACCGCTATATCTGGCTGGATTCCGGTTTAAACGGCTATCCCCCGATGCCAGCCGACTGGCTGACCGTCGCCGAAATGTTGGCCAAATACGATGGGCAGGTCGCCATTAACATGGCTTACATCCTGGGCAACTCTCCGGTTCGCATCTGGGGCGTTGGCTGGAACGACCGACCCGCCACCGCTCCAGAGATGGCGGATATGAAGGCGGTGGTGCGGGAGGCCATGGAAGAGGGGGCCTGGGGATTGTCCACCGGCCTGGATTACCCTCCTGGCGCTTACGCTAGCACCGAAGAATTGGTGGCTCTGTCGGAAACCGCCGAACGGCTGGGCGGTATCTACCACACTCACACGCGGGCCAGCCTGCTCTCCCAGGGACATCTGGCCCCCTGGGAAGAAGCGGTGGAAATTGGACGGCGCAGCGGGATACCGGTCCACCTGACCCATTACCGACAGGGAGCCGAGGGAATGGGCAGCCATCTGGACTATTTGGGTCTGGTGGAAAGCGCTCGAGACGAAGGATTGGACGTCACCTTCGATTGCTACACCTATCCCTATTCCGGCACCACTATCACCATAGGTCTGCCTCATTGGGCCAAGGACGGGGGACCGGAGCGCTTGATAGCCGCGCTGAGGGACTCGGACGACCGCGCCAGGATGAAACGAGAGTTGTCCCGAAACCGCCTGGAAAACAACTGGCTGACTAATTTTACTCAGCCCCAGAATCAACAATATGACGGCCGTCTGGTCACTGAAATTGCTGAGATGCGAGGGCAAGACCCGGCGGATGCCCTCTTCGATTTACTGCTGGAAGAAAATCTGGGAATCTCCACCGTCGGGTTGGGCACCAATCCTCAAACCCTACCGGCCTTCGTGTCCCATCCTTACGGCATGATTGCCAGCGACTCCATCCTCTTCGGCGAATATCCCAATCCTAGAACCTACGGCTGCTTCCCCATTGTTCTGGCGGAGTTTGTGCGGGCCGAAAAGCATCTGAGACTCCCCGAGGCAATCCGCAAGATGACCTCCTTCCCGGCACAGCGTTTGGGATTACCTGATCGGGGGATTTTGAGGGATGGCTTTCGTCCTGACATTGTGATTTTCGATCCAGCCACGGTAAAAACCCACGCCACCAAGGACGACCCGAAGCACTACCCTGTGGGAATAAACTATGTCATCGTCAACGGACAGGTGGTTATCGAGAACGAAACCAACACCGGTGCCCTACCCGGCAGAGCTCTCCGGCGAGGCCATGCTCATACCTGATCCTTAGGAAAACGATCCTCACTTTAATAACCAAGTCGTTTGGAGCGAACCGAAACGCCCAATGCCTTCGGACCCAATCGCTGCAACTTGGAGTGGCACATTTTAATCAGGCTCCTCTTCCCAGACGGAGGGTCGGTAGCCGTAAATTCAGTCTTGAAGAGGTAAGTCGTGACAAACGCAGTTGCCGGTGGGCCTAACATGAGAGTCGCGGTCATTGGCGCAGGTATTATTGGTGCCGCCATTGCCTACCGTTTGGCGCGCCGTGGTTGTACGGTTACTATCGTGGACCGGCATCAGCCTGCCGCCGGGGCCACTCGGCGGTCCTTCGCCTGGATCAACGCCGGAGCCAAGACTCCTGCGTCGTACCACGACCTGAACCGACGTTCCCTGGAGATGTGGAACCGCTTCGCTGGTGAGTTGGCAACCGAGGTGGGCCTGCGCTGGGGCGGAAAAATAAGTTGGGCCAACACCGAAACTGAGGCACGGACGCTGGTGGAGCGGGTACAGCAACTCCAAAGCTGGGGCTACCCCTGCCGGGTTATCGATGAGGCGGAACTGCGTCGTCTGGAACCGAATTTAAACCCGGGCAAGGTGATCGCCGCCGAGTATAGCGAAATCGAGGGACAAGTGGAACCGCAGCTAGTAGTGGCCGCTTGTCTTCAGTGGGCCTCTCAGGCCGGCGCAGTTACCCGCTACGAAACCGCCGTCACCGGCTTTTCCTTGGCTCCCACGGGAAGCCGGATACAGACCGTGCATACCACTGGTGGAGATCTGGCCTGTGACCTGGTGGTACTGGCCGCAGGTGTAGATACCACCGAACTGGCGTCCAAACTTGAGATCGAGATTCCGCAGGATGAAAGCCCGGGGGTGGTCGTTCGAACCGATCCCCAACCACCGTTGCTTCGCTCTGTCCCGGTCCTATACCCACCGCCGGTGGATGCCCAGCATGATGAAATTCACCTGCGTCAGACCCACGACGGGGCCGTGCTGATCGGAGAGGGCAGTCAGGAAAGTTTGCACCGGGATGACTCCCAAGAGCACGCCGATGACTTGCTGAGCCGGGCCACTCGATATCTACCCGCCCTGCACAGGGCCCGAGCTACACCGGTGCCGGTGGGTTTCCGTCCCATGCCCATCGACGGCTATCCAGTAATTGGCTTCACACCAGCTGTGCCCAACCTTTACGTTGCTCTCACTCACAGCGGCGTCACCCTATGTCCCCTGCTTAGCGAACTAGCGGCACTGGAAATATTCGAAGGCACCAGGGTGGAGTTCTTACGAGATTACCGCCCTCAGAGATTTACCGAATCGGTCGCGTGATGAAAATTTATTGGCCCAGGCTTCTGATACGGCCACAATCGGTAACTACAAACAGGTGAATAACAGGGCAGAACAATAAGGGTTGAGGTAGCCCTTTGGTTGGGTCCTTTCATCCTGCTGACCTAGCAATTGTTGCGGGCAAAATCACCTTGCCGCCTCACCCCCATTCCTTTAGCTTCGCTAATCTTTTAGGCTTCGTCTCAAATTGACTCTTCAGATGTCGCCAACTACACTTGCGTTCAAAATTACGGGTTATTAAGGACTGAAATCATGGGATTCAAGCTACTGGTACTGAACCCTGGCGACCGGGAAGGTATGGAATACGTCAACAGCTGGCCTGAGAAGGTGCAGGAATTCATTCCCGATATGGAGATAAACCTCGTCCGGTCTGTCGGGGAAGCAATGGAAGTGATAGGCGAAGTCGATGCCGCCTTTGGAGATATATCTCCAGAGCTTCTTGAAAGGGCAACTAACCTGAAGTGGATCGCATGTCCTCAAGCCGGGCCCCGGGCTGGCTACTACTATCAAGCCTTGATTGATAGCGATGTTACGGTGACCAATACCCGGGAAATATATAACGACCACATCAGTGCCCACATAATGTCTTATGTCCTGGCCTTCGCCAGAGGACTGCACGTTTATATTCCCCAACAACTTCAACGGGAGTGGACTCCTGGGTATGAGACCATCCACCTCCCGGACTCTAGTGCGGTGGTAGTAGGCATCGGGGGCATCGGAGCGGAGACTGCCAGGTTGTGCTCAGAATTTGGTATGAGAGTGATTGGCGTAGACCCTCGGGCGTCCAAATCGACACCTGGCGTCAGCGAGGTTCACCGGCCTGAAGCTCTTGATGAGGTGCTGCCCCAAGGCGACTTTGTCATCGTAACTGTACCTGAGACTCCAGAAACCCAAGGAATGTTTGCTAAAGAGCAGTTTCAACGAATGAAGTCCAGTGCTTTTTTCATTAATATCGGAAGAGGAGCCACCGTGGTCTTGGACGACCTGGCAGAGGCATTGGCGGCAGGGCAACTGGCCGGCGCCGGACTCGATGTGTTCCAGACGGAGCCCTTGCCCTCTGATCATCCGCTTTGGAGTACTCCTGGAGTGTTGATCACGCCGCATGTGGCTGGCAGGGGTCCCTACCTTGAGGACCGGCGCACCGAGTTATTTTTACAGAACTGTCAACGATTTAACGAGGGAAGGCCACTACAAAATGTAGTGGACAAAGCCCACTGGTTCTGATGCCGGGGAGTCCGAACGCGGCTTCAGATTTAAGCCTTCAGAATATCCCGACGGTATAACACCCGGTTCATAATGGACAAAGTGCCTAACTCGGTGGATATGGACAGCTATCAGCTACACACCTCCCTGTCAACAAGCCGAGCGGATTGTTCAGAGAGGACAAATTAGTTCATCTAGGCTTCTTCAGAATCGCCATTTCTTTCCAGAATGGGTCAGCCTAGACTGGCATGTTCCTACGTTTATGCATGGTCTAAGGATTAGGCTAGGATTCGAACATTTGTTGCTTGGCTTTTCAGCCCCTCTAGTTGTGCTAGCGTTACGCCGTACGTCACATATAAAATCGACTCCCCTTGAGGCGAAAGTCGATGTCCTCACCCCCTTGAGAGGGAGGTTAGAGTTGGTAAGTAGGTACATGAAGGAAGGCAATTATGCAGGAACGTGACCTTATCGGATATGGTCCCAACCCACCGGTGGTGGAATGGCCCAATGGCGCTCGTATTGCCGTGTCCATCGTGGTGAACTACGAGGAAGGATCGGAGTACTCTATTTTGGACGGCGACCCGGCGGGGGAAGCGTCGGGAGAGGCGCCGTCGCCGGTAACCCCGGGTGAAAGAGACATGGCCAATGAGTCCTTTTTCGAGTACGGCAGTCGAGTGGGAGTCTGGCGCATCTTGGATATTCTCGACGAGTACGACGTCAAGTCCACCATCTTTGCCTGCGCCCTAGCCCTGGAACGGAATCCCCAGGTGGGTTCCGAGATCATCCGCCGAGGTCATGACGTAGTCGGGCACGGCAACCGGTGGGAGGAGTACTATAAGATGGATCGGGAGACCGAGCGCGCCGCTATTCACGCCGCGGTGGATTCCATCGCCCGAACCACCGGTCAACGACCCTTGGGCTGGTACTGCCGCCATGGCGCCAGCGTCAATACCCGGGAGCTGGTGGTCGAGGAAGGGGGATTCCTCTATGACTGCAATGCCTACAATGATGACCTACCTTACTACGCCGATGTAAATGGGAAGAAGTGGCTGGTCCTTCCCTACTCCCTGGAGGTGAACGATTACGGCTACTGGCGCGGTAACCTCTCCACCCCCGGCGATTTCTTCGAGTCGGCCCGAACCTGTTTCGACACGCTGTATCGCGAAGGGGCCACCCATCCCAAAATGATGTCGGTGGGACTCCACTGCCGCATCATCGGCAAGCCATCTAGATCGACAGCTTTGCGCCAATTCTTGGAGTATGTCAAGGAAAAACCCGACGTCTGGCTGGTCCGCCGTACCGATATCGCTCGATGGTGGCTGCAGCACCACCCTGCTTGAGCCTAAAGTGCTGTGCAGGCGCTGGCAACTTTTACAAGGTTGGGTTAAGCAATCACACCAATTCTGAGTCCTACAAGATGGCTTCTTCCTCTCCCGTTGTGGGAGAGGATTGAGGTGAGCGGTACCACTCCATATCTAACTCTCCCCTCCAGGGGCTGACTGGGTCAGGTATAATATCTAAAGGGCGACCTTTCCCGGTCATACCAAGAGAGCGTAGCGACCGAAGAATCTGAGATTCTTCACTATCAGAGTTACATTGCGTAGCTGTAAATACCCCGGCAGTTTGGGAGTATTTCTTACTTACCCCTGGCAGCCCTCAAGGCGGAGAGAACGTAGCCCTTCCCTCGGGGGGATGGATGGAACGGTGGAGCGTTCCCAGGTATTAAAGGTTTTAGGGGCTTCAAGCGCAAGACCAAAGTGTTTCCGGTCCGGCACCAATAACCACTAGAGGTGATCTAACATGGAAAGTTTAAAGGACCAGGCAGCCATTATTGGCATCGGGGAAACCGTTTACACTCGGGAATCGGGCCGTTCGGAATTGAGCATGGCCGTCGAAGCGACGAAGAAAGCCATCGCCGACGCCGGTCTCGAGTTAAAAGATATCGACGGCATGGTCAGGTTTACCGCCGATTCCACCCCGCAAAGTGAGTTGGCAGCCTGCCTGGGCATTCCCTACCTCCGATACTACGGCGAGCTGGGGCCTCTGGGAGGCGCCGCCTGCGGGCTGGTAATCCAAGCGGCTATGGCAGTGTCCCACGGCCTGGCCAACAATGTAGTTGTATATCGTTCGGTCAACGGACGGTCCGGCGCGCGGTACGGCTCCGGCGTGGTCACCACCCGGCGGGGCGAGGGCAGTTCCGCCTTCACCGAACCCTACGGCCTGCTGGTCCCCGGCCAGTCCAGTGCCATGCGGGCCCGCCGCCACATGCACGAGTTCGGCACCACCGAGCGTCATCTTGGGGCCGTGGCCATGGCCTTTCGCAAGCACGCCTGCCTCAACCCTCGCGCCATCATGTACGGCCGTCCCATCACCATGGAAGACTACCTTAGCTCCAAAGTGTTCTTCGACCCGCTGCGGATATTCGACTGCGCTCTAGAGGCCGACGGGGCCAACGCCTTCATCGTCACCTCCGCCGAGAACGCCGCCAACCTGAAACAGCGACCGGTCTACATCATGAGTGCGGCCCAAGCCATGCCCGGGGCCATCGGCGGACGCGGCGGCTCTTGGGATGACAGTGGCGCGTCGTGTTTGGCGCCGGAGCTCTTTGGCACCGCCGGTGTTACGCCGAAGGACATCGACGTGGTCGGATTTTACGATCACTTCAGCCCAGTAATCATCACCAAGCTGGAAGACTACGGTTTCTGCCCGCGGGGCGAGGGAGGTCCCTTCGTAGCGGAGGGGCGCATCGAGGTGGGTGGCGAGATTCCCGTCAACACTTCCGGCGGACATCTGTCTGAGGCTTACCTGCAAGGTATGAACCAGATCATCGAAGTGACTAGACAGCTACGTGGAGAATCTTCAGCGCAGGTGGAAAACGCGGAGCTGGGCCTGGTAGACAGTGGCGACGGGGCCGGTGCCCTGATTCTGAGGAGGTAAATCCGACGTGACACTTGTTCCATTTACGCTGCCGGTTCCCAATCGCGACAATCAGGAGTTCTTTGACAAATGCCGCGAACACCAGCTGGTGTTGCGGCGCTGCAAGGACTGCGTTACCTTTTCCCACCCGCCCCGGTCCAACTGCCCCAACTGCGCCTCGGACAACCTGGAGTGGGTGGAATCCACGGGCAGAGGCACCGTGTACACCTACACCATAACCAGGCAGCCAGTGAGCCGGGCTCTGGCCGGTCGGGTTCCCTGGGCCGTGGTCGACGTGGAGCTGGAAGAAGGGGTGCACTTGATCAGCAACATGGTGAGCTGTGACCCAGAGGACATCGAGATTGGCATGCCAGTGGAAGTCGTGTTCGAAACGGTGGACGACAAGATCACGCTGCCGAAATTCAAGAAAGCATAACCGGGAGCATTCACGTCAGGGCAGTGATATCCGCCTTCTTAACGCCGGTTAAGTAATCCGATGAGGACGTGTTCGGGATAATGTGATGCACACCGGGCGTGGACACAGGGAAACCGACAGATGGACCACCTACTCTCCAGAGTGGTTTCGCTATCGCTTCGCGTGGGATAAGACCGGGAGAATGATTCGCCTTCTTAGTCTCCGTCCCACAAATTAGGAGCACCCTTTGACAGTAAGTGAAAGCGCAGTTCATGGATCCCTAGGATAGTATGCCCGATCCGGGTAACTACAGCGTGTTTCCCTACATCTCAGGGCCCGTATCCCGCTGGCTGAATCAGGTTCCTATCTCAAAGCGATCGGAGGGCTCCATGATAGTCCAATGCTCGTTTGAATGCGTTACTACCTGTCAATAGATTTGACGGCCAATCGGTCGATTGAAATTGCCTATTTAGGTGGCAAATTGTAACCTGGGTAGTGATGGACGGGGCATAACCAGTGATATCAAGAACCCGATGAAGAACAGGGCAGACGCGAAATAAAACGCAGCCCCCCAGCCGTACTGATTCACCAACAATCCTGCAATTAGAGCAGCGCCAGCCCCGAAGAAGGCGTTGCTTCCCCACATCAATCCAATGAAGGTAGCATCAAGTCCCCGGCCTGCCGCGTGATCGATGGCCGCTGCCTGGGTTAGGGAGTTCACCACGGAGTGGAACAAGCCGAACACCATCACCACTGTGAGGGTTAATATAATATTACCGCCGGCCAGTACCATTAACACTGGCAAGACAACCGTTACGGCCATTACGAAGGTGATGATGGACCTACGACCGATGCGGTCAGACAGCATCCCGAATAGTGGCCCGGATACTATCCCCGGGGCGGCCAGCAGAGTTACATGGGCTGCTATCAAGACAAAACCCATGCCCAGTTCTTCCCGCAGGTAGAAGGGTAAGAAAAATATTACCGATCGGTCAGCCATACCCCTTACTGCGGAAACCGTGAAAATTGCCCACATGCCGGGGCCCTGGAAGGCTCCCCTCAAGCTGACCAACTGAATCTTGAGTTTAGAAGCGAAGTCCACTGGATCGGCCCTGGTCCCAGCCACATTCCACAAGACCACCAGGATAATCAGCGCCAGAATCACAAGCACGGGAGTTCCTCCCCCCATTATCCATCGCCAACTGCCGGTGAAGCTGAGCCACGCCAACAGGCCGCCGGCGATCAGGGGCCCGGCCATATCCCCTATGTTGCCACTCGAGCGGTGTAGGGATATGAACAGACCCCGGCGCTCTGGGAACCGCTGAGATAGAAGTCCCAATGCCGGTGGATGCCAAAGGGCACTCCCTGCAGAAGCGATAAGTAGTGCCGCCAATATTAGGGAGTACGTCGGAGAGATTGCAACCAGAAAATAACCGATACCTATTAGCGCCATGCTGAACGCAAGGACCTGGGCCTGCCGGTGCTGGAACATGTCCACGAAAAACCCACTGGCCATGCTGGTGGCCCCGCTGGAAAGCTGGCGGACCGCGGACAGCAAGCCGACCTGAATCGGGTCCAGGCCCAGGTCGGCGTACAACGCCGTGACCAAGACCGGAAAACTATGGCCGTACATGTGCTCTAGGCCATGGGCGCCGATGAGACT
>Ga0310123_10002154_pt1 | contig 15867 bp, 15 predicted proteins | sample CB6_AW_1057_MG_FD_203505 | JGI IMG/M metagenome (GOLD analysis project Ga0310123, IMG submission 203505) | Marine microbial communities from Western Arctic Ocean, Canada - CB6_AW_1057 | ecosystem: Environmental > Aquatic > Marine > Oceanic | place: Canada: Western Arctic Ocean | collected... | reverse complement strand
ATCGGCCAGACTCACCCTTGTCCGGCCTGTGGCGGTGAGTTTGTTGTGCCGGGTCCTGATCCAGTTCCGGCGGCTCCGGCTTCGCCGCCGCCAGTGATGGCGGTCGCGGTAAAGCCTGCGCCGTCGTCTCCAGCCGTTCCGGTAGCCGCACAACCAACCGTGATGGAAAAACCGCTCCAATCGCAGTTAGTGATCCTGGGAAGCATGAGCCTGGGTGGCAACATCATCCCGGTCGAGAACTTGGCCGAGTCGTTGCAGGTTGCGCACGATGCCGGGGCGAAGCGCCTGCTGCTGCCAATGGCGAGTGTCGGAGACATCCCGACGATCCCCGGCGAGTTGTTCGCCAAGTTCCAAACAGGATTTTATTCAGACCCACGAGACGCAGCGTTCAAGGCGCTGGGGGTGGAGTAAATCACATGGAGACATCCCAATGAGATTTCCATTTTACGGTGATTTCGTCGCAGCGATGGCGACTCTGCTGGCGAGGTGAATAACGCCCGGCCATGCGTCAGCCTTGCTCGACCTCTTTACGAGTCGGTATCGAGTCGGCCGCACCCTGTCGTGTCACGGAAATGGCTGCTGCTTGGTTTGCGATTGCAAGCGCATTCTCAACCGACTCGCTGCTCAGCAGTTCGGCGAGAAAGAAGCCGATAAACGTGTCACCCGCCGCTGTGGTGTCGACGGCCTGAACTGGACGCGCCTGATTGTCCCATCGCTCGCTACCGCGTACTGCCCAAGCCCCGCGTTCACCTGCGGTCAGCACGCACAGCGTTGTTGGGAAGCGTTCAGCAAGCCGTCGACACAGAGCTTCCGGGTCGCCAGCACCAACGATCCCGCCTGCCTCGACCTCGTTTACGATGAGCATCGCCAACGTGCCGAGCGGCAATTTCGTAACACCCTGTGTCATTGGTGCCGGGTTGAACACGACCGGTAGGCCACGTTGTTGTGCGATGGAGAATACGTGCCGGACGGCGCTCGTCTCGTTTTGCAATATGACCATGTCGACGTCTTCGATTCCATCGAAAACGCGACTGACAAACAGCTCGTCGAGTGCTTGGTTCGCTCCGCCATTGATCAGAATCGAGTTTTCACCGCTCGGGATCACCTGAATCATCGCGTGGCCGGTGGGTGCATCGGATATCATTTGCAGGACACTGACGTCAACACTCTCGGCAGCCAGCCTTTCCCGCAGCCACACTCCATCGCTGCCAATCTGCCCGGCATGGGTCACGCGAAGTCCCGCACGCGCCAGCGCAATGGATTGGTTGAATCCTTTGCCGCCCGCGAATCGCTGGTAATTCGAGCAAGGCAGGGTTTCGCCCGGCTGAACGAAATGTTCAACATGGTAGACGTGGTCGATGTTGAGCGAGCCAAAATTCAGAATGTGTTTCATTGGTTCAGGAAATTCCGCTGTTTTCCTTGGAATCGAACTTTGGCAGTTCGTCGCACCGATCACTCAGAGAATGGGATCATTCGTTCGGATGGACTCACCGGCTGTGATCGGCGGTTCGATACTTCGCCAGCAACCTCGCCAGCCGTTTGGCGACGTCAGGATGCTTTGCGATCTCGTCGAGCGACGTTGATTTGGGAAACACCAACGACAGGTTATCCCCCTTTACGTCGCATTCCGGTTTGAGTGCGTCAGCCAACAGCGTGTTGGCGATGGGCTCCATTTAAGGGCCAGATCAGGCGAATACAACTCCATTCAGTGCAAACTCTTCGCCTTTGTCCCAAACGTCGGCCGAGTCACATGGCCGGTACTTCCACCAGCACGTACGGAACAAGAGCTATCGATACCAACGGATGAACTGAAGCTGTGCCGGTGAGCTAGTGGGCCTCCCCGATCCGATTGCCTTCTTGATCGGGCCTCTCGGCGATAGACTGGCGGAATCGGGACGGCCAGCCGGGTTGCAAACCGGCGGCCAAGCGGTCCCTGGCGCGATTGGTGCCTCTCGCCTTTCGCATCGTCGCGCCAGGTCTTTTGGGCGAGCCACCGCCAGGCGACTCCCGCGCACACACGCGAGACACCAGCCCGCTCGCCGTCACCAAGCGGCTTCATGCCGAAGGCCGCTGGGCGGACATCGAACCCCAGCGTGATGAGATGATGAGGCTGGCCCGGAAACAGAATGGAATGTCGAAACTCGACGCGCAGGCATGGGTATACGCCGAGCTTGACCGTCTCTACCCTCCGCCGGTTCCATCATCGGACAAATTGTCCGATGATGGAAATGCCCAGGGGCCGTCGCCACGAGACACCAGCCAGATTCGAGGACTGTCCGATCTGCCCGATGACTGACCGGAGCTGCCGGCGAACGCGTCCCTCTCGGTCGAAGTAGCCTGGGTCCAGGCGAACCGGCTGCGGATCGTGGCCGAGAATCCAGGCGGTGCTACCTCGGTGGATCTCGACCAAGCTCTGTCACCTGCTCCAAGCTGGGCGGCGCTGGGCTGGCTTGAGACCTCGATACGCAGCTATGCGAAGTACGTGGACGTGGCAGCCAAGGCCACAGCTTCAGACGACGTCGAGGGTGCAGTGGTGCGGCACGAGCGCATGGCTCTTGACGAGGTGCTGCGGCTGCTCGACGAGATGAGACGCCCCGGGTGATCTCATCATCGGAAGCTGTTTCCGATGATGGCCGGAAATCGGACCAGGCCCCCCGCCCCGGTGGCGTGGGCCCCTCTCGTATATCCCATTCTCATTTAAGATCCCCACAGGTGGTAAGATAGGGTTGCCCTTCTAAAGAGGTACTTCGTCCTCAACACATCCCAATGCTCCGGCATCTGGCCCAGCCACTCGACGCCGGAGTCCTTCATCGCGGGATAGGGTTTGAGGTCGGCGATCATGCGTCGACCTCACGCAGCAGGTTCTCCGGGTTCCAGATCTGCTCGGCGAGCTTGCGGTAGAGCTCCTGCCGGTCATCGAGATCGGCCTTCTTGAACTCGGAGTGTGCCTCAAAGGACAGTCCACTCTCTTCCCTGAATCGCTGGAAGCCGGGGTCGTGGTCGTAGGCCCTCTCGTGAAGACTCTGGGCGAGCAGGTTCTGGCCATAGTAATGCCCGCGCTTCTGGGCGTAGGGCATGTCGCCGTAGCTGGCGTTGAAGCTCTTGGGAAGGAGCAGCAATCCGCCGATGCGGCTACGATACTCACCAAAATCCGTGGGGTGGGAGAACTCGTCCTCGTGAAGCTCGGGATGGTTGGCCCAGATGTGCTCGACCTCGTAGCCGTTCTTACCGTGTCGGTGGATGTACTCGGAATAATGTGACGGTCGCCCTGAGCTTGTCTCGACATGGTCCGTCATACGTGCCAGCATGCGGTGGATCTGTCGGCCGTTCATACCGTGCAGGCGAAAACGCTCATTGGAGGCAAATATCTCATCCTCGTCGGCAAGTCGCTGTGTGAGCAACTCAGCCAGCTCTCTGGCGGACTTGCCACGGATGTTCAGAATCACCACCTGGAACATGTTGTACTGCATCGTCGAGTAGCTGGTTGATCGCCAATTCCAGATCCGACGGGCGATCATGATGTCGATGAACGAGGAGACGATGCGCAACTTGCTTCGGATCTCGTCTTCACTGTCGGAGCGCACCAGCGGCGCGAGCAGCACCGGATACTGAAGCGTGAAGTTGTTCCGGGCATTAAAGTGAATCGCCTCCAGCCCTTTGGTCAGCGACTCGGCCGCCGTGCGTATTTTTTCGTACCAGCGGCCGTAGAAGGCGAAGTCCTCCTGGATGAAGCGACCGAAGGCGGCGCTCTCGGTGATGCCGAGAAATTCCTCGTGGTCCCGTACCCAGCGGTGAAACTCGGTACCAATTAGATCGAAGTCGCGCGGCTGGGCACCTCGCTTGCGTTCTCGGATCGTCTCGGCGTGCTGGCTGCGCAACCAGGCCTTGATGGCGTCGGCGTCTTCTTCCTTGCCGATCTGTTGGAGGGCGGCGACGCGGTCACGCCAAACGCGACTGGCCTCGTTGCGGCGATCGGTGTCGCTGATGTTGGCCAGCAGGTAGCCCTTGAGCATGTCTGTCGACGTGAGCGACAGACCACGGTCGTTCATAGTCTCGAAGATCGTGTAGGCGTCGGCGTCCGAATAGGCGGTGATCTCGACGAAGTGGACGTTCTCGATCAGCCAGTCGCCGAAGTAGGGCAGAACTTCACCGGCGAGTTCGTCAGAGAAGTACTCCTCAATATCTTGAAACCGGCTGATTATGTTGACGACCGACTCGAGCTGTCCGTCTGCGTCGAAGGGCTCACCGGTGAAAAGCGCCTCCATGCAGTCGTTGCGGTCGGGAACGTCCAGATTGAAGGAGCGTTTGCCGGTCTTGTAAGAGAAGATGAGGTTTGCGATCTCTTTCTTTTGATCTTCGTCCTCAAGCTGACGGTAGAGGTAAATCAGAAGCGGGGTCAAAGTGGTCAGACGCTGCTGGCCGTCGATAATGAATTTCTGATGCCACGAGATTGTTCAACGGCCAAAAACAACGGGCTGCTGACAACGGACCACGGATCACTGAGTGAGAGAGTCTTATCAAAAAACAAGTTGCTGTACATTTGAAATACAGACGCATTCGGCCAAAGAACATTGGGAATTTTCTTGACGGACTCTACGTGTGGCGGATAGGATATAAGGTACCAAGAGTTTTACGGTTGCTTATCAATTATCTTTTGCTTCCGGGTTTACCGGAACGAGGGGGGTACCCGATGCATCGCAAACGAGTTCACCGGGGCTTTACGCTCATCGAGTTGCTAGTCGTCATCGCCATTATTGCGGTTCTGGTTTCGTTGCTGCTGCCGGCTGTTCAACAAGCGCGCGCGGCGGCCCGCAGAACTCAATGCATAAACCGCTTGAAGCAAATCGGGCTGGCTTTGCACAACTACCACGACAAATTCACGATGCTTCCGCCCGGCCAGATCAACAACACATTTCTGCAGGGAGTGTTTCAGGGGGGATTTCAGGGGGGAGCCGCCACGTCCAATTTGCGTTACACAAATCCTTTAGAGGCAACGGTACCGGAGTTCAGTCTGCCTGGTCTTGTCGATGTTTTCAATCTGAGTGGTGCCAGTTGGATGGTGTTTATCTTGCCGGAACTCGACCAAAAAACTGTCTACCAAACCTGGAATTTCGACCGCAACGTCTATTTCAACGGGAACCCAGCCGAATTTGTGGGTTTGAACATTCGGCCGCCCGGTCAGATGGAGATTCCTGTCTTTTATTGCCCCGAACGTCGCAGTTCTATGTCCACCAATCAGTATCCGTTTACACGCAGGGTGGCTCCGTTCTGGCGCAGGGGAGGCAATGACTACGCTGGCTGTATTGGATCGGGGGTTCCTTTCAACGAAATCCAACGAGGGACGTGGGATCTGACCCAACAACAGCTCCGAGACCAAGTCAGGATCGACCCCAATTTGCTACTCGGCCCGCGGCGCTTGCACCGGGGAATGTTCTTCGTCAACAGCAGCACGAATTTTCGCGACGTCCAGGATGGAACGAGCAATGTGATCATGGTCGGCGAGGTCGACCGACTGAGCTCACCACCTGTCATCGGCAACCCTTTGCTCACCAGCCTCCGTCAAAGCAGCGATGGTTGGGCCTGGGGCGGACCGGCCACGATGTTCAGCACGCGGAGAATCCCGAACAAAAAAGGAAACATCGCACTCGAAGACAACCTTAACCTCCGTTTCGATTCCGCGGGGAGTGATCACGACCAGGTTGTGCACGTCTGTCTGGCTGACGCCAGCGTCAGACCGATCAGCGTCAACATCAATATCCTGACTTGGCGGAACCTCGGAAACATGGATAACGGGGTTCCCGTTGAGTTTTAGGATGTGCGACCACCGAAGAGGCAAAACGAATTGACGTTCTGCCGGACCGGAAGCAGAGCTTCGTTGATCGGTAGGATTAAATCTCAAGAGCTAGGTTTCTCCTGCCGGACGTTCGCCAGGCGCCGAGACAAGTGGCAGTCGGCTGCTGCAGCCGATCTCGATACCACGTCCGGCGGGAATGACAGAGACTTTTTATGTCCGTCCGCTTTCAGTGTGCTTGTGGAAAGAAGCTGAAAGCTTCCGACGACAAAATCGGGAAACGGGTGCTTTGCTCTGGTTGCGGAAATCCTGTCACTGTGCCTTCCAGAGATCTCGGCCGCGAGGAGGTGGGGCTGGTTGGTACCGAGTGGCCCGAATCCGGCGTGAGCCAACACAGCGCCCAAACCGCCCGCGAGCTCTTAAAACTGACGGCTTCAGCCGGCAAAGCGGAACGGCAAGCCCGGGATCCCGGTGCGAAGGCCCAGAAGAAGCCACCTCCGGCTGACGGCGTCGCTTTCTCTGAACTCTTGCGTTTTTATGGGTTCAAAGTGGGACTTCCGTTGGCAGGCGTTGCTGCTGCCTGTTTATTGCTCTTCTGGATCTCATCGTCGATCTTCGATAACCCGAATTATCCGGAGTTGGCCCCTGTTTCCGGAAAGGTCATGCTCGACGGTAAACCGATTCACAAAGCCAAAGTCCTTTTCCGTTACGATCCGTCACAACCCGACTACAATAAAATTGGCCAGTCTGACGGAACGACCGACGAGGAAGGTTACTACTCTCTTGAATACGTTCCCGGTATACCCGGCGCCGCAATCGGTCGGCACATTGTCGAAATCTCGGCGACCGACGAAAGCGGCCGCGAATTGTTGCGCCGCTATAACGATTTCGATCCGCGCAATTCGGACCGGCAAATGGTGCGGGAGGTCAAAGCGGGGAAGAACACAGACTTTGACTTTGACCTTAAATCCGGGAATTGAGCTGTCGTCCTGCTTCGATCGGTATCGCCTGCGCGGTGTTTCGCGACACGCTTCCTGAAAGACCGTTTCCCTTTTCGGCCGCCCGCGTCAACGTTCATTTCCCGGCGAGCCACGCTTGGCGTTCCTGCTGGAGATGTCTGAGGGTCCTTTCGCGAAACCGGTTGTCGAAATCTCCCTTCGGCCGGCCATCGAACTTCTCCGGCGCAATGATTCTCGCAATCTTTTTGCCGTAACCGACCGACGGATTTAGGTAGAACGACAACGTCGCGTGTTTCACCTGCGCTTTGCGATTTCCGGCCGCAGCCCTCGACAATTGAAATTATGCCTGACCGAGCAGTCGCGACTTCGCGACATCTTCCGAACGGGCAACCGTGCGGGCATCGTAACCACGAACGGCGATCTTCAGCACTCCGCGAGCTTCGCGGCTGAGCTTCAAATCCAGATACCGCGATGCCAACTCGACGGCCGTTGCCAGCTCGGTCGGGTCGACTTCATGCCGGCTGGCTAAGCCGGCGATGGCGGCCGGATCAAGACGGGTTTTCGGCCTGCTCCATTTCGCGCAAATCTGAGCGGTGACAGGCCGCAATTGATCCATCGGTTTCAAGCGGGCCTCCTAATTCTCCAGTTCCCGGACGACGCCGTGTTCGTCCACCAAGAACGTCTTGGGAACGGCGCCGAACCCGGTTACATAATTCGGATCGACCAGTGCGGGAAACGTCACCCCAAACCGCTCGTAATACAGCTTCGCCGGTGCGATCCCTTCCGCATCCAACGCGATACCGACCACGTTGAAGCCCATCCGGCGGTACTGCTCGAACTTCTTCTGCCACACGGGCAGATTGTTCCGGCAGAATCACCAACTGGCCCAACAGTAAATGATGTACTGCTGACCGAGAAACTGCGAGAACCGCACTTCCTTGTTGTTCAAATCGTAAAGTGGAATATCCGACAGCGTTTGACCAACACCAAACCCGCGATCTTGGCCCCAGGCGGCGTTGTAGGCTCCCGTGTCGGCATCTTCGTCCGTGGGCTTGTTTTTGGCCCGAATGAGCGTCACCTTGCCGTCGCCCTCATCGATTCGAAACCGCAGCGCACGGCCCAGAGCCTCCGCCTCGACAAATAGCTCCTTGCCAATTGTTCGACTGAGCCATTTTTCGAGCCGAAGCGGAATGCAAAGGCCCCCTGCTCCTTCGCGGCAGAGAGTCCGAAGTTTTCCCGGCTTGATAACTTTGGCCTCCCAACCGAAGGACCGCGCTGTTTCAGCCGCATGCAGCAGGAGCTTGGAACCTTGCCACGCCGTCTTCACCTGCGACTTCGTACCGGCAACGGTTGCGACAGCGTCGGCAGAGCCATAAACAGCAGGACAACGAGAAAGGCTAATAACTTCATGCGTCAACGTCTCCCACTCAAGTGGGGTGAAAATCCAAAAGACCATCCCACCAGCTTATCAGTGTAACTGCCAATGCCCTACCGGAAAAAGGCCGCAGCTCAGAACTGGATGGTGAGTAATGTTCGTAGGGCCTGCTTTGGCTTGTCAACTTAGTTTTTTACTGGATAAACCATGTGTGACTTGTCGGCCTCTGAGAAATCGGAGTGAAAAATGGTTGTCGGATTGGACAAGGATGTGTCTGACCTGGTTCTGAAAACTCTTATTCGACAGGCGTCTTCAGGTCGAGCCTGGTTCCGATACCGGCATCTGGTTCGTGCGGTTGCAGAATGATTGCCGTCGCAGGCGCGGGTAAATCCTGTTGCCCGAAGAATGTCTCTAGGCGAATCCGCAAACCCGGCGTCGTTGGTCGGGATGAATGCTGTGAACCGTCTTGCAATCGGGTATCATGATCATCGTCCAGCCGAAAAATCGCCCTAAACGGCGTACTGTGGGCGCTCAATTTTGAGGAACAGATTAACGCAGACGGTTGTAACACCGAAACCGTAGGAAGGTGCGATCCAAACAACGCTAGTTTTGAAAAAGAATATAAGTTGAATCGCATACCAGAGAAGATCTGAAATCTGCGTGGGATGAAGAAGCAATTTCGCACTGGCAGGCAACAGAAAGCGGCGACGAGTCGTCGCACTCCCAAGGGAAGGACCAATGATGCCAATCCAGATTCGCATGATTCTGTGGTTAGGTTTCCTGGTCGTGTGTACGACACCGGCTTCGGTTTTCGCGGTCGATGAGATCGATTATGTACGTGACGTCAAACCCATCCTGAAAACGCACTGTTTCCGCTGCCATGGGCCTTTGAAGGTGGAATCCGGATTGCGGCTCGATACGAAATCGCTGGCTCTTACGGGTGGCGAAAGCGGACCGGCGCTGGTGCCAGGAAACTCGGACGCCAGCAATTTGGTGCAGCGTATTACAGGTGATGACGATTCGCGCATGCCGCCGGAAGGTGAACGACTTGGCGACAAGGAGATTAAGACGCTGAAGAAATGGATCGCGGCGGGTGCCGATTCTCCGGCAAATGAGAAGGTCGAGGATCCGCGATCCCATTGGTCGTATCAACCGATCTTGCGACCGGAGCCGCCGACGGTTGGCGATGGCGAGTGGTCACGAAATCCGATTGATGCATTCATCGCTCGAAAACAGCAGGAATCGCAAGTCGTGCCTCGTCCATTGGCCTCACGGCACGTCTTGCTGCGGCGAGTCTATCTGGACCTAATTGGGCTGCCACCCACTCGTGCGCAGTTGCGTGCCTTCCTCGATGACAAATCATCCGGCGCGTACGAACGAGCGGTTAACAGCCTGCTAGCCAGCTCGCATTACGGCGAACGCTGGGGGCGGCGCTGGCTGGACGTCTGGCGGTACAGCGATTGGTATGGATTTCAAAACCAGGTCCGCTTCAGTCAAAAGAACATCTGGCATTGGCGCGATTGGGTCGTCGAATCACTGAATGCCGATAAAGGTTACGACCGGATGGTCATGGAGATGCTGGCTGGCGACGAAATCGTGCCGTTCGATCCTCGCAATCTTCGAGCGACCGGTTTCCTGGTCCGCAACCGCAACACGGATAGCCGTGAACAGTGGATTCGGGACACGATTGAGCACACGGCCAAGGCATTTCTCGGTTTGACAATGGCCTGTGCCCAGTGTCACGACCACCCATATGATCCGATCTGGCACGAAGAATACTACCGCTATCGCAACATCTTCGAACCGGTGCAAGTGGGCATCGATAGCGGGGGTGGTGGGCCGACTGGCGAAGATTTGGCGGGCGTGGCTCGTATCTACGACCGAAACCGGAATGCCGTCACTAAGTTCTACATTCGCGGCAACGACCGTACTCCGGACGAAAAACGCAAGATCACGCCCGGCGTACCGCAAGTTTTTTTCGAATGGACCGAACCGGAATCCGTCCAACTGCCGCCAAAGGCACGGATCCCTCACCTCCGCGAACCGGTCTACAAACAGACGATCGCGCGTATGGAGTACGACGTTCGCCAGTCAGAACAGGCTGTTCTTGCGGCCGAGAAGTATCTGGCCGCAACCAAACAGCGGCTCGCAAAAAGCAGCACCGATCATTCAACGCCCGCGGCGGACACGTTCGTCATTGAACCATTTCAAGAAATGCGGGGTGACGTGTGGAAACAAGGGCGCGGCAAATGGGATTACAGTAACGGCCATCTCGCTCAAACGCTGGTCAATGAACAGCGAGACTGCTATTTGGAAGCCGTCCGTCAGCCGCCCGCGAAATTCACACTCCGCCTGCGATTGCGCATTACTGGTGGAACCGAAGGTCTGGTCGGCGTATTGTTCAATCGATCGAAAGATGGAAGCCGCGGCGAAGCCGTTCTGCTTTCCGTGAACAAGGAAAAACCAGGTCTGAGGTTCTTTTTCGAGTATGGTGACGAGCGACACTTCTACGACAAGTACGATCGCGAGTTACCTATCACAACTGGCGAAGAGTTTGTGCTCCGCGTCGATGTCCGTGACAAGCTGGTCAACGTGTACCTCAACGATTTGCTGCAACAAGCATACGAAGTGACATCCGGCGATTCTGGCGACCTTCGACTACTGGCGATCGATGCGTCTGCCGAATTCTATCACCTGCGGATTGATTCGCTGCCCGATGATGTACCGATGGTTCCCGCCAGAACGATTCCGCTGTTCGCACCGTTCGCTCAGTTGGACAAGTCGCATCCGTCGCACATGTCGCTGGCAGGCGCGGTGATCGAGCAGTCGCAATTGCAGTTTGAAGTCAACAAAGCGCAACTCGCTTCATACCAGGCGACGTGGGCTGCAGATTCCTGGAAGTTACTCAATGCGCCTCCGAAAGAAGACGACAACGCCACCAAGTCTCACAAAACGCGGCTCGATGAACTCGCACTTGTTGCCCAAGTCGCTCAGCGTCAATTGACACTGGCCCAGTCCAAGGAAGCCCGTTTCAAGGCTGATCACGAATTGAAGGTCGCGACCGCACAATCGGAAGTCGGAAAGAAGGGCGACGAGAAAGAAGTTGAGAAACTGGTCAAAGCTCTCGAAGGGGCTAAGAAGAAAGTCGCATCGACGACCAAACAGGTGGAGACAGCCGAGCAAGCGCTGAAGGATCCGCCGATGCCGAAATACCAAGGGTTATCGGACAACTACGGATCATCGTCGGGCCGGCGGCTGGCTCTGGCGCGCTGGGTCTCCGACACTCGCAATCCGTTAACCGCACGTGTGGCCGCCAACCACATTTGGCTACGTCACTTCGGCCGAGCGTTGGTCGGAACGGTTTTCGATTTCGGCTTGAACGGTTCGAAGCCGAGTCACCCAAATTTGCTCGATTGGCTGGCCTACGAATTGATGCATCCGTCGTTGGTGCTGGAAAGCAACGGGGCGGACGTCCGCTGGGTCGAAGGCCAGCCAGCCACACGCCCGTGGTCGATGAAACACCTGCACCGCCTGATCGTCACGTCTCGTGCGTACCGCACCGCATCAACACCCGATGAAAAGAACCTCGCGGCCGATCCCGACAACCATTGGTTGTGGCGTATGCCGCCGCAGCGCATGGACGCGGAAACTGTCCGCGACAGCGTCCTGGCAGTCGCCGAAACACTCGACAAAACCCGCGGCGGCCCCGCGCTGCCCAGTTTCGACGGCATGTCCGTTCCCCGCCGCAGCTTGTACTTTCATATGTCGCCTGAAAAGCAAATGGCGTTCTTGAAATTGTTCGACGGAGCCGATCCGACCGAATGCTATCACCGCCACGTCAGCATCGTCCCGCATCAGGCACTCGCTTTGTTTAACAGCCAACTTGCGGTGGCCCAGTCCCGCGTGCTCACCCGTCGCATGTCTCAGCAATTCAGCGACACGAACACGTTCATCCAGGCAGCGTTCGAACAAGTCTTGTCCCGACCAATTACCGAAAAAGAATTCAAGATTTGTCGTGACTTTCTGACAGCGCGAGAAGAAGTGTATCGTGAAAATGGCGATCCAGCGTCGGTCACCAGTCAAGCAATCAAAGTCGACCAACCCTCGATTGACCCTCGACTGCATGCCCGCGAAAACCTCGTTCACTCCCTGTTCAATCACCATGATTTCGTAACCATCAAATGAACATCCAACATCAAATGCAGGCTTATTCCCTTTGCCGTCGCACGTTTCTCGCCGACGCAGGGATGGGATTCACCGGTTTGGCTCTCGGTGCGCTGCTGCAAGAAGATGGCTACTCGGCCGAGCCAGTTAAATCACAGGTCCCAGCCAAGGCCACGTCTGTGATCTGGATTTTCCTGGCCGGTGGCGTCAGTCATTTGGAGAGCTTCGACATCAAACCGGCGTTGGACAAGTACGCCGGCAAAACTTTCGACCAGACGCCCTTCAAAGATTTTCTCGATCAGGAGAAGCGCGAGAAGAACTTGATGGGTTCGGGCATGTCCGTTCCGCCGCGCAAGGAACTGATGGCTCTGAACACCGGCTATCGGAAGTACGGCGAATGCGGTTTGGAGGTCGGCGACTGGTTCTCGCACATTGGCGAATGTGCCGACGATCTGGCTGTTGTGCGTTCGCTATGGACCGTTCATCCGAATCATGGAATGCAGTTGACGTGGCACACGGGAATGCACGTCCGCGACGGCGCGCAGCCGACGATCGGATCATGGGTGTCGTACGGTCTGGGTTCTCTGAACCAACAGTTGCCCAAGTTCATCGCAATGGGCAAGTCGATCGGCGGCTGTTGTGGCGGCGAATTCGGTCACGGGGCAGCTTATCTCGGCCCACAGTATGCTGGAGTCAAGATATCAACCGATTTGAAGAACCCGCTGCAATTTGTGAAGCCGTACGGAACCGGCGTCACAGCGGAAGAACAGGCCGCGGAACTGGATCTCATCGGCCAATTGAACCGGGCGACCGGCGTCGAATATCCCGATGACCCCGACCTGAGGGCCCGCATCCGTTCGTACGAACTGTCTGCCGGCATGCAGATCGCCGTCCCCGAACTCATGCGGCTCGATCAGGAAACCACTCACACGCAAGAGCTGTACGGAATCGATCAAGAACATTCGCGAGAATTCGGCACGCAATGTTTGGTCGCCCGACGGATGGTCGAAAAAGGCGTGCGGTTTGTGCAATTGTATCACGGAGCCGGCAGCGCGGGCACTTGGGATGCTCACAGCGATATCAAAAAACGTTACAATAAGGAAGCGCCGAAAGTCGACAAGCCGATTGCCGGCCTGTTGAAGGACCTAAAACAACGCGGCCTGCTGGATAGCACGCTGGTCGTCTTCGGAACCGAATTTGGCCGCACGCCCGGCGCGCAGGGAACCGGCCGCGACCATCACCCGCAGGGCTTTACATGCTGGCTGGCCGGCGGCGGCATCAAAGGCGGTATCACGCACGGCGCAACGGATGAACTGGGTTTCTACGCCGTCGAGAATCCGCACTACGTCACCGACATCCACGCGACGGTCTTGCACCAAATGGGACTCGATGCACAACATCTTGCAGTGCCCGGCCGAAAGCGGATTGACATTCATCGTGGCCAAACGATCAATGAAATCGTTGAATGAGGGTGTGTTTAGAAACCGTCGTAACTTGTCAACGCCTGTGCTGTAAGTGTCAACCGATCAGCGGAGTATTTTCAGCCGTCAATGAACGCCGTAGGTTCCGTCGTCCTTGTCTTGGGCCATGGGAGGGAAGTTGGCGTAGTCCGTAGCTTCGGTCCTGTATTCCACTTTCAAGGTGTCAAACAGGGCTTCCAAGCGGCCCGTTCTGTCGTCAGTGATCTGTTGTGGGCCGTGGTCCCGGAAGTACTTGGTGATCCCGGCAACCGCGGTGTCAATCTCGGCAGCCGAACGAGGAAAGAACGCCGGTTTGACTTTCGTTGCTGCCGGCGGTTGCGTTTTTTCGGCTTCACCCCGTGAACGAGGTAGTTGCAACTTTCCCGTCCATTTCTCGCCGGATAGCAAAAAGTGCTGGTTGTCGGAGACGCCCCGGATACGGGCGTCATGCAGCAGATAGATTTTTTCGATGGCGCGCTGCGAACGGATAAGCGGCGTGTTGCTACCTTGCCAGACCGGGTGCGGCGAGCCAAACACGAGGTGATCGAAGCGTCGCAGCCGCGCCGGTAACCAGGCGTTGAAACCGACCTGACCACTTGCGCCTGCGCCTTCATTGCCTCGCGGCTTCCAAAACACGTTGTGATGACAGGAATGATTGGGGCCTTGCAGAACGATACTCCAATAGTTGCCCGAAGAAAAATTACCGGCGATCGTGGCGCTCACCGGCGAATGCCAGCAATGAAACGCATAACCTTCGCCGCCAACGATGATGTTGCCCAGCACGTGTAAATTGCGACTGTTCCAGGGCAAGTCATGACGGATGCCGCCTGCCATATACATACTATGACCGTGCGTGCCGCGACCCTGATGGACCATACGATTGTTCTGAAACAGCCAGTTGTAAGCCGGTCCACCCGCGAAACCTTGTGAGTTGAAAAACGTGCAGCCGACGATTTCACTGTTTCGAGAGGTATAGCTACCGCCGCCGGAATTGTGAGCACTGGTGATTGTGCCACCAATCCAAAGCCCTTGCACGCTGAGATTGTCGGACAACGACCAGTTCGGCGCGTTGAATTCTTCATTGGCCGTAATGACGACTCGCCCCGTGTGAAACGTTGGATCGGTCGCGCAAAAGACTGTCTTTAGGTCTTCGTTTGGCCCCGCCGGTCTGAAATGACAATCGAATTGATACAGCCCCGGAAAAATGTTGACGACATCGCCTGGCTGAATCGTTTCGCGTGCGTGCGAGATCGTTTTCCAAGGTTTCTCTTTGCTGCCCGGTCCACGATTGTTGCCGGCTGATGATACCCAGTAGTGTTGTGTAGCCTTTGTAAACGGATTCTCCGTCGACCGAAAACCGGGATAGAAGAAGCCTCGCTCCGGATCGGCATTAGCGACCGGGACCAAGGAGAGGACAAACGCGGTGAAAAGCAGGAGAGTTCGGATGATATGCATCAGTTGATTATAGACACTGCATAGGGTTTCGGCTGTCCACCGATCTTGATTTTTACCGATTCCTCGTAAACAATCAGAGCCGCGGAGGATTCGAGCAAGTGTCACTCTCCCATACCATTCGTGTGAATTTAAAAAAGCGTTGAGTAGTTTATCGGCGGTGCCGGATGTACGGACAAAATCTGAGCGGAAGTGCCGCCGCGCGAAATTTTTGATCAGCGCGCGTCAGTCCGACACACCGAAAACACGCGTCTCGGCAAGCTCAATTCATCTGCATCGACAACTTGTGCATCGATCTTGCAGGGCTGGTCAGTTATTGATTTGGGGGAATATGTTCCACCAGCTATTGTTGACGTAACTCGTTGCCTATCAACATCGTGGAAAAAAATCCACGTCCATATGATCGATTCACAACAAACTACTGACCAGCCCTGTCGATCTTGCACCGAGCCAGACAATCGGTGACAGATACTGTTATAATCAATGGCACGTCCAAGTCCTCGGATTCGCTTTTGGTGACGGATGACAACCCGAATTGAGTGGAAAGCCACGCGGTTGATTCTGGTTGTGGATGTCGAGGCGACACGACACCACTTAGTTACGATTCGTCAGAGCGCAGCACAGGTGTTTGCCATGCGTTCCATGACTGCACTGCTGATCGCGATC